>Ga0210391_10003213_pt1 | contig 13888 bp, 10 predicted proteins | sample IncBWC12OmetaG_FD_160573 | JGI IMG/M metagenome (GOLD analysis project Ga0210391, IMG submission 160573) | Forest soil microbial communities from Barre Woods Harvard Forest LTER site, Petersham, Massachusetts, United States - Inc-BW-C-12-O ... | reverse complement strand
TCGGCCATTGAAGCAGCTGCACACCAGCGACCGTGGGTCACTGCATAACGATGGAGAAGCTGGGAATCCCCTCCGTTCCGATGGCCACGAAGTCGTTCGCCGACCTCGCGAAATCGAATGCCTCGAAGCGCGGTATGCCGCATATTCGCGCCTGCTTCACGCCGCATCCGGTGTGGGGCAAGACTGCCGAGCAATTGATGGCCTACGTGGAGGGCGACGACCCGGTCTCCGGCAAGCCGCTGATGAAGGAAATTATCGACGGCCTGACCGTGCCGCTCACCGCCGAGGATACCAAAACCGGGATGATGGATGTCAGCGTGGGGCCGCCGATCTACGGCCCGGACACGCTCGATAACCTACAAAAGCATTTTCTCGACAACGGCATGACGGATTTCCTGCCGATCATCATTCCCACGCCCGAAAAAGTGGACGCCATGCTGAAAGGCACCAGCCATCCGCCCGATGAAGTGGTCGGCAAAATGGCTGCCGGGGCGTACGCCGCATGGACGTTCAACGTGAGGCAGGTCGCCGTCAACGCCGTCATGGCCGGATGCGAGCCGGAGTATTTTCCGATTCTGCTGGCGGTCGCGTCATCGGGAATGGCCGCGCTGGGCAGCTCGACCACATCGTTCGCCTATTCGATGGTGATCAATGGACCGATCCGCGACAGGCTCAACATGAATTACACGATCGGCGCCATGGGTCCGTTCGCGCAGCCGAATGCCGCGATTGGCCGCGCCTGGACGCTGATCGGCAAGAATTTGGGCAACGGCGGAATCCCCGGCGACACCTACATGGGCTCGCAGGGCAACAACACGAACTACAACAACATCGTGATCGCCGAAAACGAAAAAGACAGCCTCTGGAAGCCGTATCACGTGCAAAAAGGATTCAAGCCTGAGGATAACGTCGTGAGCCTCTTCGCCGGCGAGGACATCCGCCAGGGCCACGGCGCTCGCCGCGCCGGAGTGCTCGAAAATCCGATGTTTGACGACCAGATCAGCGATATCTTCCGTACGCTCACCAGTCAGTTCGACGCACTGGTGATCTGCGATCCGCTGACGATAAAACGCCTGGTCGAACAGGGCTATGACACGAAAGAAAAATTGACGGAATGGCTGTGGAAAAACACCACACGCACCGCAAAGGACTATCGCGACTCCGCGTTCGTCTATACCTTCCACTACCCGCGCGCGCTCCGCGGTGAGGAGCCGTACAAAACCTGGTACAACTGCCCGGAAGACACGCAGATACCTTACTGGCCGAAACCCGATAACATTGTTCTTGTCTGCGCGGGCGGCCAGACGAATCCTTTCTTCCAGGTCGGAAACCTGACCTACCGTACGAGCGTCTCTATAGATAAGTGGATGTAGTCGGCGTCTCGGCCATGCGGCGATGGCGGAAGGGCCGCGCCAATCCTCCAGGTCGCACTTCGCCGTAGTAACATGTAATATATTGTAGCGAGCATCACGATCGATGGGGGTGGATATGAGCATCAATCGACGAAGTTTACTGTCGCTGCTGGGCGCGTCGCCCGCCCTGCTGGCCGGCGCGGCGGCCGCCGCGGATACCAAAGGCAAGGGGAAAACGGGCGCGGGCAAAGCGCCCATGGCCGGCGCGCCGAAAATCGTAGCCCTGAATCCGCGCGGCATTCCGCCGCCGATCACCCTGATTCCGATGGCGAAGCGCCTCGACAGCCTTGACGGGAAGACCGTCTACCTCGTTTCCGACGGTTTCCCGGGTGCCGATCACTTTCTCGCGCAGGTCGGCATCTGGTTTCAGAAAAACATGCCCAGCGTCACCACGGTCTACCGGCTGAAAGCCGGCGGGTTCGCCGATGACGATCCCAAGCTCAATGCCGAGATCAAGGAGAAGGGCCAAGCAGTCATTATGGCCATCGGACATTGAAGCACGTGCACTCCAGCGACCGTTGGTCACTGCATCGCGTACGAAAAGATGGGCATCCCGGCAGCGCCGATCGTGACGATCGCGTTTAAAGATCTTGCGCAGTCCAACTGCGCCAAGCGCGGCATGCCGCTCCAGCGCATTTCCTACACGCCACATCCGGTCTGGGGCAAGACCGACGAGCAGATGATGGCGTACCTCGAGGGCAACGATCCGGTCAGCGGCAAGCCCTTCATGCCGGAAGTGGTGGGCGCGCTGACCCGCCCGCTCACTGCCGATGAGTCAAAGACCGGTACCGTCACGCCTCCGACCGGAGCGCCAACCTTCACCGACACGTCCGACAACCTGCAGCAGTATTTTCTGGACAACGGGTTGACGGACACCATGCCGATCATCATTCCGACACAGGAACGTGTCGACGCGATGCTCAAAGGCACGAGCCACAAACCCGACGAAGTCGTCGGCCACATGACTCCCGCGCAGGGTGCGTTCCCCGCATGGTCCTACACCGTGCAGCAAGTGGCGGTAAACGCCGTAATGGCCGGAGCGACTCCCGACTATTTCCCGACGATTCTTGCGATTGCTTCGACGGGAATTTCGGCGCTGTTCAGCTCGACGAACTCGCTCGTGTCCGCTGCGGTCATCAACGGACCGATCCGCGACAAGCTTCAGATGAACTACGGCATCGGGGCCATGGGTCCGTTCAACCAGGCGAACGCTACCATCGGCCGCGCGTGGACGATCATGTCCCGCAACCTCGATGGCGGCGGCATCTGCGGCGATACCTATATGGGTTCGCAGGGCAACGTGATCAACTACAGCAACCTGATCATCCCGGAAAACGAGAAGGACAGTCCCTGGCCGGGCTTTCATACCACGAAGGGATTCAAGCCCGAGGAAAATGTCATCAGCTTCTTCTTCGGATTCCTGATCACGCAGGGGCAGGGCGGAAAAGGATTGGGCGTGAAACCCGTGCCCCTGTACAACGTGGCGATGTCGGCCAACGTGGCGCCGTTTGCTTCGCTGTTCGGCGCATTGTTTCTGCTTGATCCGCTGGTTGCGAACGGCCTGGGCGACCTCGGATTCAAAACCCGGGAATCCGTCGCCGACTGGCTCCAGAAAAACACCACGGTGACCGTGAAAGACGTCAAGTCGATGCTCTTCAGCGGACTGCCGCGCGGTCCCGAAGCGGCCAACCTGAAGGACGACGACGTAATTCCGAAGTGGCCCAAGGCGGATGCGTTCCAATTCGTGGTTGTCGGCGGCCAAACCAACCCGTATCACCAGCTCGCCAACATGAGCTATCGCGTGAGCGTCTCGATCGACAAATGGACCTGATCCCGGACCCACAAAACGTGTATCTGCAATGAAGGGCCGCGAGATGCGCGGCCCTTTTGCTTTTTCGTTTCCGGTATTTCCCTATGCCCCAATGTCCTATTCTCGTTTCCCTACGGCAAAGAGAACGCCAAATACGTATTCCCGGCCGTCACAAAAATGTACTGCTTGCCGTCTACCTCGTAACTGATGGGATTGGATCGCGCCGAATGCCCCATGAAAAATTCCCACAGCGGCTTTCCGGTCGAAGCATCCAGCGCAAAGAAATTGGCCTCATCCGTCCCGCTGAACACCAGCCCGCCGGCGGTGGAAAGAACGGGCACCCACGCCGGCGCCAGCATCTTGAACTCCCACTTCTTCTCGCCGGTGGTAGCCACCAGAGCCCGAATCGCACCGTACGACTGCTCCCCCGCCAGCGCCCGTATTCCGCCGCCACCCACAATCCCCTTCGGCGGCCCCGACTCGATTTTCCCCGTGCCTTTGATGAAATATGCGCCTGTCTCATGCACGCTCACGTAAAAAAGGCCGGTGTCGGGCGAATACGAAGGCGATGTCCAATCGACGCCGCCGGTAATGCTCGGATACACCAGCGTCCCGGCCCCGAGGGTAGGCTCCTGATTCGGAGCAGGAATCGGGCGGCCGTTCTCGTCAAGCCCCTTCGCCCAGGTCTCCTTCACGAACGCCTTTCCGGCGATGAATTTCCCGTTCGTGCGGTCGAGCACGTAATAAAAGCCGTTGCGGTTGGCAAATCCCAGCAGCTTGCGCGGCTTGCCGTCGATGGAGGCATTGAAAAGCACCGGCGGCTCGTCGGAATCCCAGTCGTGATCCTCGTGCGGCGAAAACTGGAAATACCATTTCAGTGTTCCGGTATCCGCATCGAGCGCCACCACCGAACAGGTGTATAAATTGTCGCCCGGCCGTTCGTCGTCGTTGAAATCCGGGGCCGGATTCCCCGTACCCCAATAAACCAAATTCAAGTCGGGATCGTAGGATCCGTTGTTCCAGGTCGTCGCGCCCGCGCTTTCGTACGCGCCGGCGCCCCAGGTTTCCGCTCCCGGCTCTCCGGGCCGCGGCGTGGTCCAGAATCGCCACAGCCGCTTGCCGGTTTTCGGATCGTACGCGTCGAGGAATCCGCGCACCGCGGCTTCGCTGCCCGCACTGCCAATGATGATTTTGTCCTTCAGCGCTAGAGGCGGCCCGGTCATCGCGTAACCCATCGCGTTGTCCGCCACGTGCACGTCCCATCGTACCGCTCCGTTTTTCGCATCCAGCGCGACCAGATGCGAATCCGCCGTGCCGATGAAAACCGAGTCGCCCAGAAGCGCCACGCCGCGGCTGGTCGCGTACAAACCAATCGACACCACGTGCTCGGGCAAAGTGGGCGACCAGGTCCACAGCCGCAGGCCCGTCCGCACGTCGAGCGCCGTGACCGTACTCGGCGGCTCGGTGATGTACATCACGCCGTCAGCTACGATCGGCGACGCCTCCAGATTCGACACCGCCTTGCTCGGCTGATAAATCCACGCCACCTTCAGTTTCGAAATGTTTTCGCGGTTGATCTGCTTCAGCGCCGAATACTGCTGCGAATTGTAGCTGCCGCTATAGGTCAGCCAGCTCTGCGGCTCGTTCGCCGAATGCAGAATTCGGTCGTAGGGCACGTTCTGCGCCAGAAAATACATCGGGCTCGCGAGCATCCAGGCGCCAAGCGCGGCCGCGTATCGGAAGGTTTTCATTGGGCCCCCTTCAGACTCGCCAGATAGGCGACCAAATCGTCGATTTGCGCGCCCGACAGGGTTTCCTTGAAGCTTGGCATCACGCTTTTCCCCGGCTCCTTCTGGAATTCACGCAAATCGCTTTTTTGAAACGAATGGAAATTTCCCTGGGCATCTCGGATCACGATGTGGAATGAATCCTCGACCACGCGCGTTCCTTCATAGGTCTTCCCTTGGTTTGTTACGATGTGCACGAACATGTAATCAAGCAGCCCGCCGGTCTCCAGAAACACGCGCGCCTGGGGCAAATCCGATCCGGGATAGAGCAGCGTCGTTTTCAGGTAACCCGGCCCGCGCAGCGCGCCCACTTTCGTCAACTCCGGCCCTGAATCGCCGCCCTGCCCGTCGATGATGTGGCAGGAGGCGCAGCCGCTCACGCCGTACAACTGTTTTCCCTTCGCCGCGTCGCCGGTCACCGCCCCCGAATCCTTGCGCGTCAGCGTCAGCAGGTAGGCAATTACCTGCTGAATTTGCGCATCGGTCAGCTGCCCGCCAAACGCCGGCATCCCGCCGCTCATTCCATTCTTGATCGTGGTCGCGACCACGGGCGCGCCGATGCGCATCGGAATCCCCTGAATGTTCGGGCCCATCGCGCCGCCGCCGTCCAGACCGTGGCAGGTGGAGCAGCGTTGCTCAAACGTCTGCTTTCCCTGCTCGACATCCGCGGGCAAAGGATTCGCGGTAGGTAGATCCTGCGTGGCCGCGGCGAACGGCCCTGCCGCGCTTGCCACGAGCGCAAACGCAAGAAAAACGAATACGCCACAGCGAGATCCGCGAAGTGCCGTCATGCTCACCCCCACACGCATTGCTGCGAAAAATCTCGGCGTAGTGTAACGCCGCGACCTGGAGTTGCGAACACGATTTTGTCTCGTGCGCTACTTCAATGCCGCGTAGGCGAGAGTCCAGAAATCCGCGAAAACTTTCGGGGGTTCGGGTGAATCCATCTTGCGTTGCGAGAACAGGATGCCAATCATGCGCTCGGCGGAGCCGGTGTAAGCAGAATCCAAATTGTTTCTCGAATAACACCCATTTATTTCCGGCTCGCCGTACCGCTTGACGAACGAACTTAGCAGCCGAGCGCGTGTCTGCGGCAAGCGCGGATCAGCACGCCGCCTCATTCGACGCGCAGTCTTTATTGGGGAAGGCCGAGACGGCGCAAGAGCTCGACAAAACGTGGGTCGGAACGCACCGGATCGAGAGCGGGGAAACGGACGACCAGGATGATTTCGCTGGACTGGTCCGAAACCGCGTCGTTCAGATACTCGAATGCCTTGTCCCGGTCTCCCTTGAGCACAAACGTCACGGCTGCGTCCGCTTTCCAGTCTCCGGCTTTCTTCAGACTCTGAACCGAAAGATCGCTGTAGCCCTTCGCGTCCGCGCCAAAGTCTCCGGCGGTGGGTGAAACTTTCTGCAGTTCGCTGTTGGCCTCCGCGAAGCGGCCCATTCCCGCGTACAGAAAAGACAACTTGAGATGCGCTGGACGGAAATCGGGATCGCGCTCCAAAGTCTTCTGAAACTGGGCAATCGCCTCGGGGTAGCGGTGGGCGTCCATTAGCGTGGCTGCGTAGTTCGTGTTCACAATGGGCGAAAGCGGATCGAGCGAGAGAGCGACCTGGAACTCGCGCAGCGCTTCGTCGATGCGGTTTTCCGGAACGAGGAACAGGAACGCATAGAAATAGTGGACTGAGGCATTGTTGGGGCTTAACTGAAGCGCGCGGCGGAACTCCGCCTCGGCTTCGCGCCATCGCCACGCCAGGGTCAGTGCGGCGGCACGCGATTCATGCGCCTCGGCGAGTGAGCCGTCAAGCTCAACTGCCTTTCGCGAAGCCTCGTCGGCCAGCAAGGAAGCCTGTCGCGAGGTGACGGACGTGACATAGCTGGGGATCACGTTGTATGTATCCGCCAGCCCGGCGTAGGCCAAGGCGTAGTTCGGGTCCGCGGCGATCGCCTGCTGAAACAGGTCGATGCTCTTCGTCAGACCCTGGGGCGTGCGGCCGTACCAGAGCTGGCGACCCTCCAGATACAGCCGGTACGCTTCCGGGTTTGTCGTGCCGGCACTGCCGAGGTGCTGTTTCTGATCGGCGTCGACGTGCATGCGCAGCCGGTCGGAGAGGTCGCGGGTGATGTCGCTCTGTACCTGCATGATGTCCGCCATTTGCGGCTCGTAGCGCGAGCCCCAAAGCTCTGTGCCGTCGGCCGTGTTGACCAGGTCGGCCTGCACGCTCAGTGCGTTGCCGTGCTGCGTCACGCGGCCGAGCAGTACGGCACCGACTTGCAGCTCTTGGCCAATTTTCTGGGGGAGGTCCTGATTCCCCTTGTAGCGGAAGACGGTGCTGCGGGCCATTACTTTCAGGTTGGGCAGCTGCGAAAGCCCGCTGATCAGGCTGTCGGTCAGGCCGTCGCTCATGTACTCGTTGTTGGGATCGTTCGTGGCGTTCACGAACGGGAGCACGGCGATGGAGTCGATCTGCTGCGCGTTCGATTTTCCGCGCAGATAATACACGCCTCCGAGGACTGCCGCAGCCAGCACGACAGCAGCAATGAGGAGGGCCGCGACGCGCCTCCCCGAACGTACGGGCGCCGCAGTGGCGGGAATCGACACCGGGCTCGAGGGTGCCGGTACGGTCACTCCGCTGGAGAACGCCGAAGCCGAGGCGCTTGATCGGCCCGAGTCCAAGTCACGCTTCAGCCTCGCCAGATCGGTCCGCAGGTCGGCCGCATTCTGATATCGCAGGTTCCGGTCCTTCTCCAACGCCTTCTGGAGGATACGCTCGAAATCCGCGGGCATGTCGTGATTGAATCGCAGCACCGGCGCGGGCGTGCCATCCAGAATGGCCTTGAAGATTTCGGCCGTGCTCCCGCCGCGAAATGCGAGCTGCCCGGTGGCCATCTCATACAGCACTGCGCCGAACGAGAACAAATCACTGCGGGCATCCACGTCTTTGGCGCGCGCCTGCTCCGGGGACATGTACGCGACCGTACCGAGGGTCGAGCCCGGGCTGGTGAGATGCGGCTGGCCGATCGTCTCCGCCATTGAATTCGAAAGCGCAGCGTGGCTCGACGAATGGGCGGTTACCGAAGTCTTGGCCAGGCCGAAATCGAGCAGCTTGGCGTGCCCTCGCTTGGTTACGAAGATGTTGGCGGGCTTGATGTCGCGATGAACGATCCCCTGCGAATGAGCCGCATCCAGCGCATCGGCAATCTCGATCGCCAGCGTGAGCAGCGTGTCGTTCTCCAGGGGCCCCGTGGTGATCTGGTGCCGCAGCGTAACGCCGTCGAGAAACTCCATGGCGATGAAACTATGCTCGCCGTGCTTGCCGATTTCATGGATGGTGCAGATGTTGGGATGATTGAGTGCGGATGCCGCGCGCGCTTCCCTGCGAAATCGCTCCAGCGCCTGCGGGTCTCTCGATAATTCGTCGGGCAGGAATTTCAGAGCTACGAACCGGCCGAGCTCGGTGTCCTCAGCCTTGTACACAACTCCCATGCCGCCACCACCGAGTTTTTCGATAATCCGGTAGTGCGAAACGGTTTCTCCGATCACAGTCCGGGAATCTTACGTGGACGTCGCAAGCCAAGTCAATGAAGGCTGATCGCCGCGCCGCGGCCCGGTACGAAACTGCGACTTGAATTTATCGGAGTGATATGATTCTCGGTCGCCGACGCGCCACCAGGGCGCCCGAAAAAGCGGCGAGGTCGGCCGTAACCGGGGAGTCGAAACAAATTGCCGGTCGTCAATCAGCCATACATTGGGTTCGAAGGCCCGATCGGCGCTGGGAAAACAACCCTCGCGCAATTGCTGGCGCTTCATCTCGGCGCTACGCTGGTCCTGGAAGATGTGGACGGGAACGCGTTTCTTCCTGATTTTTACGCCGACCGGGAACGCTGGGCGCTCGGTGCTCAGTTGGCGTTCCTGATCTCGCGGTTCGAGCAATTGCGGACGATTCCGCCTGCACGCACCCGGCCCGTCGTCTCCGACTACACCCAGTCGAAAGACCCGATCTTCGCTCGTACGCTGCTGCACGACCGCGAGGTCGAGTTATACGAACGCCTCAGCATGGGCCTCGAGCCCAGCGTCTGCCGCCCTGACCTGACCGTTTACGTCGACGCCAAGAATGACGTCCTGCTGGACCGCATCCGCCGGCGCAATCGTCCCTACGAGACTTCCATCGATGCGGAATACCTCGGCGCGCTCCGCCAAGCTTACGCCCACCATCACAACTCCACGGGGAGGGTGAAGGTCCTCGTCCTCGACACTTCCACGTTAAACCTGCGCTCCGAATCTCAGCTGAATGCCCTCTACAAAAAGATATTGGAAGCCGCGTCCACACGCTAGCGCTGGCCAGGAGTTCATCGGGAGGGTTCGCCGGATTCTCGCAAGATGTGGCGAGCTCAGGACGCGAGGCGGAATGGACGCCCTCAGCCCTTCGATGGCGCAGCGCCCACCGGTTCAGGCGTCGGGGGATTCTGCGGGTGCACGAAATCGGGCGCCGGCGCAGACGTTGCCACCGGCGGTACGTCGGGCACGGCCATTTCCCAGTCGCAGTTTTCCCGGATGCAGGAGCGGAACGTACCCTGCTTGGTGCGCTTTTCGACGATGAACGGCGCGGCGCATTTCGGGCAGGGCTCGTTGATCGGCTCGTGCGGAGTGGTGAAATCGCAGTCCGGATAGCGCGAGCAGCCGTAGAAAATTCGCCCCTTGCCCCGGCCCCGCGCGGTGCCGCGGCGGACGAACTCGCCCTCGTTGCACTTCGGGCATTTGATTCCCAGCGTAATCGGCCGTGTGTATTTGCACTTCGGATAACTCTTGCAGCCGATGAATTCGCCGAAGCGGCCCTGCCGCCGCAGCAAGTTGTCCCCGCAGGTCGGGCACTTCTCGTCGAGCTCGACGTCGGGCTGCAGCGCCTTCAAAGTACCCGCCGCCAGCCGGCGAGTCGTGCGGCAATTGGGATAACCCTTGCACGCAAGGAACGTGCCGAAGCGGCCGCGCTTGATGGCCATTTCCTTGCCGCAGTTTTCGCAGTACTCGGTTTTCAGTTCGCCTTCGGTGTCCACCGCGCCAGGCTCGGCCAGATCGCGAATGAAATCGCAGTCCGGATAGCGCGAGCAGCCGAGGAAAAATCCATGGCGGCTGATGCGTTCGAGCAGCTCGCCCTGGCCGCACTTTTCGCACTTCTGGCCGGTCGGGATTCCGGCCTTGTACGACACCATTTTTTCGCTGGCGTGGTCGAGATCGACCACGAAGCGGTCCCAGAATTCCTTGACGGCCGAGCGCCAGGTCATCTTGCCTTCTTCAATTTCATCGAGCTCGTCTTCCAGGCGCGCGGTGAAGCCGACGTCGAAAATATCCTCGAAGGCTTTCACCAGCAGCTCGCTCACTTTTTCGCCCAGGCGCGTGGGTGTGAACCGGCCCTGATCCTTGTTCACGTACTCCCGTTCGACGATCGTCGAAATAATCGCGGCATACGTAGACGGCCGGCCGATGCCCTTTTCCTCCAGCTCCTTCACGAGCGTCGCTTCGGTATAGCGGGGCGGCGGATCGGTGAAATGCTGCTCGGGACGGATCGTTTCCAGGCGCAGCTGCTCGCCTTCGCGAACTTGCGGCAGGCGATTGCCGGCGGTGTCAGCTTCATCTTCCTTTTCTTCTTCGTCCTTCACCGCAGCGTAGGCCGCCAGGTAGCCTTCAAACTTCATCACCGAACCTGTGGCGCGGAACGTGTAACCGGAGGCGTCCACGTCGATCGTGGTCTGGTCGAAAACCGCGGGCACCATCTGCGACGCGACGAAGCGCTGCCAGATCATCTGGTAGAGTTTGAACATGTCGTCATCGAGAAAGCGGCGAACGCTTTCAGGCGTGCGGCCCACGTCCGTGGGACGAATCGCTTCATGCGCTTCCTGCGCATCCTTCTTCGATTTGAAAAAGTTGGGCTTTTCCGGCAGGAAGCCCGGTCCGTAGCTCGAGCCGATGTGTTCGCGAACCTGCTCGATCGCATCCGCGGAGACGCGCACCGAATCCGTGCGCATATAGGTGATCAGCGCTACGGAACCTTCATCGCCCAGCTCGACACCCTCATAGAGGCGCTGCGCGAGCATCATCGTCCGGCGCGCGGTGTAACGAAGGCGGTTGTACCCGGCTTGCTGGAGCTTCGAAGTGGTGAACGGCGGCGGCGCGAAACGGCGCTTTTCCTTCTGCGCCACGCTCGCCACTTGCCAAATCGCTTTATCGACCGCGGCGAGAATCCGCTGCGATTCGGCTTGGTCGGGAATTTCAATGTCCTCGCCCTTGTACTTGACAAGCTTCGCTTCAAACGACGGCGGCTGGCTCGCTCCCAGAAGAGCGTGAATCGTCCAGTATTCCTTGGGGACGAACGCCCGGACTTCCTTCTCGCGCTCGACGATCAAACGAAGCGCGACCGTCTGAACGCGCCCTGCGGAAAGACCCCGGCGAACCTTGTCCCACAGGATCGGCGAGACTTTGTAGCCGACCAGCCGGTCGAGGACGCGGCGAGCCTGCTGCGCGTCGACCAGGTTCACGTTGACTTGCGTGGGATGCTCGAAGGCCGCTTTGATGGCCTTCTGCGTGATTTCGTTGAACATCACGCGATAAATTTTCGGCGCCGTCGTGCGAGCGAGCGTCGGGACCACAGCTTTCTTCGTTGTCTTGGCGCTCGTGGCGGGCTTGTCGCCATTCTTGCCGTTCTTTTCCGACTCTGCATCGGCCTCCGCGGCGATTTCCGCGGTCTTTTCGGCAACGACTTTCGTGTACTTGCGCGGGTTGCTGAGAATCTCCTCGAGGTGGTAGCAGATTGCTTCGCCTTCGCGGTCCGGGTCGCCCGCCAGGTAGATGGCCTCGGCGGTCGAGGCAGCCTTCTGCAGATCCCCGATTACTTTCAGCTTGGTCGGGATGACCTCGTAGGTTGGCTCGAAGATGTTTTCGGCGGTAACCGGTATTTGCTTCACCGGCTTCTTCTCGATCACCGCCTTGCCTTTGCCCTTGGTCTTCTTCTTGGACTTCTTCTTGCCGTTCTGTTCGCCGGGCAGAAGGATACCGATGGTCTTCTTGGGCAGGTCCATTACGTGCCCGTAGGAAGCCTTCACGGTGTAGTTCCGGCCCAGGTATTTATTGATTGTCTTGGCCTTGGCCGGCGACTCGACGATTACGAGTGATCTTGCCATTCGGTTCTATTCGTCCCTGTGTCGACTGTTCCACATGGAACAGTCTTGATCGAAATTCAGCTACCCGCAACCCGGTTTTCCCGGTAACTCGGGCGCTCCCATCCTAACCTGCTGTCCCTATGATAATTACAACAGGACTTTCAGGAATTGCTTACCAGGCAACTGGCGTATCACGCCGCGGAGCTCCCTGTCAAACCGGGACCCAAGCTGCTGTCATCATCTCAAACCAGAATTTTCCGCTAAATCATCCACGTGCCTAGCCTCTTCCATGCTCCAAGCCCCTGCCAGGGGCGTTCCGATGGTCCCAAGGCTTCAGGCGTCCTTGACCAGAGCGGCGCGTTCCCCTCGTGGGAGACCGGGCCCGACCGCGCATCAGTTCGGCGCAGACGGAGGTTCGAACGAAATTCCCGTTATCTTGGCGCTCTGCTTGCCGATCGGGAATTCGCTGACGACGGCGCCGCGCTGCTCAGACTGCTCGAAATCGTCTTGTTCCCCTCCGGGTAGACGACGTCGATACTGTTGCCCAGGACGCCTATCGTCGCGCCTCGAGCTGTGGGGAATGCACCTTTTGCTCAGCCATTGGATTCCCGTAGGGGGTCGGGCGACGCGATCAACTGCCGAAATCGTCTGGCGGCTTACAAGCTCAATGTTTCCGCGCACATACAGGAAGGGCGGAACAAGAAACTTCCATTGGTCCGGGCACGGGATGGCCCTGTACCCGCGTCTGCGCATCAAAATGGATGGAGGGCGCCATGGAAATCGGAACCAAGAAATGGCACGAAAGCGCGTCCGACATGGGATGGGAAGTGCTAGCCCTGGCCGGTTGCCTGATGCAGGCTGCGATTTTGGCAATCATCATCGCGATTGTTCGCCTGGTGAATTAGGACTAGCGCTCGATTGTGGCTTGGTGCGAGTGGATATTCGCGGACTGCTCGGGCCCGCGCTTCCTCAGGAAATGCCTGCCTTCGGGATGTGCTAAAATTGCGGCGTTTCAAGGTGGTTCCCCTAAGGCTGAACTTTGAAGAGACTGCGCGTATCGATTGTCGAGTATCTGAACGCGGCGCCACTGGTTTGGAGTTTTACCGACGGCCCGCTGGCGGACAAGTATGACCTGTCGTTCACGGTGCCTTCGCAGTGCGCCGAGGACCTTCGCCGCGGCGATGCCGACCTAGGCATCATTCCTACGATCGAATATCAACGCATGGATGGAATGGTGGCGCTGCCGGGAATGGCCATCGCCTCGAAGCACGAGGTGCGCAGCCTGCTGGTGGTGGCCAAGAAGCCGATCGAGCTGGCGAAGCGGATCGCTCTCGATACCAGCTCACGGAGCACGATTGGTCTGGTGAAGATTCTCGCGCGGGAGCACTGGCGAATTACCCCGGAATTTGTGGAGGCGGCGCCCGATCCGAGCGAGATGCTGCGCGAATCGGACGCGGCGCTGGTGATCGGCGACCCGGCCCTGCGCCTTTCGCTGAAAATGGAAGCGCTGGCGGGGAAATCTCCTAGCGGCGAGCAGTGCTGCCAGGGCGATCCGGAAGAGATGCCCGTGCCGGGGTTCGAAACACTCTACGTCTACGACGTGATCCACCAGTGGCGAGAGATGACCGGGAAGCCGGCGGTGCTGGCGATGTGGGTCGGGCGGCGCGACGCAGTGACGCCGGAGGTGCTGGCCGATTTTATGGCGTCGAAGCAATTCGGAC
>Ga0210391_10003212_pt1 | contig 13890 bp, 12 predicted proteins | sample IncBWC12OmetaG_FD_160573 | JGI IMG/M metagenome (GOLD analysis project Ga0210391, IMG submission 160573) | Forest soil microbial communities from Barre Woods Harvard Forest LTER site, Petersham, Massachusetts, United States - Inc-BW-C-12-O ... | reverse complement strand
CGGAGGCTTCAGGTCGCAAGCGAAGGTTCGAGCTGGAGCGCCACCGCCATCGAGATCTTCCGCCTTGGGCTCGGCGTCGAAATCCGATTGTCGTCCACGCTCACCGTCTCGCCCGCGATCACCTTGTCGGGCGGGACTTTCACGAACACGAACGGGAACGTTCGCTTCGGCCCCAACCAAGGTGACCAGCAAACATCGCCCCCGTTCGCGAACGGCGCGAGCATCCCCCAATCCGACCAGACCAGCTACTACGCGGTGGTCGTCGGGTGCGGCATGCACTTCGACCTCTTCGCGCAAGGCGCCGAGAGAAGAGAGTGAGATTCCCGGCGTCTTGGCTTGGGTGGTCCCGACCGGATCTTCGCGGACGCGATGCTACCCGAGGCGTGCGACGGCGTCGGCGCGCTCGGCGAGGACCCGTTCGAGCACGGGGCGCAGTCCGGCGAACGCTCTCGCGCGATGGCTCACCCGATTCTTCGCGTCGGCGCCGAGCTCGGCCATCGTCTTGCCTTCGTCTCTCACGACGAAGAGCGGATCGTACCCGAAGCCGCCGGACCCGCGCGGCGTCCGGGTGATGGCGCCTTCGCATGCGCCTTCCACGATCGAAGGCGCGCCGGCGGCAAACGGATCGACCAGCGCGAGCACGCACCGAAACCGCGCCGTGAGACCGCGCTCGCCCGCGATGATCGTCGAGACGTGGTCGGCGTCCGAAGCCGCGCCGTCGGCCGACGGCACGAGCGCCTCGAGCGCCGCGAGCAGCGCGGCGTTGTTCTCGGCATCGGTCGCGCGCTCGTGGGCGAAGCGCGCGCTGCGAACGCCAGGGCGCCCCTGCAGCGCGTCCACTTCGAGGCCCGAATCGTCGGCCAAAGACAGCATGTTCGTCGCGCGGGCGACGGCGCGCGCTTTCTTCAGCGCGTTCTCGGCGAACGTGGCGCCGTCTTCCACGACGAGCGGCGGATCGGCCAGGAGCTCGCCCACGCCATGCACTTCGAGGGGAAGATCCGCCAGCAGCGCGCGGAGCTCTTCGAGCTTGCCCCGGTTGTGCGTCGCGACGACGAGCCGGTTCGGATACGGGCGCGCGCCGGCGTTCATCCGTGCCCGGCGGCCGTGATGGCAGCGAGGTTAACGCCCGCACCTGCGAGCACGTCGCGCTGCATCTGCGCGAGCTTCGCGATGCCCGCGAGCGCCAGATCGACCATCGCGTCCACGTCGCGCCGGGGCACGGGCTCGCCCTCCGCCGTCCCCTGGATTTCGACGATCTTGCCGGTCGCCGTGGCGACCACGTTGAGATCGACGCGCGCCGTCGAGTCTTCCACGTAGCAGAGATCCAGCGCGAATCCGGCTTCGCCGAGGTGGCCGACGCTCGTCGCCGCGATCGGCTCGCGGAGCGCGCTCACGCCCACTTTCGCGAGCGCCAGCGCGAGCGCCACGAAGCCGCCCGTGACCGAGGCCGTGCGCGTCCCACCGTCGGCTTCGAGGACGTCGCAATCGACCGTGATCGTGCGAAGACCGAGCTTGCGCAGGTCGATCGCCGCGCGCAGCGCGCGCCCGACGAGGCGCTGGATCTCCTGCGTGCGCCCGTTCGGGGCCTTGCCCCTCCCGTCGCGGTCCTGCCGCCTCGGGTTGGCGCGCGGGTGCATCTGGTATTCCGCCGTCAGCCAGCCTTGCCCTTTGCCTTCGAGGAACGGAGGCACCTTCTCGTCGATCGAGGCGGTGCACAAGACGACGGTACCGCCCGTTCGATACAGCACCGAACCTTCGGACGGACGGTGGAAGTGCGGAACCATTTCGATGGGGCGAAGCGCGTCGAGGGCGCGCCCGCCGGCGCGGGTCGTGGGGGGCATGGGCTAGGGCGTCTTTAGCATGCACGCCGGGCGACGCGTGCCAGGACCCGGCGGATCGCTCCGTCGTTCGAGCGTTCCGTTCGAACGAGCTCCGCTCTAGAAGGAGCGCGCGGGAGCGAGCGGCAGCGCGATGCGAAAGAGCGTGCCGCCGCCCGTCCGCGGCTCGCACGTGACCGTCCCTCCGTGCGCCTCGACGATGTGGCGCGTGATGGCCAGGCCGAGGCCCGTGCCTTCGCCTTTCGTCGAAAAGAACGGATCGAACACGCGCGGGCGGATCTCTTCGGGGATCCCGCCCCCGCGATCGGCGACTTCCACGACGACGCTCATTCCTTTCGCCGCGACGCGTACGTCGATCGGGCCGCCGTTCGGCGTCGCCTCGCGCGCGTTGCGCAGCAGGTTGAGGAGCGCTTGCCGCAGCTGGGCTTCGTCGAAGAGCGTCGGCGGCAAGTCCGGCTCGACGTCGAGCGTCACGGTGCAATCTGCCCCCTCGATCTCGGGGCGCGCGAAGGCCACGACGTCGCGCACCGTCGCCGTGACGTCGTCGGCTTCCATGCGGGGCTGCGGAAGGCGGGCGACGCGCAGGTACTCCTCGCTGAGGTGCTCGAGGCGCTGCACTTCGCGGGCGATCGCCGCGAGGAGGTTCGTCACTTCGCTGCGCCCGCGCGCGGCCCCGTTCTGCGCAAGCTCTTCTTCGAGGAGCTCCACGTTGAGGCCCATGGCCGACAGCGGGTTGCGGATCTCGTGCGTGACGTGCGCCGCCATCTTGCCGATCGCCGCGAGCCGTTCGTTGGAGAGCGCCAGCGCCTGCGCGCGCGAGACGCCCGCGACCATCGTCTCGAACGCCGCCTCGAGCTGGCCGATCTCGTCGTCGCTCGGCTCGACGGGGCGCGCCGTGAGGTCGCCGCTCTCGACGGCCTGCGCGCGCCGCGTCATCCGCGCGAGCGGCGCGAGGAGGCGCCGCACGTGGAACGACACGACGAGCCCCACCGCGAAGGTCAGCGCGGCCAGCACGGCGAGCATCTCGATCGAACGAAGCTCGCGCGTTCGCGCGGCCGAGGACAGCTCGTCGATCGACGCGTTGAGGTGCGTCGCCATCACGCGCAGGCGCCGGTCGGCGTCGTGCTCGACCGCGCCGAGCGAAAGGATCGTGCGGTTGACGCCGTCGTGATCCGCGCTCGCGAGGGCGGCGAAGAGGCGCTCGAAGAGGGGCCGGTCGCCGTCGAGCGCGGCTTCGATGGCGTCGAGCTCCGCCGCGAGCTCTCCCGCGAGCGCGCGCGTGTGGTCGCTGCCGACGGCCGCCAGCGTCTGCGTCACGGCGGTGCGGGTCTCCACGAACATCGTCCGCCGCGCGCCGGCCAGCGTGTCGAGCAAGACGCGGATCGACCCCGGCTCGCGCTCGTCGGGGATTCCGTCGACCAGCGTCGAGAGCGTCGTTTGCGCCGCCCGGAGTTGCGCGAGTCGCATCGCGACGGGCACGTAGCCGCGCGCGAGCTCGACGCTGTCGTCCGCCGCTCGCCGCTGCGCCACGATGCCCCATCCGAGCGTGACGGCAAAGGCGACGACCGTGATCGCGAACGAGGCGAGGACGCGGCTGGCGACGGTCTTGCGCGGCTTCATCGCGAGCACTCAGCGTGCGACGGCGGGCGCGCGCTCACGCTCGCCGAACACCGCCGTGCCGACGCGGACGATCGTCGCGCCGCACGCGATGGCGACGTCGAGGTCCGCCGTCATCCCCATCGAGAGCTCGGGCAGAACGGCCGCCCCGCCGTGCAGGTTGCGGAGGAGCGCGAGCGTCTCGAAGGTCTTCTTCGCGACGGCGAGATCGCCCGCGGGCGGTACGGTCATCAGCCCCGAGAGGTGCAGCGCCGGGTCGTCCTGGATCGCGCGGACGACCTCCGCGATCTCGCTCGGCGCCGCGCCGGACTTCTGCGGCTCGCCGCCCACGTTCACTTCGATCAGCACGGGCATCGGCGAAGTCCGCTCTTTCGCGGCTCGTTTGCCGAGCTCGCGTGCGAGCGCCGTGCTGTCGACCGTATGCACGACGTGCGCGTGCTTGGCCGCGATCTTCGCCTTGTTGCTTTGCAAGTGCCCGATGAAGTGCCACTCGATCCCTTGCAGATCCGCGAGCGCCTCCGCCTTGGCCGCGAGCTCCTGCGCGTAGTTCTCGCCGAACGCGCGCTGGCCCGCGGCGTACGCCGCGCGCACGGCTTCGACGGGTTTCGTCTTCGACACGGCGACGAGCTTCACCGACGCGGGATCGCGCCCGGCGGCACGGGCCGCACGCGCGATCGCGGAGTGCACCTCGACGAGCCGCGCCGCCACGCTCACGCGCGCCTCGGCTTTCTCGACACGCGCGCGTGCCAGACCATCGTGTCGCTCTCGCGGGTCAGCGGCCCGCCGGCGAAGTCGCCGAACAGCGCTTCGACGTCGAATCCGTTGTAGTGGAGCAGCGCTTCCCACTCCTGCGGGAAGAACTGGCGGTGCGCGAGGGGCGTCATCCACGCGGCCTCCGGATCGCCCTCCGGCTCGAACTCCATCGCCACGAAGAGGACTTGCCGCACCGGGTCGTAATCGAACCGTTCGCGGTTCTTCACCCGAACGCCCGCCGTCGGGTGCCGAAAACGCGGCGCGTGGAACGGGCGGGACGGCGGCCGCGCGAGATCCGCGGGCGTCGGCATCGACAGGTCGACGACGAAATGGCCCCCGGGCAGGAGATGCTCGCGGACCCGCGCCAAGAACTGCTCGACGTCGGCGCGCGCATAGAGGTGGAGCGCCGCGTTGAACGGAGCCACGACGAGCGGAAAGCGGCGGCCGAGCTTCGTCCGCCGCATGTCGCCCCGGCGGAGCCGCACGCGACGCCGCACGTCCGCGGGCTCCTCCTTCAGCCGCTCGCGCAAGTCCGCGAGCATCGGCGCGCTGTGATCGATCCCGCTGACCTCGACGCCGTGCCGCGCGATGGGTACGGCGATGCGGCCGTTGCCGACGCCGTACTCGAGCACCGGCCCCCCCGCGCGTTCGGCGAGCGTCACGTAATACGCGACGTCGTCGATCCGGTTGCGGTACGTCGCGGTGTAGTACGCGGCGTCTTCGTAATGAGCGAGCGAACCCGCTTCGAGCTCGCGATCGCGGCGCGATCGCGTGCGGATCAACCGAACTCGCGGCGGCTGGTCTCCTCGATGTATTCCTGGACCGCCTCGATGCTCGGCCGATCGTAGTGCACCTTGCCGGCGGCGATCTCGCGGAGCGCCGTGACCGCCGCCTTGTTCTTCGAGTGCACGAGCGGGGTCGCGCCCTTCATCAAGACGCGCGTGCGCTGGGCCGCGAGGACGACCAATGCGAAACGGTTTTCCTCGCGCTCGAGGCAGTCTTCGACGGTGACACGGGCCATGGTGCTCCTCTGGGGCCGCCGACCCGTCCATGCGGACGAGCGGCTTCTGCCGAAACGGGGACGGGAGCCTACTTTGGCCACGTGCGTCCTGCAAGTCGCTCGCCAGGGTCTAGCATAAGCCCGTGAGGCGAGCCGGATGACGCGGGATGGCCAGGGCGACGGCGCGCGCGAAAGCGACGACGACGTCGCGCCGGGAGGGCTCGACGTCAGCCCGGACAGCGACGGCGAAGGCTCGCAGAGCGAGGACGTCGCGCCTTTTCGCTCTGCCGTGGCCTCGGCTTGGTGGCAGCGCATTCTCTTCGAGCCGGCCCAGTACGAACTCACGCGCTTCGCCGTCCTGCGCCTCCTCGGCTTCGTCTACTTCGTCGCGTTCGGGTCGCTCGCGCTGCAGGTGCTGCCGCTCTACGGCTCGCACGGGCTCGCGCCGATCGCGATGGATCTCCCTTCGCTTCGCGAACAGGTCGGCGCGAGCGCGTACTGGCGCTTCCCCACGCTGTTCTGGTTCGGCGCCCCCGACGGCGCGCTGATCGCGGGAGCCGTCGGCGGCACGCTGCTCTCGCTCGCGGTCCTCGCCGGCGTGACCAACGGCGGCGTCCTCCTCGCGCTGTGGGTCCTCTACGGCTCCTACGTGCACGGCACGCGGTACTTCTATTGGTACGGCTGGGAGATGCAGCTCCTCGAAACGGGGCTGCTCGCCGTGTTCATGTGCCCGTGGCGGACCGTGCGCCCGTGGCCGGCCGAACGCGTCCCGGTCATCACGATCTGGCTTCTCAAGTGGATCGTGTTCCGCGTCATGGTGGGCTCGGCGCTCATCAAGCTCCGCGGAGATCCTTGCTGGCGAGACCTCACGTGCCTCGACTACCACTTCGAGACCCAGCCGAATCCGAACCCGCTGTCGCCGTTCTTCCACTTCGCGCCGCACGCCGTGCACGCCGCGGGCATCGTCTTCACGCACTTCGTCGAGCTCGTCGTCCCCTGGTTCGCCTTCGGCACGCGCCGCATCCGGCACGCCGCCGGCGTGCTCCTCGTGCTGCTGCAAGTGACGCTGATCGCGAGCGGCAATCTCTCCTTCCTCAACTGGCTGACGATCGTGCCCGCGCTCGCGTGCTTCGACGACACGGCGTACGCGTCTCTTCTCCGCTTCGTTCGGTCGGTGGCGGCTCGCGTTCGCGGCGAGGCTCGTCCGGTGACGTATCCGGTGCCAGGTCCGGCGACGCGCCCCGCCTCGCGGCCCATGGCAATCGCTGCAGCCGTGTACGGCGTGCTCGTGGCCATCCTGAGCGTGCCGGTCGTGCTCAATCTCCTGTCGTCCGAACAGGAGATGAACGCGTCGTTCGAGCCGCTCGACCTCGTCAACACGTACGGCGCGTTCGGCAGCGTCGATCGAACGCGAAACGAGCTGATTCTCGAAGGCTCGAGCGCCGAAACCCTCCCGGCGGAAGGCGACTGGCGCGAATACGAGCTGCCGTGCATGCCTGGCGACCCGAAACGCCGGCCCTGCCTCGTGAGCCCGTACCAGCATCGACTCGACTGGCAGATGTGGTTCGTCGGCAACAGCATGGCGCAAGGCGCCGTCGTCGAGGGCGACCCCTGGTTCGTGCATCTTCTCTGGCAGCTTCTGTCGGGCGAGCCTGCGGCCAAGCACTTGCTCGCGGTCGACCCGTTTCCCAACGCGCCGCCGCGCTGGATTCGCGGCGTGCTCTATCGCTACGAGTTCGCTCCGCTCGGCAATCGCGACGGGGCTTGGTGGACGCGCCAGCGGCTCCGCGTCGTTCTCCGGCCCATCACGAAGGACGACTCGCTTTTGCGCGCTTACGTCGAGGCCCAAGGCTGGCCCGACCGCTAATATGCCCCGCGAACGACGATGAAATCGCTTTTGAGCCTGAACTTCACGAGCGAGATGCTCGGGATCCCGCTCGCCGTGGCTCTGCTCATCGTGGCGGTCCTGCTCTTGCCACGGAGCGCGCGCATTCCCGCCCGCCAGGGCGCGGTCTCGCTCGGGCTTTCGATCGTCTGCGGCACATTGCGCCTGCTCTTTCCCGCGGACCTCGTCATCTCGCGCGCGCTGCTCTTCGCCGCCACGTTCTTTTTGCTCGCCTCGATGGGTCGGAGCATCGTGCTCATCGCGCTCGACGTCGTCGTGGAGCGGCGCTCCGCGCGGACGACGCCGCGCATTTTTCGCGACTTGTCGACCGGCGTCACCTACCTCGTCGTCGGCCTCGTCGCGCTCCGGGCCATCGACGTCGAACCGGGCTCGATCCTGACCACGTCCGCGCTCCTCACCGCCGTCGTCGGCCTCGCGATGCAGGACACGCTCGGCAATCTGGTGTCCGGGCTCGCGCTCCAGATGCAGCGGCCGTTCGACGTCGGCGATTGGATCGAGGTCGGGTCCGGCGAGCAGGCCGGGCGCGTGACCGAAGTCACCTGGCGCGCGACCACGGTGATGACGCTCGACCACGTCGAGGTCATCCTTCCGAACGCGAACCTCGCGAAGGCCGCGATCCGCAACTATTCGCGCCCGTCGCCGATCTCGCGCCGCCGCATCGTCGTCGGCGTCAGCTATGCCGCCGCCCCGCACGACGTGCACGCGGCGCTGGTCGCCGCCGCGCGCGAAGTGCAGGGCGTCCTCGCCAACCCGCCGCCGTCGTCGCGCAATCGCGCGTTTGCCGACAGCGCCGTCGAGTACGAGCTCTTCTTCTTCATCGACGATTTCAGCATTGCGCCGCGCCTCGACGGCGCCGTGCGCGACCGCGTGTATTACGCGCTCGCGCGCGCGGGCATCGAGATCCCTTATCCGACGCGAACGGTGCACGCGTTGCCGCCGCCCGATATGGCCGCGACCCGCCGGGAAGAAACGGCACGCTTCGCGAAGGCGATCGCGGCGCTCGATCTTGCCCAGCCGCTGCCGGAGGACGCGCGGCTATTTCTCGCCGAGCGCGCGCACCTTCGCATCTACGGCCCTGGCGAAGCCATCGTGCGGCAAGGCGACTCGAGCGACGAGCTGTTCATCATCGAGAGCGGATTGGTCAGCATCGAGATCCGGCACGAGACGCCGGCGCTCCCGCCTCAAGTCGCGGGGGCGCTCGCTGCAGCGCAGGCGGGGGCGGCGGGGGCGTCCGGGCTCGTCGGCGGTGCTGCGGCGACCCCCCTCGGCACATCGACGTCGCCGGTCACAAACCAACGAACCGTGCCGCCTCCTCGCGCGCACGAGGTCGCGGAGCTCGGCGCCGGCCAATGCTTCGGTGAGATGGGCCTCCTCACCGGTGAAAAGCGCGCCGCCACGGTGCGCGCGAAGAAGATCTGTCGCCTGGTCGTCGTCGATCACGAGTCGTTTCACGGTGTGCTCGCCGCGCATCCGGAGGTCGTCGAACGCATGGGCCTTCTCCTCGCGTCACGACAGGCCGCGCTCGACGCCGCCGCCACGACGCGCGTGGCGACGCCCGCGCCCGAGGAGCGTTCGCGTCGGTTCATCAGCCAGATTCGCGAGTTCTTCAAGCTCGTGTAGCTTGACGGCGGGTCCGATTGTGGCCACAATCGGACATGGGCTTGGCTCTCACCACGAACTTGCGCGGATCGTGCGAGAGTGACGGCCATGACGAAGACCCTCATGTTCAAACTCCGTCTCGATGATGCCGATCGCGAGCGGCTCGATCGGGTGGCCGAGCATTATTCGGCGCCCGCGGCGACCGTGATCCGCATTCTCATCAAAAAAGAGTTCGACGCGTTGGGTTTGGCCGCAGCGACGCCGGCTCGGCGCATGCCCGAGGCGCCCGCGGCGACCACCGTCCGCCGTCGGCGGCCCGCCCCGCTCATTCCGACCGCGGAATCGTTCGTCTCGCACGGAGCGCACATGCTTTCGGAGTCGCCGCGGAAGGCTCCGGCGAAAAAGAAACGTCGCCGATCTTCATGAACGAATCGCGCCGGCAACGGCTGGACCCCGTCCCGGCGCATGGCCCCAACCCGTCTCGAAAGAAGAGGAGGAACGAATGGAAAGTAGCATGCCCGGTCACGGCGAGATGCGCTTTGCGCGTTGCAGCGAGGTGGCCGATGGGAACTGATCGCGCGGCTGACGACGTGGCGCTTCCGCCCCGCCCTCGCCGATACGTCGGCATGGCCGACGCCGTGACGTCCGAAGAGCGCCGGCGGGCGCTCGAGGCCATGGCGTTCGATGCGGACCCCGCCAAGCGCCGCCTCGAACCGATGCTACTTGGCACCGTCGGCCTCGCGTCGATCGATCCGCCGGGTGAGCGCTACGAAGGAGAAGGCAACGAGCTCGCGGTCGTCATCGCGCGCGAAGCCGCGGATCACGCGTTCGAGACACGCGTCCTCGCGCAAGCCGCGATTGAAGTGTGGTCCGTCGGCAGCGAGGGGAGCGCTGCGAGCCGAACGGCGCTCTTGCGAGCCACGGGCGCATTCTTGCTGCACGACGCCGCCACGTGGATCGCGCTCGGAACGCGCGTCACGAATCCGTCCGGCGGGACCGAGGCGCCGCGCGATCCATCGTCGGGGCAAGCTCCGCCGGTCGCGGTCGAGCCATCCGGGCGGGAAGACGAGGAGCCCCAAAAGAACAAATAGGGCCCCTGGCGCGAACCAAAGGAACGCCCCCGTGCCGAGCGATCGGCCGGGGGCGAGATCGAACGCTGGGAGGAGCAGCGTCGATACCTCTCACACGTCGCAGTCGGGGGCAGAGTTAAGAGTTCTCTCTTGATCGGATCCGGTCCGAACAGAAAATCGTATTCAGGTTCAATCACTTAGCGCTTTTCTCGCGCACGGATTGCCGGCGGCGGGATCGCGGGCGAAGAACGGAGCTCCTCCTCACCTGGGTGAGCGACGTGTCGGATACGTCCACCGCCTCGCCTACCCCCCAACCCGAGAGAAAATGGATGAAGGCAGCCACCCGCGTTTCGCGTCTCGCCCGTACGACAAGCGTTTCTGCGTTCTGCGCCGCCCTCGGCGTAGTCGCGTGCGGCACCGCGCAAGAAGGCACGACGGCGCAAGAACAACAGGCGCTCGCGGCATCGGGTGGCTCCGGCGCGCTTTCGTTCCCGTCCGATTGGACGCAGGGCTATTGCGCGAACGTCAACCTCACCAACACGGGCAGCACGAAGACGACCGGGTGGACTGCGACGATCGCGTTGAACCAGTCGACTCTGCAGAACCTTTGGAACGGCACACCGTCCGTGTCCAACGGCACGCTGACGGTCACGAACGTGTCGAGCAACGGGGTCATCGCGCCCGGCGCGACGACGTCGTTCGGCTTCTGCGGGAACGCGACGGGCACGAACTACCACCCGACACTGGTTTCGGTCGCGCTGGTGGGTAGCGGGGGCGGCACGAGCGGCACGTCGGGGTCCGGCACGGGCACTTCGGGCTCCACGAGCGGTACCGGCGGTAGCGGCACGTCGGCCGGATCAAGCACGGGGACCGGCACGAAGACGGGCACTGGCACGAGTACGGGCACGGGCACGGGCACGGGAACTGGCACCGGAACCGGCACGAGCACCGGAACCGGCAGCGGAACGGGAACCGGCAGCGGTACGAGCACGAGCCCCGCCGCGTGCACCTGGGGCACGGCGAACAACGGCGATGCGTCCTTCACCTGGTATTACTTCGGCCAGGGCACCTCGAAGGGCCCGAACGGCGAGTACCTGACGGCCTGTGGCTACTCGGGGACCGAGAGCGGAATGACGGATAGCGTTTCGAACATCGCGAATACCGGACTCGCGAAGAGCACGTACTTTGCGGCAATTCCCGGGTCGAACAACTTCAATACCGTGAACGACTGCGGCGCGTGCGTCGAGATCACGAACGGGACCAAGAAGATCATCGCCACGATCATCGACGAGTGCCCGACCGACAACGGCCAGAACCCTTTGTGCACGCAGACCGGGCACCTCGATCTGAGCCATCAGGCCTGGCAGGATCTCGGCTACAGCACCGGCGATCCGAGCGGGACGACGTGGAAGTTCATCGCGTGCCCCGTCACGGGCAACATCCAGGCATTGCCGAAGTCGGGAAATACCGATCAGGTCTATTTGCAGAACACTCTATTGCCCATTGCGTCGGTCACCGTCAACGGCAACGCGGCGACGCATCTTTCCTACGGGGTGTGGTCGCTCAACGGGACGAGCGTCGCGGGCGCGACGCTGACGATGACGGACGTGGAGGGGCACGTCGTCACCGCCAAGGTACCAACCGCCGGCGGCGACCTCGGCGTCCAATTCCCCTCGCCGGGGACCTGCGACTGACGGCCGATCCTGCTGAGGGGCCGAGCGCGGGCTTTGTCGGGCCCGGCGGGTGTGGCATCTTCGGGCGGACCCTCTGGAGGAGTGTCCGAGTGGTTTAAGGAACCGGTTTTGAAAACCGGCGTGGTCGTAAGGCCACCGTGGGTTCGAATCCCTCCTCCTCCGCTGATGCGCTTGGCGCTCCCCAGACCCTCGATGCGTGGATCGGCGCCGGTCCTCGGGTTCTTCGCGACGGCCATCCTCGTGGGGATCACCTGGGGCCTGCCGTCGTCGGACACGTGGGCAGCGGATTCGATCTCGCCACGATCGTGCGGCTTGGGCGCGATCGCGCAGACCTATTGGCCGGGCCATTTCCACACGTACCCGCCGCTCCATATGGCGATCCTCACCGTCCTGTCGCTCCCGTGGATGGGGCTCGCGGCCGCGCGCGCAGGGACGGGCGCCGGCGCGCTGGCCGCGGAGCTCATCAAGCCGCTCTACATGACCGGAATCGAAGCCAGCGCGCGCGCCGTCGCCGCCGCGATGGCGCTCGGAATCGTCGTCCAGACGATTCGCTTGTGGACACGCCTCTGGAATCCGCGGGTGGGCGTGGTCGCGGGCGCCGTGGTCGCGCTGAATTCGACGCTCGTCTATTACGCGCATACCGGCAATCTGGAAGTGCCGTATCTCTTTTGGCTGACGTGGGCGCTCGTCGAGATGGACCGCGTCATGGCCGGCGAACCGCGCGAGCGCCCGGCGCTCCTCCTCGCGGCCGCCGCCGTGCTTACGAAAGACCAGGCCGCGGCGGCGCTCCTCTTGCCGCTGCCGCTGGCTCTCCTCGTCGTGCCGTGGGTCCTACGCCGCGCGTCGCCGGCGCGTCGCTCGCTCGTGACGGCCGCGGCCATCGCCGCCGTGGCGTACGCGCTCGTCTCGGGCGCGGTCACGAACCCCGTGGGCTTCGCGCGCCGCATCGCATTTCTGCTCGGACCGGCGAGCCAGACGTGGGCCGGGTATCCGCACACGGCTCCTGGCGCGCTGTCGCTCGCGCGCGATGCGCTCCTTGCCACGCCGCATTTCTCGTCCTGGCCCGTGGCCCTCGCGGCGATCGCCGGGCTCATTCTCGCCGCGAAAGCCGCGCCCGCGCCCTTTCGCCTTCGCCGTCTCGTGCCCTTCGCCGCCGCTGTCTCGTTCGCCGTCTTCTTCACGTTGGGCGCGCGCCGCAGCGAGGACCGCTTCTTGTTGCCGGAGAGCCTCGGCTTCTTCCCCTACGCCGCCGTCGCCTTCGGCGCCGCGTGGGATCGCTGGGCTTCCCCCCGCCTCGTCTTCGTCGGCATGGCCGCAGCGGCCTTCACGCCCGCGCTTCTCGCCGTCGCATCCGTCGACGCCACGCTCCTCGCCGACTCCCGCTACGACGCGGAGCGCTTTCTCCAGCGCATGCAGAAAGGAGCACACGTCGTCGTCTACGGCGGTCCGATCTTCCTTCCGCGCATCCCTTCGAGCCTCGTGGCCGAGCGGCTCGGAATCGAACCCATCGCGGACCGGCAGGCGATCGCCGGCATCACGGACGTCGTCGATCCCGCGATGAACCCGCGTTCGCGATCGCCGGCGGCCATCGTCCTGTCGACGGAGCTCAGCACTCCGGCCGTGATCGAGCCGCCGTCGGCATCGAAGCCGTTCGGCCTGATGCAGTACGCCGACGCGAAGTCGCACGGGCTGTTTCGCTCGCTGTTCGACGGTAGCCTCGGCTACGTGCGCGTCCTCCGTGCCGAATGCACGCTTCCGGACCCGCTCGAGTGCCGCAACATCCACGACTCGACCGGCCGCGAAGTCTGGATTTACATGCGCGACGTTCGTCTCATCCCGCGATGACGACGATCTTTTCGCGCGCCTCCCCGGAGTCGATCAGCCGGTGGGCGGCGACGACCTCGTCGAACGAAGGCGCCCACGCGAACCGCGACCCTGTCGCGCGTGGCCTTGGCAGCGACGCAAAAGCTCGAGCCGGTCCGAACGGACGAGCGCGCGCATGTTCGACGCAAGGCTCGAAGGCGCCAGCGGCGAAGAAGGGCCGCGCATCGTCTCGGCGATCCGATAGAGCTCCGTGACTTCGTCGGCCGCGCGCGCGAGCCTCGCCGGGTGAGGGCGCATCCGCTGCCCGCCAACACCTCCTCGGCCGCCGTCTCGTCGCCGGTTGCGGCGGCTTTCGCCTTCTCGGCGAGGTCGGCGGCCCCGGCGTCTTGTCGTGTCGTTGCGGTCATCGGAAGGTTAGAGACGCGAGGCCGTGCTTTTGTGACCGACGATCCCACCTCTCGTCCGGCGGCTCAATGGAGCTGGCGAGACGCCGTGACCCGCCTCGGCGCCGGTGCGCGAGTCCCTTTGCCTCGATCGATCTGCCGATTTTCCTCGATCGGGCTTGCCCGTCGGCGTCCGCATACCGCTC
>Ga0210391_10003211_pt1 | contig 13890 bp, 14 predicted proteins | sample IncBWC12OmetaG_FD_160573 | JGI IMG/M metagenome (GOLD analysis project Ga0210391, IMG submission 160573) | Forest soil microbial communities from Barre Woods Harvard Forest LTER site, Petersham, Massachusetts, United States - Inc-BW-C-12-O ... | reverse complement strand
GATGACTTGCGGAGCGCGATCGCTGTGGGCGAGGAGGAGGTTCGCGCGGAGGCGGTGGAGCGCGTCGCTGAAGGGGGATTCAGGAGCGGGGAGGGCGTAATCCGAGGCGGCTGCGGCTTCGAGGGCCAGATCAGCGTGGGTGGTGGAAGGAAGCAGGCGGCGATACCACGGAGTTTCTGGTTGCAGAGGAGGCAGGACGGCGAAGATGGGCGCGTCGAAGGCGGATTCCGCGAGGTTTTCGAGATCGGCGGCGGCGTGGATGGTGTTGTCGGTGAGTTCGCGGGTGAGCGCGGCGCAGCAACCGAGGGTGGTTCCGCCGACGAGAGCCAGGGCGGCGAGGAGCGGGATGCTGGGGCTGGTGGGGTGGTCGGGCGGAGGGACGAGCGCGGGGGTGACAACGGCAAAGTTGCCGGAGTGGAGGCCGGCGAGGACGCCGGTTTGCTGGAGGCGCGAGAGCAGCGAGGTGTAGAGGGTGCGGCTGGCATCGGCTTCCTGGCGGGCGAGGCGCAGGGCGACGGCGTTGCCGGTGAGGCTGGAGGCGAGGGACTTTTGCTGGTCGAAGGCGTCACGCGCGGAGTTCTCGGCCTGCAGAGAGACGGTGTAGTCGGAGTGGGCGCGGTCGGCGAGGCGATGGACTTCGTCCTGAATGGAATGCTGAATGGTGGCGAGGCCGGCGCGCTGCTCAGCAAGGGCGGGCCAGTTGTCGCCATAGCGGCCGGCGGATTCGGCGATCTGAGACTTGGCGACGGCTTCCTGGGTGCGGAGGGATTGCAGGAGGGCGAAGGAGTTTTGGGTGTTGACGCCGGCACCGGCGTTGCCGCCAAGTCCGGAGATGACTTCGGGGTCGCCGGTTTCAACGGCGCGCCAGATGGCTTCGCGAACGATGCGATTGGATTGAGCGGCGGAGAGGGAGGTGTTGAGGGCGTCGAGGCGGGCGAGGACCACGTTGTGGGCGTCGTCGTCGCCGAAGGCGCCGGCAACGCGGTCGAGCGCGGCGGCGCGGGCATCGAGCGCGTCGGTTTGCTGGCGGAGATCGGCGAGTTGCGCCTGGAGCCATACACCGGATTCCGCGGCGGCAGAGGAGCGGGACTGGAAACGGTAGTCGGCGAGGGACTGGAGAAGCGCGGTGACAACGGCGGCGGCGCGGGCGGGGTCGGGGTCAGAATATTCGACGGAGATGAGGCGGGTTCCGGCGGTGGGAGCGATTCTGGTGTGTTTCGCGAAGATTTTCAGCGCGATGTAGCGGCGGTTGGGTGCGTCGGCGAGGGGAATGGAGAGCGGCTCGAGCGGCTTGCGCCAAAAGAAGAGGCGGTGCGCCCAGGAAAGATGGGTGGGGCGCAGCGCGAAGTAATCGGGTGTGGCTTCGAGGCCTTCGCGGTGGATGACGTCGAGGGCGAGCGCGTCGGACTGGAGGATGCCGATTTCAGTTTGGAGGGTGAGGTTGTCGTCGAAGGAATCGCTGATGGAGGTGGCCTGGGCGTCGCTGGTGGTGTTGTCGAGGCCGAAGGCTCCGCGGGAACCTTTTTGCATTTCGATGACGGCGGTTGCGCGATAGTGCGGCGCGGCGCAGATGCCGTAGAGGAGGGCGACGGCGCAGCAGATGGCGAGCGCCGAGAAAATCCAAACGCGGCGACGGGCAAGGACGGAGAGGAGGTCGGCGATCGTCCACTCGACTGAGGGGCCGTTGGAATCATGGGCAGCGAGAGTGCGGCTGTGCGGATTCATGGCTGGGCCTCGAAGGTGGCGCCGTTAGTCATTGCGGAGGAGGACCACCGATCCGTCGAAGTCGAAGGTGAAATTCATTTCGTCGAGGCCGGCGTGGAGCATGGTGTCGCGGAGGCGGCGGCGGTCTGGAGTGTGGAGGAGCAGGAATCCGCAGCCGCCGGCTCCGACGAGTTTGCCGCCGGTGGCGCCGCCGGTTCCGCGGGCCAGGTCGTAGAGTTGGTCGATGCGGCTGGAGGAGATGCGGCAGGACCGGGCGCGTTTGCACTTCCAGTGTTCATGCAGGAGGTGGCCGAATTCGGCGATGTGGCCGCTTTCGAGGACGTCACGAATCTCGCGGCCGAGGGCGCGCGCGAAGTGCAGGCTATCGATCATGGCGGCGTCGTGGGCTTCGGAGAGGCGCTTTTGTTCGTCGAGCAGGGAGGCGGCGCTGCGCGTATCGCCGACGAAGAAGAGCATGAGCGAGTCGCGCATTTCGTGGAGGGCGTCCTCCTTCATGTGCAGGGAGGTGACGCGGACTTCGCCATCGGGGAGATATTCCTGGCAGAGCAGGCCGCCGTACGCGGCGATGTACTGGTCCTGCTTGCCGACGGGGTTGCCGAGCCGGGTCATTTCAATGTCGATGGCCTCGCGAGCAAGTTCCTCGGCGGTGACCGATTCGCGGCGCAGGGCATAGAGAGCGTGGAGCAAGCCGACGAGAAAGGTTCCCGAGGATCCGAGGCCGGTGCCGGCGGGAACGTCTGCGACGCTGACGATTTCCAGCGGGGGCGCTGCGTGATGGAGGCGAATGGCTTCGCGCATGAGGGGATGGCGGATTTCGTCGCAGGTGAGGACGTGCTCGGTCTCGGAGTACTTGAGGAAAAAGCCGGGCATGAAGCTGCGATTGATGGTGATGTAGACGTATTTATCGATGGCGGCGGAGATGACGAAGCCGCCGCCATGCTCGCGGTAATACGAAGGAAGGTCGGTGCCCCCGCCGCCGATGGAGATGCGCAACGGGGTGCGCGTCATGATCACAAGCGCTTCCCTTTCAGTATTTTTCGGGGCGTGGTGATTTTGTTGCGGGAGGCGGACGAGCGGTTGGCGATCAGGTAGGCTTCAGTTTCGCGAAGTCCGGGGATGGTGCCGATTTCATAGAATCGTTTGGCAGTTTCAAGGCCGGCGAGCAGGCCGTATTCGGCGAGGCCGGACCAGACTTCAGAGAGGTCGAAGGAGGGCGCGATCCGGTTGGCGATGACGCTGGCATCGAGGGCTTCGAGACCGTAGTCGATGTACTGCAGGCCTGGAGAGGCATGAGTTTTGTCGTAGCGGAGGACAGCCCCCTCGCGGAAATCGACATTGCTGGCGGCCCATTTGTTGTTGTTGCGGAAGACGGTCATGAGGGCCGGCTTGGCGCAGTGAAGAAAGGCGCGCCAGACGGGCTCGATAGGCTCGGTGAGCCAACTGTCGCCATAGGTTGCGAGGAAGCTCGAGCCGAGCAGTGGCAGGGCGGAGCGGAGAGCGCCTCCGGTTCCGAGAGGCTGGTTGCCATCGTGACTATAGGCGATTTCGAGGCCGAAGCCGGAGCCGTCGCCGGCGAAGTCTTCGATCTGGTTGCCGAGATGGCCGGTGCAGATAACGATCTCGCGCAATCCGTTGGCGCGGAAACGGCGCAGCTGGTGAGCAAGAAAGGGTTCGCCAGCTATGGGGACGAGTGATTTAGGAAGGGTATCCGTGACGGGGCGGAGGCGCGTGGCGAGACCGCCTGCGAGCAGGGCGAGGCGCGGCGGCCAGGGAGATTCAATTGCGGAGCGAGCGGTCATCGACGAGGAGCTCCTGGAGAGAATGGCGGACGGCCTCGCGGCTGTTCCATTTCGGGACCCAGCCGAGCGAGCGCATGCGCGTGGAGTCGAGGCGGAGAACGGGAACGTCGCCCCGCCAGCCGCAACGGCCTCCAGCATATTCGAAGATGGGTTTGGCGGGAAGGCCGAGGGTTTCGACGGCAAGATCGGCGATTTCGGTGACGGTGACGGCGTCGTCGGTGGCGACATTGAAGACGGAGAAGGCACCGGTCGCTTTCTCCGCGGCGCGGAGAACGGCCGCGACAATGTCCGACACATGAATGTAGGGCTTGCTCTGTTGGCCGTCGCCGAGAATGCGGAGGCGATTGGGCCGGGCAGTGAGGCGGCGGAGGAAGTCGTAGCCGACGCCGTGGGTTTGGCGCGCGCCGACGACGTTGCCAAAGCGGAAGGCGCAGGCGCGCAGGCCGAACATGAAGCAGTAGCTGGCGATGAGGGCTTCTCCGGCGAGTTTACTCGCGCCGTAGGTGGAGACGGGACGAAGCGGGGCGTAATCCTCGGCGAGGGTAGTGTGGCCTGCGTCGCCGTAGACGCCGCTGCCGGACGCATAGAAGAGATGTTTCACTTTGGCGCGGCGCATGGCTTCGACGACATTGTTTGTGAGCATGGTGCCGCGGTAGAAGTCGATTTCCGGGTTTTCAGCGGCGAGAGCGATGTCGGGATTGGAAGCGAGATGGATGACCCAGTCATGGCCTTCCATGGTGGCGGTGAGGGAGTTGACGTCGCTGGCGTCGGCGCGGATGACGGTGAGGCGTGGATCGTTGCGGTGCTGTTCGAAGTGCCAGTCGCGGCCGGAGGAGAAATTGTCGAAGAGGGTGACGCGACGGGTGAGGGGCGACGCGAGAAACGCATCAGTGAAATGGCTGCCGATGAAACCTGCGCCTCCCACCACAAAATAGCTGCCTTCACACAGGAGCATGCATGTCCTTCGCCTGGGATTGCCAGGACGGGGTCTCAAACTTGCCTGGCGGTCTGCAGGATCCGGGCAGGTTGGGAAATCAATAGCCCATCGTGAGGCGCGCAGCGAGGGTCTGGCAACAGATTGGGGCACAAACATAGTTACGTAAGTTAGCAGGGTTACCGCGGTCATAAAAATCGGCAAAAAACCTTCTTGCGTCCGGGATGGATGACGCTATAAGTCATCCATAACTAGCAGCGGCTCGATTGAAGATGGGAGAAAGTTACGGGCATGATCACGGTGGGAATGCCGGTTTGTAACGCGATGCCGTGGCTGCCCGAAGCGATGGAGAGCCTGCTGCGGCAAACGGCGGGCGACTTCGAGATTCTGGCGATCGTCGATGGGGGCACGGATGGAAGCCTTGCGTATCTGCGCAGTGTGCATGATGCGCGCCTGCGCGTGTTGGAACAGCCGAACGCAGGAGTGACAGCGACGCTGAACCGGCTCCTCCATGAGACGGGCACGCCGTGGATGGTGCGGCAGGATGCGGACGATGTCTCGTATCCACAGCGCCTGGAAAAACTGATGGAAGCGATTCGGAGATATCCCGATGCTGGACTGGTGTATTCGCTGGCGGACTATCATCCGCGGGAACGATGTGCCGGAAGATTTCGCTGTTCGCGGGGAACTCCGGGAGAATTGCGTTCCATTGTGGAACGCGGGTATCTGCTTTCGATCTGTCATTCGACGGTGGCGCTGGATGTGGAAAAGGCGCTGGCGGTGGGTGGGTATCGGATGGATATCCACGCGGAAGATGCGGACTTATGGTGGCGGATGGTGCGGAACTTCGAGATTCGCTGCATTCCGGAGGCGCTGGTGGGATTTCGGCAGAATGCGCAGAGCGTGAGTTCGCGCAACCTGGAGAAGCAGCAGTTAGCGGGGCTGTATGTGCAGTATCTGTTGCTGTCGGAGCTATGGGAGTTGCGGCCGCGGCCGTTGGCGGAGGTGGCGCGGACGCTGCTGGAATTTCTGCGGCCTTCGTCGATGGCGGCGAAGCAATCGCTGCGGCAATGCAACCTGCATTGGGCGGAAGGCCGGACGCTGAATGGGATGCGCGCGCTGGCGCTGGCGACGTGGCAATCGCCGCGGTATGTGGCGGGGCGGCTGCGCGATGAATTGATGAACGGGGCGATTACGAATGGCGTCGCGCCACGGCTTTATCTGGAGAGGAAGGAAGCACTTTGGTCATGATGGAAGCGGAATCGGCGGTGGCCGAACCGGAAATGGAATTGGCACGCACGTTGTTGCCGCGCCCGCCGCGGTTGGTGCTGGGGCGCGTGCCGATCGACAGGATTTCGATGGAATACGCAGCGGTGCTGATTGTGGAAGCGCTGCTGCATCGCGGCGTATTCCCGCCGCTGACGATCGTGGGACCCAATGCGCATCTGGTCAATTTGGCGGAGCGCGACGCTCGCTTTGCTGCGGCGATGCAGGCAGCGGATTTGTCGGTACCCGACGGAATTTCCGTGGTGATGGCATCGCGGCTGCTGAGGGTGCCGATTCCGGAACGCGTGCCCGGCGGCGATTTGATGGAACGCATGTGCGAGGAAGCGGCGCACTACGGATTGCGGATGTACTTTCTGGGCGGATTGCCGGGCGCGGCGGCAATGGCTGCGCACAATCTGCGGCGGCGATATCCAGGACTGAGGATTTGCGGGACGGCTTGCCCGCCTCCGGGGTTCGAGAATGATTCGGAGCAGATGACGCAAATTCGCAATGAGATCAATACCGTTGCGCCGGATGTGCTGTGCATCGCATTTGGCGCTCCGAAGCAGGAGATCTGGATGCAGGAGAACCGGGACAAGCTGCGGGTGGGTGCGATTTTGCCGGTGGGCGCGGCGTTCGACACGCAATCGGGGCTGCGGCGGCGCGCTCCGAAGTGGATCCAGCAATTCGGCATGGAATGGTTTTTTCGGCTGGTGATGGAACCGCGGCGGTTGGGTCGGCGGTACCTGATCGGCAACGCACAGTTCCTGACGCTGGCGCTGCGGCAGTGGATCCGGCAGGAGCGCACACGGCTGAAACGCGGATCGGACGAGACGAAGGCGCAGGTGCAGGCCGCTTCAGGGGACTAAGGCAAGGAATGAACAGAATCGACGCGCGGATTGATGAGCTGGGTGTGAGCCTGTTCAGCGATGGGGCGGATCTGGCGAGCATTCTGGAGATGTATGCGAAGCCGTGGATTCGGGGATTCACGACGAATCCGACGCTGATGCGGAAAGCGGGCGTGCGCGACTACGAGGCGTTTGCGCGAGCGCTGGTGCGGGCGGTGCCGGACCGGCCGATCTCGTTCGAGGTGTTCGCAGAGGATGAGGCGGAGATGGAGTTGCAGGCGCTGATCATCTCAACGTGGGGACCGAACGTCAACGTGAAGATTCCGGTGACGAATCGCGCGGGAGACTTTCTGGGGCCGCTGATTCGGCGGCTGGGCGATGCGGGCGTCGCTTTGAATGTGACGGCGATTCTAACGCTGGAACAGGTGAGCCAGGTAGCCGAAGCGTTGACGCCCGGTGTTGCAGCGATCGTTTCAGTGTTTGCGGGGCGCATCGCGGATACGGGAATCGATCCGGTGCCGCTGATGGCGGAGGCTAAGCGGATGCTGCGCGCGCGGCCGTTGGCGCGGCTGCTGTGGGCGAGTCCGCGGGAATTGCTGAACGTGTTTCAGGCGGATGAGGCGGGTTGCGACATTATCACGGTGCCGCCGGAGATTCTGCGGAAGATGGATTTGGTAGGGAAGGATCTGGCAGCGTATTCGCGGGAGACGGTGGAGATGTTTCACCGGGACGCGGCGGCATCGGCGTTCCAGATTGACACGAGCGTGGTGGCCGCGCGTTCAGTACTTGCGGTGCGAGAGGATGATTTCGACGGCTTCGGGGAGCTGCCACACCAGATAATCGGCAGCGGGAGCGCCGTTGTGCCCGGCGAGAACGGTGCCTGAGTCGATGCGAATGGTGCGAACGCCTGCGGCTTTGCCACACTGCGTGTCGGTGGGCTGATCGCCGATCATCCAGCTGTTGGGCAGCGAGTAGCCAAAGTCGTCGCGGGCGCGCAGCAGGAACCATGGCGACGGCTTGCGGCAGACGCAGAGTCCGGAATAATCCGCGACCACGCCTTTGGGGTGGTGCAGGCAGTAAGAGAAGCGCGTGAAGCGGATGCCGGCCTCGATGAACTCTTTCACCAAACGATTGTGGATGGCGGCGAGCGTGTCGAGGGAGGATTTGCCGAGCGCGTAGTTGGGCTGATTCGACACCAGCAAAAGGGAATAGCCCGCATCCTGCAGACGGTACAACGATGGGATGACACCGTCGAGGAGATGGACATCGTCGGGAGTGAGCGGCGATTCCATTTTGCCGTTTGCGGGATTGACGACGAGCGCGTTGAGGACGCCATCGCGGTCGAGGAAGACGGCGGGCCGGTTTATTGCGAGGATTCCCATTTCATCTCGTGAGCGCGAAGCAGAGGGTGCGAAACGATGAGGTGCCAAACGACGGCCTGGAATTCCTCAGTATGCGGCGTGACGGTGGCCGCTGTGAGCGTGGGAATGATGAGGCAGGCGTCAGCGAGCTGCGCGGTGTAGCCGCCGTCGCGTCCGACAACGCCGAGGATGCGCGCGCCGCGCTCCCGAGCGAGATTGAGCGAGGCGACGAGATTCATGCTGATGTGGCGTTCCTCGCTGCCTCCTCCGACGGAGAAGACAAAGACCGCGTCGCGGGCGCAAATATGGCTGACGCGCAGCCAGTTGGCGTAGCAGGTTTCCCATCCATCGTCGTTGATGCGCGCGGTGAGTTCGGAAACATTGTCCGTAGGCGCGTAGCATTCGAGGCCGGTGATCTTGCGGAAGTCGTTGACGGCATGGCTGGCGTGGCCCGCGCCACCGCCGACGCCGAGGAAGAAAACGCGGCCGCGCTGTTCGCGTGTGGCGAGCAGGAGCGCGATCATGCGATCAATGGATTGCGTGTCGAGCTGATTGGGAATGCTTGCAACTTCGGCGAGGTATTCGCGTGTGTAATCAGTGATGGGCATGGCTGCTCCGAAGGTTCGGGTTTCAGCGGGAGGTTTTGCGCAAAGGGGCGTGCGAGGTTTTGTTGGTGAAGGCGAGGCTGAGGCCGGAGCCGGCGTCGACTCCGGGGCGGTGCTTCCCGACACGGTTACGGATGGTTTTGCGCAGGCTTGCGGGGACGACACTGTAGGCGAGGAAGTCGATGGAGGAGCGCCATTCGGGTTGGCCTTCTACGAGGAAGGCCCAAAGAATGCGCAGGCGCGCGAACAGGTTGGCGCGGCTGGATTGAGCGCGCCAGACGCATTGAATCGCGATGAAGGCAGAGAAGGCGCGGCCGGAGACGAGGCGGCGCATTTCGCGAATCCACGCGAGGGAGAATTGCCAGTTTTGGCTGCGGCCGACGGTGGCGCGGCCATCGTCGACACGCCAGATGACGAGCGGCTTGGGCAGCATGGTAACGGTCACGCCTTCGTGGGAGGCGACGCGGATGACCCAGTCCCAGTCCTGGTGCATGCGCAGGCCTTCGCGAAACGGGATGGCGAGAAGCAGATCGCGCGAGGCGAGCAGCGTGGAGGTCTGGATGAGGCCGCCTGGATCGGTGAGTCCGGTGCGGCAGAAGAGGTAGTCGGCGACCGGCTGCGAGGAATCGTAGACGCGCGGCGGCAACATGCGGCTGGTGGTGGGCGAGTGCGCGATGAGGCGACAGGTGAGGACGGGAAACCATGCATCGGATTCGGCGATGGCGGACATTTGGCGCTCGATTTTTTCGGGAAGCCATTCGTCGTCGTCGTCGAGGAAGGCGATCCAATCGCCGCAGGCGGCGCGCACGCCGGCATTGCGCGCAATGCAGCCGCCGGAAATCTCCGGCAGGATTACGACGCGGAGGCGGGCGTCAGAGATTTGGGCGAGGCGCGCTTCGGTATCGGCGTCAGGGCCGTCGATGACGACGATGACTTCCATGGGACGCCAGGTTTGATGGAATGCGCTGCGGATGGCGCAGAGGAGCAGTTCGGGCCGGCCGCGCGTAGGAATGACGGCGGAAACCAGCGAGGCTTCGGAGAATCTTTGGTGAGTGAGCATAGTTCCGAGCCCTGGATCGTGTTCCTCTTTCGAGGATAGGACGCGGAACCGGTGGCGAACAGATCACTTGCGTGTGTTTCGGTCACGCAGGTAACGGGAATTGGGACCGTTTGCGTAACAGCGGGAACGAGCGCGGCCGGCTGAAATGCCAGCCGGCCGCGTGATGGAGATGAACTGCGTTACTTCATGTTGTCGAGGACGGAGCCGACGATGCCGCCGAGCAGACCTGCCTGGGTGGTTTCGCGGGGCCGCGAGGGCATGTATTCCATGATCTGGTGAGCGAGGCGCGAGATGGGCAGCGTTTGCAGCCAGATGCGTCCTGGTCCGGTGAGTTGCGCGAGGAAGAGCCCGTCGCCGCCGAAGATGAGGTTCTTGATGCCGCGCACCATGGTGATTTGAAACGAGACACTGCCCTGAAACGCTCCGACGTGACCGGGGTGAACGAGCAGGGTTTCGCCGGCCTGCAGGTCGCGGGTGACGACTTCGCCGGAAAGCTCGAGCCACGCGGTACCCTGGCCGCCGACTTTTTGGAGGAGGAAGCCGTCGCCGCCGAAGATTCCGGCGCCGAGCGACTGCTGGAAGCCGACGCCTATGCTGACAGCGGCGGTGGCGCAGAGGAATCCGTGACGGTGGACCATGTACTCGTAGCCGGGCGCGACTTCGAGCGGGAGAATGTGGCCGGGAACGCGCGTGGCGAAGGCGAGTTCGGCCTGGCCGCCCATGGCGCGGTATTCCGTCATGAAGAGGCTGCCGCCGCCGGCGACGCGCTTGATGGCGCCGAAGAAGCCGCCGCCTCCGGCGAATTGGGTGTGGGTGGTCATCTGGACGTTGGGCGACATCCAGCTGAGCTCGCCTGCTTCGGAGATGATGGCGTCGTCGTGGTCGAGGAGGAACTCGAGCACGGGCATGGTGGTGCCGGTGATGCGGTTTTGCATGGAAACAGGGTACAGGGTGCGGGGGGTTAGGGTGCAGGGGGTCAGAAGGAAATTTTGATGGGTTCGGGGTGCGGCTTTCTTCTTGTTAACCAGCGGTGAATCCACGCGGCGGGAAATACGCCGAAGGCGAGGGTCCAAAAGGCGACGCCGTACAACATGAACTGTTTTTCGTTCGCGCGCTCGGCTGCCGATTCGCCAAATGTGAGTCCAAGCAGGCCGACCAGAAATGCGGTGCAAAGGATGGTTCCGCAGAGGAGCGTGCCCCAGTGTGGGCGACGCCAGCCGAGGAGGCTTTCGAGGCCGCGTCCGATGAACCACCAGGCGGGAAGGCAGAAGAACGGAAAACAAAACGATCGCCAGCCTTCGGGTGGCACTAAGGACGGATGCCAGAGTTCGGGCCAGGTGGTGGGAAGGGAAATGAGAACTTCTCCGAACAGGCCGGGCATGTTGAGCGCGGTGACGGTATCGCCCTGGCGCATGCCGACAGACATCACGGCGAAGGAAAGAATGCTGTCGCGGGGCATGCTGAAGTTGCGTAGCCTCACGGTTCCATCCGTCGAGTGACGCGCGGCCAGTTGGAGTTGGATCCAGATAAGGCCGATCTGTGCCGGGACGAGGAAATACCAGACTGCCAACGCAGCAAGCGGGAGCAGGATGGCAAACCGGATGCGTTGGGTGTGCACGGAGGAAGGATAGCGCAGTCGGGAAAGCTGATGGCTGGTGGGCCGGAATGTGAACCGACTCATGCCAAACCCAGGCTTGCTTTGCCACCCGGTTGAGAGAGTGGACAGCAGGTCCCTCCGCTGAGCGCTTGAGTGAAGTCATGCCCTGATACAGGATGTGGGTCTTTCCGCCTGCGATGAAGTTGATTCCTGACACGAGGCCGCAGTGACTCAAGCCCGTTGGCTTTGGGCTATCCGTCGTTGCGGAAGCGGTGGATTTGGCGGCGGTCCTTTTTGGAGGGGCGGCCGGCGGGGGCTGGCTCGAAGAGCAGGCCGGCTTTGCGCTGTTCGGCGACGAGGGCGCGTGCGGCTCGGCTGGCTTCGGTTTCCTGGTAGAGGGTTTGGGCGACGGCGGCAGGTCCGCGGACTTCACTGAGGGCGAGGACTTCGACTTCGAATTCTCCACCTTCATTTTTGATGGAGAGCTTGTCGCCGATGCGGACTTCGCGGGCAGGGCGCGCGGGTTGCTGGTTCGACTGGATGCGGCCGAGATCGCAGGCTTTCGAGGCGAGGGAACGGGTTTTGAAGAAGCGCGCGGCCCAGAGCCATTTGTCGATGCGCATGTTTGAAGCGTAGCAGCGGTTAGCGGTGGAGCGGTTAGCGATGAGGCGGTTAGCGATGAGGCGGTTAGCGGCAGAACGTGTTGAGGGCAGCGGTGCGGGCGTGAAGGCAACCGCAGATCCTTCGTCGCGTCGCTCCGCAGGATGACAGCTGTTCCCTCCATCCGACTGTCGGCGCTTACTCCACGTCCCGCGGTGTGGCAAGGGCGGGAGATGCATGTTTTCGAGGTGGGGAACCTTACTTGGTAACACTACTGGTTGTGGAGAGGGGGTCGTCAAGGCCCTAGAGGTGAGGTTTTCGCCCTGCGCATGGTGCTACCCCCACGGGAATCAACGAATTCCAATTCAGGACGGAAATTTTCCACTTTGCAACGGGCATCTACTCAGTTACATTGAAGTGGTCGAAAGTGGTAAAAAGTGGAAGGGAATATCATTCCTCGAGTTCTTCAGGGCCAACAGTAGCACGTAATTGGCGTTCGCCTGAGTTCATTTTTTCGGGGCATCCACTTTGGCGACAGGGTAAATAAGATGTTTCGCGGCAATCACATAACCCGGGTAGATGAGAAAGGCCGGCTCAAACTCCCTGCCGAATTCAAGCGGCAGATCGATGAGGAGTACGGGGGCCAGTTCTACATCACCAGCCGGGATGGGAAGGTAGCCGAGATTCACCCGATGCGGAAGTGGGAAGAGTTCGAACAGAAATTGGCAGCGATTCCGAGCTTTAACCCGGCCAAGAAGAAGTTGTTGAAGCGGCTGAACTACTTCGGGCAGACGGCGGAAATGGACGGGCAGGGCCGGGTGCTGCTGCCGCAGATTCTGCGAGAGAAGGCGAAGTTGATCGCGGAAGTCGTGGTGCACGGCAGCGAGTGGCACCTGGAAGTGACGAACCGCGAAGAGTACGAGCAGGAAATGGAAGACGTTCCGATGACGGTGGACGACGAAGCGGAACTTTCGAAGTTTGGACTTTAGAGGTTAAGACCCCCCAGGGGGAGCACATGACGGAGAAAGTTCGACATGTGCCGGTTCTTTTACAACCTGCGATCCGAATTCTGAATGTGCGCCGGGGAAGCGTGGTGGTTGATGCGACTCTGGGAATGGCAGGACACGCGAGCGAGATAGCGCGGCGGCTGGGGCCGGAGGGAACGCTGATCGGTTTCGATCGGGACCCGGAGGCGATGGCGCTGGCGACGGAGAAATTGAAGGCGCTCGGTGAGGAGCTGGGGGCAGAGATGCCGAAGGTGATCCTGCACGATGTGGAGTATTCGCAGCTGGCCGTTAGGCTGGCCGGGATGCGAGTGGATGGATTGCTGGCGGACGTTGGGATTAGTTCGCTGCACGTCGATGAGGCGCGACGAGGATTTAGTTTTCAGGCGGATGGGCCCCTGGACATGCGGATGAATCCGCGGGAGGGGCAGACCGCCGAACAAGTGGTAAATCAGGCCGGAGAAAAAGAGCTCGCCGACATGATTTACGAATTCGGAGAGGAAAGGAGGTCGCGGAGAATCGCCAGAGCCATTGTCCGGTCGCGGCCGGTGACGACGACGGCGCAGTTGGCCCGAATCGTTGCAGGCGCGGCCGGGGCAATGAAACAGGAGCGAGGACGGCATTTTATGCATCCGGCGACACGAACCTTTCAGGCTCTTCGAATTTATGTGAATGAGGAATTGAGTGAGATTGACGCTCTGTTGCGGGAAGCGCCAGGGCTGCTGAAGCCGGGGGGAAGGCTGGTGGTGATCAGCTTTCACAGTTTGGAAGACCGGCGGGTGAAAGATGCGATGCGCGAGGGAGCGCAGCAGGGGATTTGGGAAGTGCTGACGCGGAAGCCGATGACGGCGGAAGCGGAAGAAACGGATCGCAATCCGCGGGCACGCAGCGCGAAGCTGCGGGCAGCGGAGAGGAGATAGAGCAGGGGGTAGGGTGTAGGGGGTAGGGGGTAGAAAAGCGGAGGAGATCAGGCCACGCGGAATTTTCTAAGCGCTCAACACCACGTACCACGCTGCACAACAAGATCGGGCCGGGGCCGTCCTACCGCAATACAACGGCGAAAGTAATTCAAGGACGACCCGCAAGACAAA
>Ga0210391_10003210_pt1 | contig 13891 bp, 10 predicted proteins | sample IncBWC12OmetaG_FD_160573 | JGI IMG/M metagenome (GOLD analysis project Ga0210391, IMG submission 160573) | Forest soil microbial communities from Barre Woods Harvard Forest LTER site, Petersham, Massachusetts, United States - Inc-BW-C-12-O ... | reverse complement strand
CCGTCTCGAGCAGTTGCCCGAGGCCCCCCGAGACGAAGAGCAGCTCGCCCGCCATGAGCGAGCGCAGCGCGAAGGTCCACCCGATCTTCGCGCCGCCGAGAATGCCGGGAAGAGCCGCGGGCAGCGTCACCGTGAACATGAGGCGCGCGCCGCGAGCGCCCATCGTGCGCGCCGCACGCTCGATCGACGGCGTGACGTGGCGCACGGAGTTCTCCGTCGCGACGGCGATCGGCAGCGCGGCACCGAGCACCACGACGAGCTGGATCGCCCATTCGCTCAAGCCGAACCACAGGATGGCGAGCGGCAGCCAGCAGATCGACGGCACCGAGCTCAGACCGAGCACGATCGGCCCGACGGTCTGCTTCAAGAAGCGGACGCGCGCGAGAACGATCCCGAGCGGAATGCCGACGGCAAGCGCGACCGAGTAGCCGACGGCCAGGCGAGCGCCGGTCGTGAGGACGGCGCGGGTCAACGTCCCGTCGCGCACACCGGCCGACAGGGACGCCAGGACTTCGAGCGGAGTCGGGAAGAGCGGTGTCCGCGCTATCTCAGATGCCGCGGCCCAAATGGCGACGAGGATCGCCACGACCGTGAGCCCCCGGAGCCACCCAGGCATCGTCCGCCTCCTCCCGTGCCACTTTCTCGACTTCGCTCGCCAGACGGCGCGCGACACCATTGGCCAGCGCGCTGACGCGCGCGTCGTTCGCCGCGCGCGGGCGCGGCAGATCGACCACCTCCTCGTGGAGAACGCGGCCGGGCCGCGTGCCCATCACGACGACGCGGTCCGCAAGGCGCACGGCTTCGCGGACGTTGTGCGTGACGAAGACGACTGTCTTGCGCGTCGCGCTCCAGATGCGTTCGACTTCGCCCTGCAGAATCTCGCGAGTCTGTGCGTCGAGCGCGGCGAACGGCTCATCCATGAGGAGCACCGCCGGGTCCGTGGCGAGCGCGCGCGCGATCGCGCCCCGCTGGCGCATACCGCCCGAGAGCTCGTGCGGATAGCGCGTCTGAAAGCGCCACAGGTGCACGAGCCGCAGCAGCTCCTCGCTGCGCGCCATGCGCTCCTTCGCCGGCAGGCCCTGGAGTTTCAGCGGGAACTCCACGTTGTTCCGCAGCGTGAGCCACGGAAAGAGCGCCGCGTCCTGGAAGACCATCGCCCGATCGGGCCCCGGCGCCGTGACGGACGCGCCGTCGCTCAGCACCAGCCCGGTCGTCGGCTTCGCGAGCCCCGCCACGAGATTCAAGATCGTCGATTTGCCGCTGCCCGACGGCCCGAGCAAGCAGAGGAACTCGCCCGCCGCGACGCGGAGCGACACGCTCTGGAGGATCTCGACCACCGCTTCGGGCGTCTTCACGACGAGCGACACGTCGTCGAGCGCGAGGCTCGATCCGGCGCGAGGGCCCGCGGCGGCGCGCGCGGCGACGGACGCCGGCGGGCGAGAAGAAATCGCCGAACGCAGGTTCGTTCGCACGTCGCTCCAGCCCTTCACGGACGCGAACACGCGCTCGTTATAATGACCTGCGCCGCCGTCGTCAAAGCCGAACCCGCCGCCTCCACGAGCGCGTACGCGGTCGTTTCCGAGGCTTCGCGACGCGGCGCTCGCCAGCCCTCGCCGCTCATGGCCCTCATCGCTCGTAGATGATGACGTTGTGGTAGCGCGCCTCGGAGTTCGACGGATTCTCGTACGCATGCGGGCGGTCCGCCGCGAAGGCGATCGAGTCGCCGGCGCCGAGCTCGAAGGTCTCCGCGTCGACGTGCATCTTGAGCTGCCCGGTCAGCACGACGACGATTTCATGCGTGCCGTGCGCGTGTGCTTCGGACGTGTGCGTCGACCGCGCCACGAGCCGCAGCTCGTAAAGCTCCACGATGGGGGAGGCCCCCGCCGGCGCGAGGGGCCGGCTCTCGAAGCGCGCGTCCGCCGACCGGAGAACCTGCGCGTCGCCGCGCCGCAAGACCGCCGCCCCCGATCGCGGCGCCCCGACGAGCTCCGCGAACGGCACCCCCAACCCGACGGCGATCTTCCAGAGGACGCCGACCGTCGGGTTGCTCTTACAGGTCTCGATCTGCGAGAGCGCCGCGCGGCTCACGCCGGACGATCGGGCGAGGTCGTCGAGCGACAGCCCGCGCGACTTTCGCCGCTGGCGGAGATTCTCCGCAACGCGCCGTCCCAGCTCGGCCGCACCGATGTCGTCGCCGGGCCCCGCGAGGGGGCGATTCGGCTTGCGCGTGGGCACGTTTTCCTCCATTAGAGTGGACGAATGGTCTACACTGAAAGGCCGTTGGCCGTCTAGGCAAGATGCTCTCGCGCCGCGACTTCACTCGGCTCGTAGGCTGCGCCGGCATGGCCGGCGCGAGCGCTCTCGCGGCGGGGAGCGCCGGTTGCCGGGCGTCGCACGAAGGCGTCCGCATCGGATTCATGACGAACCTGACCCACGCGCCGGCCATCGTGGGCGTCGCGTCGGGCCGCATCCAGCAGGCGCTCGGCGTGCGGGTCGAGGCCATGAGCTTTCGCGCGGGCCCGCGCGTCGTCGAGGCGCTCGTCGGCGACGCGATCGACATCGGCGTCGCCGGCCCTTCCGCGATCGTCTACACCCACGCGCGCCACGGCGCGGGCCTCTTGCGCGTGCTCTCGGGTTGCTCCTCCGGCGGCGCGTCGTTCGTCGTCGGCGCGCAGTCGGGGATCCATGGACCGGGGGACTTGCGCGGCAAGACGCTCGCGACGCCGCAGATCGGCACGACGCAGGACATCGCGCTCCGCAAGTACCTGAAGCTGCACGGCTACGAGCCGGCGGAGCGCGGCGGCGACGTCACGGTGCACGCGCTGGACGCGACGACGATTTTCACCGAGATCAAACGCAACCAGCTCGATGGCGCGTGGCTGCCCGAGCCGTGGGCGACGCGCGTCGTCGAAGACGCGCACGCCGTCCGCCTGGTCGACGAGCGCGATCTCTGGCCGAACCGGCGCTTTCCGCCGGCGCTCGTGGCCGCGCGCGGCAGCTTCGTGAAAGAGCGCCCGGCCCTGGCGGCGGCGCTGGTTTCTGCCATCGCGGTCGAGGTCGATCGCGCGGTGCACGCGCCCGATGCGACGTGCGACGACGCGCGAGCGGAGCTCTCGCGGCTCCTCGGAAAGGCGCTGCCCGCGCGCCTCTTTCACGACGCCTGGCCCTATATCGACTATACGACCGACCCGCTCGCCGATGCATTGCAGACTCTGGCCGAAGACGCGACGCTCCTGGGCCTCGCCCCACGCTCGACCTGCAGCACGCTGTTCGCACCGATACCGCTGACGCCGGAGAGCGGCCGTCCTTCCTGAAACTGATATCCCGATAGCCAGGTGAAGTCATGAGTCGAGTGCAGACGTGGAAAGAAGCCCTGGGCACGCGTGTGCCGGAGGCTTGGGGCCGCGAGATCGACATCTTCGAGACGCAGATCGAGCTCCGCAAGAAAGGCCGCATCGAAGAGAAGCTCTTCGCCGAGACGCGCCTGCGCCGCGGCGCGTACGGCCAGCGGTACGACAACGGGCAGCGCCACGACGGCGAGAAGACCCAGACGCTCGCGTTCCCCTCGGGCGAGGCCACGAAGGGTCCGAGCACGCTGTGGGACGCGCCGGGCATGGAGCGCATCAAGATCCCTTACGGACGCCTCACGGCCGACCAGCTCGACGTCCTCGCGGCGGTCGCTGAAGAATACTCCGACCGCATTTTGCACGTGACGACGCGCCAGGACATCCAGCTCCACTTCGTCCACATCGAAGACACGCCCGACCTGCAACGGCGCCTCGCCGCCGCGGGGATCACGACCCGCGAAGCGTGCGGCAACACCGTGCGCAACGTGACGGCGTGCCCGTACGCGGGCGTGTGCCGCACCGAGTCGTTCGACGTGCAGCCGTATGCGCAGGCGCTGACGTTCTTTCTCCTCGGTCACGACGACACGCAGGACTTCGGGCGCAAGTTCAAGGTCGCGTTCTCCGGATGCCGCGACGAGGCTTGCGGGCTCACGAACTTCCATGACCTCGGCGCCATCGCGCGGACGCGCAACGTCGACGGACGGACGAAGCGCGGGTTCGAGGTCGTGATCGGCGGCGGGCTCGGATCGGTGCCGCAGAACGCGCTCTTGTTCGACGAGTTCTTGCCCGAAGAGGAGCTCTTGCCGATCGCACAGGCGATGAGCCGCGTCTTTTCGCGCCTCGGCGAACGCCAGAACCGCGCGCGCGCCCGCTTCAAGTTCGTGGTGAAGAAGCTCGGGATCGAAGAGACGAAGCGCCTCGTGCTCGAAGAGCGCGCCAAGCTCCGCCCCGATCCGCGGTGGACCGCCTTTCTCGCCGACCTGCACGCCACCGACGAGAGGCCGCTCCGCGCCGCAGGCCCGCTCGCCTCGGGAACGCTGCCCGACGGATTCGCCGCGTGGCGCGAGACGAACGTCATCCCGCAACGCCAGGACGGCTATGCGATGGCCGTCATCACGCTCCCCCTCGGCGACCTCACGTCGGAGCAGGCGCGCGACCTCGCGAACATCGCGCGCAAGTTCACCGGCGACACGCTCCGCACGACCGTCGACCAGAACCTCCTTCTCCGCTGGGTCAGCGAGGCCGATCTGCCGGACGTGTACGCGGCGCTCGTGGAGGCGCACCTCGCGAAACCGGGCGCGGGAACGATCGCCGACATCACCGCGTGCCCGGGCACCGACACGTGCAAGCTCGGGATCTCCTCGTCGCGCGCGCTCGCCGCGGAGCTCGGGAAAGAGCTCGCCGCGTCGGGCCTCGACCGCGACCCGAACGTGCGCCACCTCCACATCAAGGCGAGCGGCTGCTTCAACTCGTGCGGGCAGCATCACGTGGCCGACCTCGGCTTTCTCGGCGTGAGCCGGAACGTCGGGGGCCGCCGCGTCCCGCACTTCCAGCTCGTCGTGGGCGGCCAATGGACGCACAACGGCGGCGCGTACGGACTCGCGATCGGCGCCGTACCCTCCAAGCGGGTGCCCGAGATCGTGAAGCGGCTCGCCGCGCGGTATTCGAAGGAGCGCACGGCGGACGAGTCGTTCGCCGACTTCACGAAGCGCATCGGCAAGAAGACGATTCGCGCGATCGTCGAAGAGCTCCAGCAGATCCCGAGCTACGAGCAGGATCCGAGCAACTTCAGCGACTGGGGCGACCCGCGCGAATACACGATTTCGGACATGGCCGAAGGCGAGTGCGCCGGCGAGGTCGTCCCGTACGTCGAGGTGGAGCTCGCCTCGGCCGAGCGGGAGATCTTCGAATCGCAGCTCTTGCTCGACGATGGCCTCGCCGACAAAGCCGCCGCGCGCGCGCTCAGCGCGATGCTCATCAGCGCGCGGGCGCTCGCACGCGAGAAAAACGCGAACGTCGGGTCCGGCGCCGACGAGATCGTCGCCGAGTTCCGTAAGCACTTCTACGACACGCAGCTCTTCTTCGATCCGTTCGCGGGCGGCAAGTTCGCGCAATACTTCTTCCGCGCGGTCGACGAGCAGAAGCAGGCGCAAACGAAAGAAAGCGCGCACCAGCTCATCGAAGAAGCGACGCTCTTCGTCGACGCCGCGCACCAGTGCTACACCCGCCTCGGCTCGGCGCTCCGCGCGTCGTGAAGGATTGACCCGTGGACGCTCAGAAGCTGCAGCTCAAGATATTCGTCGCTCGTGACTCGGCGGGCGCGCCCGCCGAAACGATCATCCCGGTCTTCCACACGTGGATCCGGGAGCACGCGATTCCCGAGCTTCTCGTCGACGTCACGAACTACGCGCACGTGCCCGAGGGGCCGGGCGTCGTCGTGATTGGCCACGCCACGGATTACTTCTATGACGAGGGCGGCGGCCGAGCGGGGCTCCTCTGCAATCGCAAACGCCAGTCTCCGCCGCCGGCCGAGCGGCTCGGTGACCTCGCGCGTCGCACGTTCTACGCCGCGAGCTTGCTCGAGCGCGATCCCGCCTTCGCGGGCAAGCTCCGCTTCGCGACGGGCGAGCTGCTCTTCCGGATCAACGATCGCCTCGCCGCTTCGAACGACGACGCGACGTTCGCCGCGGTGAAGCCGGAGCTCGAGGGGCTGGCGCGCCGGCTCTACGAGTCGCCGTTCGACCTCACGCGCGTGGGGGGCCCGAAGGATCTCTTCGCGGTCCGGATCACGAGCCCCAACGCGGTTCCGCTGGCGACGTTGCTCGAGCGAGCCGGCGGGGCGCCGGCGGCGATCTGAGGGTCGCGACGCGCCACTCTGGACGGGCCGATCGACGGAATCGCAGGTCATGCGAGTCCGCGCCACGGCAGGCGCATCCGCTCCGCCACGGCTGATTCGGGCCGGCCTCGTTCCCAAGACGTGAAGGATCCGGCCCCCGGCCTCCATGAAACGGATGGGAGCATACCGAGTCGTCCGGTGCGGTCGGGGGGCCCTGGCCGCGACGGACGTTCATTGGGGGGCGTCGACCATGGCGACAGATAGCAAACACGCAGATTCCCTCGTGAGGCTCGGCCGCGCGCAGAAAGGCGCTTCCTTTCTCGACGCCGCGTGGGTGCCCGTGGGCACCGTCGTCATCTTCGCGAGCGCGGCGGGGTGCGGTGGAGCGACCGCCGGCGGCACCGGCGGCGGTCACGACGCGGGCGACGATTCCAGCATCGCCAGCGGAGCCAGCGGAGCAAGCGACGGGAGTTCGGCAGGCACGTCCGGGATCTCCACGGAAGCGGGAGGTGGAGACGATGCCGCAACGCAGGCCGATGCCACGCTCGCCGAGGCAGGGCCCGATGCTCACGCCGGCGCCGCGTCGGAAGCAGGCTTCGGTTCCGGCGAGGCGTCGGTCGCAATCCCCGACGCGGACACGGACGCGGAGACCAGCGAGGCCTCCACCGACTCCGGCGCGGATGCCGGTTGCGCAAGCGGCGCGGATCCGACTTGGGCCGAGTGGCCCATGCCCAACTTGCCGAGCGATAGCGACGCAGCAACGCCCAACCCGGAAAGCTGTACGGACAACGGAGACGGCACTGTCACGGACAACGTGACCGGTCTCATGTGGCAACAGGCGACGACCATGGCCGGAACCTTGGCGGGCAATCCCGACGATCAGTCGCCCACGTCAAGCGCCGCATTGGCCAACGCCGCGGCATGGAGCATGGCCGAGGCTTCGTGCCAGAGCCTGACATTGGCCGGCCACGACGATTGGCACCTGCCGACACTCATCGAGCTCATTTCGATCGATCATTTTGGGTCTAGTCCGGCGCTCGACCCTGTGCTGTTTCCCGACCCGTCGTTGGATGCGGCGACGGAAGTAGCTCTCTTCATGTCGGACACGCCCGAGGCCGGCTCTCCCAACGTCTGGTGGATTGTACACGCCTTCGGCGGCTCGGTGGGAGACGGCGCCGCGAGCACCTACGCGCGCCTCCTATTCAATTGCGTGCGCGTGCCGCACCAAAACCCTACGGCCTGCCGCTTCGCCTATCCCGCGACCGGAACGGTGCTCGATACGAAAACGAATCTGACGTGGCAGCAAACCGCTGCGATGGCGGCGATGACGGAACCCGATGCGGAGGCGTACTGCACGGCCTCGAATGTCTCGGGCGGTGGCTGGAGACTCCCGTCGGCAAGGGAGCTCCTGACGCTCGTCAACTACACGGCGAGCTTTCCTCTCCTCGATCAAACGGCATTCCCCGGTTCCGTTTCAGGCATCGAAGGAGCGAACGTCTATTGGTCGAGCACGAGCGCCGGAGTCCTTTCGAGCACAGATTTCTTGGACGTCCGATTCGACCTCGGCAACACGGAAAACACCCTCCCGTCGCAAACGAACGCCGTTCGCTGCGTGCGTTGACCGTCCCTGGGGGATCACTCCGCGCGGATGCCAAGCACTCTGCAAAGCTCTTCGAAAGCCGCGCTCCGGTCTTTCGGCGAATGGGGAGCGGCGAGTCGGAGCAGAAACCGCCGGATATCCCCGCCAGGGACCGACAGGTGGACGTCCCTTGCGAGCCGGCAGAGCGTTGCCGCGAAGTGGAACGCAACGTCGGGCCGATGCCGTATCCCATCGAGCAACGCTCGCCGAACCTCGGGCGTCGGCACTCGCGTTGCGAGCCGAAGCGCAACGGTCATTCCGTCCAGGACCGTGATCGACGGCAGCTCCTTCGCCACGAACTGGTCGAGGGCGATCGGTTCGCCGAGATCGTGGAGCTTCGCGGCGGCGTGCAATCGAGTCTCGGCCGATGCCGATCGAAGCGCGTCGCGAAGCGCGGCTCGGGCCTCCGCCGTGTTGACCACGCCGTAGACTTCGACCTCGCGCCAGCCCTGCAAACGGGTACGCAGCACCCGTATGGTTTCGGCTCGTTCCGCGTCCGTCATGGCGCGAAGGGCGTCGAGGTCGTAGCCGATGCCGTCGTGCCACTCCATGTAGCCAATCTGGGTGCTCTCCCAGAAGCAATCCCAGCTCGTGCTACTCGAGGCCATGGTCCGTTCGGCCACCGCCGACTGGACTGCTATAGCAGAACGCCACTCCCGGATCCGACCGCGGTAAAGCGTCTTGAGAGACTCTTGGAGGACCTCGATGGCCCCGAGGGCTGACAGGGTCTGTACACAGTACCGAGCCCTCGTTCGGAGCGCCGCCCCTCGGCGCATGGGCGCCGCTGCTCATCGCAGGAGCGGCGCCTCGCAACGCGAGAGCGTGACTCCGCCAAGCGTTCCGACGATTGCTGTCGCATAGGGCCGTGTTGCTCACGGACGGAGCACGAGGCGGCTCGGCGTGAGCCGTCGCGCGCCGATCGTCCGGTCCAATGCTGACGCGGAGGGCACGGGTGCCCCGCGTGCGCAGAGTCATGCTCGTCTTCAGCCAAGTCGTGATCGGACGCCGAGCATCTGTGCTCCGCGGTTTCCGAGTCCCGCGCAGAGCGTGCGAACGAGCGCCTTCGACGTCCGCGTCGGCGCTCCACGCGTGAGAACCTCCGCTCACGAGGTGCGGAACGGTGGTCAGCGCGTGCCAACGAGCGCACGCCGTGTGGCTACCGGCGCTCTGCGCGCGCGAACGAGCGCACGCCGTATGGCAACGGGCGCTCTGCGCGTGCCAACGAGCGCACGCCGTGTGGCTACCGGCGCTCTGCGCGTGCGAACGAGCGCACGCCGTATGGCTACGGGCGCTCAGCGCCTGCCAACGAGCGCGCCAACGAGGCCGTTCACCGACGAGATTCAGAGTGGCAGAGCCGACCGCGGGGTGACTCCCTTTGTCACGACAGCACCTTGCGAGCGCATTCCTCGACGCGATGATCCCGTCATCCCGCTCGCCCTGTCGGAGGCCATGAAGACCGCCATATTCGCCAGATCTTCGAAGCATCGACACCCGTTGCATGTGGCTCGTACTTGCAATGCATTGCGCCAACTGCTCCCAGGTCACTCCCTTTGGCTTGGCTTTACCATCGAAGACCTCTCTAAACGCGTCCGTCTCCACGTCAGCCGGGTGACGCGCGAACCTTTTTGGCGATGCGAGCCACGAGCTCCTCGCGCGTTACGCCGAGGCGGGCCGCCGTCTTGTGCGCGAGCGAGGTTCGCGCGACGCCCGGCACGAACCGGTAGGTGGACTGTTCGCCTTCGTCGAGCTCCACCTGCAGAAACTCGAGCGATGACGGCGCCGACGGCGACGACGCGCGCGCTTCGCCCGACAGACGCACCGCGAACTGCAAGAGGTGCGTCGTGATGAAGGCGCGCACGCCGAGCTCCGGCAGAAGCGACAACACGAGCGCGGCGATCTCTTCGCCCTCCGATGGATTCGTGCCCGAGCAAAGCTCGTCGAGCACGACGAGCGCGCCTTCGTCGAGCTCGTCGAAGAGGCGCCGGATCCGAAGGAGCTCCATCCCGAGGTGGCCTTCGGGCTGATCGGCCCGTGCTTCCTCGAAGAGCGACGCGAAGAGGCCCGAGGCCGTCGGCACGCGCGCCACGCGCGCCGGCGCGAAGAGGCCCGCCTGCGAGAGCAGCTGCAAGGTCGCAATCGACTGGAGAAGGCGCGTCTTGCCGCCCGAGTTGGGGCCCGTCACGATGACGAGCGCGCCCGGGCCTGCGTGCACATCGCACGGAACCGGCGTCTGTCCCGATCCGAGGAGCAGCGGGTTGAAGAGTCCACGGACTTCGAGGGCCGCTCCGGGCGGTTCGAGCTCCGGCAGGGCGACGGCGAGCCCGCGCGCCATCGCGCGATCGCGAAAGCCGAGCGCGCCGAGGAGCACCTCCGCGTCGCCGAGGACCTGGAAGAGGAGCGCGACCGGCTCTTCGATGCCGGAGAACACATCCGACAGGAGGCGCTCGGCGACTTCGCCGCTCGTCGTCCGGTACCCGCGAAAGAAAAGCACGAGCCGCACCCAGAGCCGCCGCACCAGCGGCAGATAGAACGGGTTGCCGGTGTTCTCGTGGATGCCCACGATCTGCATGGATCGGACTTCGCCGTCCGCGCCGACGCGCACGCGAAGATCGAGAGAGGCCTGGTGATCCTCGTGTTCGAGGAGCGCGCGCAGGCGGCGGTACGCGTCGCTCGCGACGACCGCCGCGCCGAAGTCGCGCAGGCGCGCCAGCGTGGTCGGCGCGTCGGCTTGGGAGGACTCGGGTGCGAACGACCCCGCGAGGAGCTCGAAGATCTCGCGGGAACACCGCAAGATCTCGATGCGCCGCACCCGCGGCGCCGGCTGGCGTGGCGCACAAAGAAGGCCGCGCAGGCGAACGATCGCGAGGACTACGCGTTCGAGCTCGCGGCGGCGCTCCGCAGAGGACACGAGCTCGGCGAGCGCGTCGCGGCGGATTCCCACGTCCGCCGGATCCTTCGGAGGCGCCGAGAGCACGCGCGCGAAATAGCGGTGCGACGACCGATGCGCCTTGCCGTCGATCTGCACGCCGAAGCACTTGCCCACCAGCTCATCGACGTACAGGTCGCGCGCGAATACGTCGCGCGACCAGGTCGAAGGCCCGAGCGACACGTTGGCGGTCGCGTCGTCGAAGGCATCCGCGGGCGCCCCCGCGGCGAACGCGAAGACCAGCGTTTGCCGCAGAGCCGCCAGGTCGACGCGCACGCGCGCGACCGCGCACAACAAGTCAGGACACGGAAGGCTGGCCGAAGGAGGGGCGACGGTCATCGACCCCTCCAGAGTCACAAGCGGCGGGAAGCCGGGTCAACCATCAAGTGACGGCTGCGACCGGCCCCTCGCAACGCGATTACTTCTTGTCGGCGGGCTTGTCAGCCTTGTCGGTCTTCGCCGCTTTCGCGCCGCCCTTCGGGGTGTGGCACTCGAGGCAGCCGAAACCCTTGCCGGTCGACGGATCGAACGGCTGCTCGCCGAGCATGCCCGCCGTCGCCTTCTCGAGATCGATCATGAAGTCGACGACCTTCGGCTTCGCGTCGTGCAGCTTCTTGAACGCGGCTTCCGAGGACAAATCGAGCTTCGGAAGACCCGGGTTCGGCATCTTGAAAGTGCCGGTCTTCGCTGCCGCGCCGTGGCACAGGGTGCACTTCGCGTCGGCGTACTTCTTCGCGTCGAAGTCGTGGAACATCGCCGCGGCCTTCGGCATGACCGTCGACTTCATGTAATCGAGCTTCTGATCGTGCGACCAGGAGTCCCATTCGCCGGGGCCGGGAGCGCCCGGCGGTCCGGACGGGGCGGCAGCGGTCGCGGAGGCGGCGGGAGCCGGGCCCGCGTCCACGACGGCCTCCGCGGTCGGAGCGGCACTCGCGGACGCCGCAGGCGCCGCACCCGCATCGGCGGTCTCGGTCGACGGCGGATTCGACGGCGTGGTGGGCTGGGCCTCGCCACCACCGCATGCTGCGATGATGCCGGACGCAGCAAGCATTCCGGAGAGAAGAAGCGCAGGGACGGTCACGCGATGTTTCATGGCGCCCTTGGATGCAACACGAGCGCTGCCGTTGCAAGCGAATAGTTCGCTCCCGCATCGATTCGGTGACGCAAATACGGGCTCGCGTGCCGGCCGGGGCCGCCGGGGCGTCCGCTCTCGTTCCACGTTTGCCGCTCGCAGCGTGCGCTCGTTTCGAGTCCGTTTCTTGGGCGTGTTAAGCCCGCTGACCTGCATCGTCGCGAGCGGGCCTTTCAGGCCCGCTCGACCTGCACAACGCCTTTCACCTTCGTGAGGGCTTTCATCACGGTCTTGAGCTGCGGCAGATCCTGGCAGACGAACGAGAACAGATTCACCGCGCGCCCGTCGTCGCTCGCGCGGCAGTTCGCTTCGCTGATGTTGATCCCCTGCGCCATGAAAGTCTGCCCGACGTTGGCGAGGATCCCCGGAAGGTTGGCCGTCACCACGCGAAGCTGCACGCTCCGGTTGATCCGCGCCTTCGTGTCCCAGGTGATTTCGACGCGGCGTTCGGGATCGGTGTCGAACGCCTTCTGACAGCCCCTCCGGTGGATCGTGACGCCGCGGCCGCGCGTGATGAAGCCGAGGATGTCGTCGCCCGGGAGGGCGTTGCAACACTTCGCGTAGCGAACGAGCACGTCGTCGATCCCGTTGATGCGGATCGCCCCTTCGTCGCGCTTGATGACCTTGCGAACGAGCCCCGCGAAACGGCCTTCGCGAAGCGACGGCGGCGGCACGCTCTCGCGGCCCGTCTCTTCGTCGGGCGGCGCGACGATCTTGAGGATCTCTTCCGGATCGATCTTGCCGTACCCGATCCCGATGAAGAGCTCCTCGAGGTTCTGCACCTTGAGCGCCTCGTACAGGCGCCGGAGCTCGCCCTCGTTCTTCAGGAGCTTGCTCGCGCTGACGCCCGCCTTGTGGAGCTCCTTCTCGAGGAGCTCTTCGCCGAGGCGGCGGCTCTTGTCGCGCTCTTCTTGGCGCAGGAAGTTCCGCACCTTCGCGCGCGCCCGCGTCGTCCCGATGAAATCGAGCCAGTCTTTGCTCGGTTGCTGGTGCGGGCCCGTCAACGCTTCGACGACGTCGCCGTTCCGGAGCTTGTACCGGAGCGACTCCATCTTGCCGTTGATCTTCGCGCCGGTGATGTGGTTTCCGAGCTGCGTGTGGATCTGGTACGCGAAGTCGATCGGCGTCGCCCCGCGCGGGAAGACGCGCACGTCGCCCTTGGGCGTGAAGACGTAGACCTCGTCCTGAAAGAGGTCGACCTTGACCCCTTCGAGGAACTCGGCCGGGTCTTTCATCTCCTTCTGCCACTCGAGGAGCTGCCGCAGCCACGAGAAGCGCTGCGCGTCCTGATCCGCGAGGAACCCGCCGCGCTCCTTGTATTTCCAGTGCGCCGCGATGCCGCGCTCGGCGACGCGGTGCATCTCGTGCGTCCGGATCTGCACTTCGATGCGCTCGCGGCCCGGCCCGATGACCGTCGTGTGGAGCGACTGGTACATGTTGGGCTTCGGCAGCGCGATGTAGTCCTTGAAACGGCCGGGCACGGGCGTCCATTGCGAATGGATGACGCCGAGCGCCGCGTAACAGTCGCTCACGCTCTCGACGACCACACGGAACGCAATGAGGTCGTAGACGCCGTCGAGGCTCGACTGCTGCGCCTTCATCTTGCGGTAGACGCTGTAAAAGTGCTTCGCGCGACCCGAGACTTCGGCGGCGAAGCCCTGGTCGGCAAGGCGGTTCGACAGCGTGCGGCAGACGTCGCTGATGTACTTGTCGCGGTCGCGCTTGCCCTTCGTCATCGACGCCACGAGCTCGGCGTACGACTCGGGCTCGAGGTACTTGAGGCTCAGGTCCTCGAGCTCGCTCTTGAACGACTGGATGCCGAGGCGGTTCGCGAGCGGCGCGTAGATCTCGAGCGTCTCGCGGGCGATGCGCTCCTGCGACTCGCGCGTCATGTGCTCGAGCGTCCGCATGTTGTCGAGGCGGTCGCAGAGCTTGATGAGCAGCACGCGAATGTCGCGCGCCATCGCGACGACCATCTTGCGGAAGTTCTCGGCCTGGCGATCTTCCTTCG
>Ga0210391_10003208_pt1 | contig 13895 bp, 10 predicted proteins | sample IncBWC12OmetaG_FD_160573 | JGI IMG/M metagenome (GOLD analysis project Ga0210391, IMG submission 160573) | Forest soil microbial communities from Barre Woods Harvard Forest LTER site, Petersham, Massachusetts, United States - Inc-BW-C-12-O ... | reverse complement strand
TAATCTTCTTCATGGCTGGTCTCCTTTTGCACCTCGAGTGCGTTCCGGAAAGCTTAGCTCTTCCGCCAGACCAGCCGTCTCATCCCATCTAAAGCCGGGAATGGCAGTGTCATTTGCGGCACGGCTGAAGCCGTGCCCTTCCAGGACCGAGTGCTCACGCCGACTCTAAAGGCCGTACCCTTCAAAGAAACGCTCAGAACGGTTCCCTGCCGCTACCGCGCACCGGTGTCGTCTGACATTGAGGGCGGCGCATCTCCCGGAGTGTTGCCCCAGCTGCGATTCGGTTTGTTGTCCATCTCCAGGATCAGCGTTCCGCCGTTGGCTATCTCGGAATGGGAGAACCATGGCTTGTTGAGCGATCTGCCATTGAGCCGGGCCGATTGAATGTACTTGTTCTGCGCTGAAACGTGATTCGCGATTATTGTGAAGTCTTTCCCGTTGCCCATCCGGATGACCGACTTGGCAAAGATCGGGCTGCCAATCTCGTACACCGGACTTCCCGGACATACCGGATAAAAGCCCATTGCGCTGAGAACATACCAGGACGAAGTAGCTCCGCCATCATCGTCGCCAGGAATGCCCAAAGGCCCATCTCCGTACCAAATATCCATCAACTGACGGACGCGCTGCTGTGTCTTCCACGGCTGCCCGGAGAAGTCGTATAGATAAGGAATGTGAAAACTCGGCTCGTTCCCCTGCGCGTAAAGACCTACCAGGCCGGTCGCATCTGGGAACTGATCGAGGAAGTGCCATTTCGATGTGCCGTATTGCTCGACAAAGAGGCGATCCAGCTTCACGTTGAAAGCATCACGACCCCCCATCAAGCGAATAAGACCCGCTGGATCATGCTGAACGCTGAAGCTGTAGATCCAGCTGTCGACCTCGGTGAAATAATCGCGGGCGCCCTGCCCTCCGCCCAGTTTGGGATCGAAATCCGCAACCCATTGTCCATCAGCGCTTCTGGGCGCCATAAAGCCAATCTGTGGATTGAAGACGTTTTCATAGTTGTGAGCGAGCTTGGTGAAGTAAGTCGCGTCTGCCTGTTTGCCAAGCGCCATCGCCAGTTGGGCAACACACCAGTCGTCGTAACTGTTCTCAATCGTGACTGAGACAGCCTGCCGGCGTTCGGGCGTCACGTCTGGCACGGTTTCGCTCTCTCCCTTGGCGAGCGCCGGGAAGAACCCTTTGTCAAAGTAGACGTGGTCGAGACTGGTAAGGGGGCCTCGCCGCCACGGCAACATCGTCGCTTCCATTGCGCTCTTCCGCATGGCCGCATAAGCCTGCTCCACGTCAAAGTTACGATAGCCTTTGCTGTAAGCATCGAGGATGAAGGATGCAGCGTGGTGGCCGATCATGACCGCCTGTTCTCCGGCTGCGGAGGGAAAGGAGGGCAGCCAGCCGCCCTGCTCATACATGCGGACATAAGATTCGATCATGTCTTGCTGCTGCGCCGCGTCCAGCAATATTTGCAACGGGTGCAAGGAGCGATAAGTATCCCAGAGTCCATCATCGATGTAGAAGTCGTGTCCCTGCGCCTCGTGAACGGTATGGTCGTACCCACTGAAATACTTGCCATCCTCGGTGATATCGGTCATGCGTCCCAATGACCGGTAGAGGGCAGTGTAGAAGATGGTGCGTTGCTGCTCTGTGCCGCCAGTGACACTTACCCGGCTAAGCGTGTCGTTCCAGACCGATCTGGCTTTTGAGCGGACCTGTTCGAAGGTCCACCTAGGGATCTCGCGCTCCAGATTTCGATGGGCCTGCTCCACGCTGATATAGGAGATGCCCAGGCGCACCTCGATCTGTTCTCCAGCGTGTGTCGCAGTATCAGTAACAAAGCCGATGCTGCTGCCAGACTGCGTTGACTTTTGCGTAAGTTCATCGCCGATCCAGGTTCGATAACCGGAAAACGGCTTGGATAATTCCGCGTAAAAATATTCTCTCGTTTCTCCAGGATTGCCCGAAACCTCTCCTACGGGACCAGAGATTCTCTCGCTCCCTTGTACAGCTGTATCTCCAACGACGGTCAGTTCAGAATCTTTCATCATGCTCAATGCCAGATGTACGTGCGCGCCGGCAGGAAAGGTAAAGCGGTAATATGCCGCCTCCTGGCCTGGCGCCACTTCGGCTTTAATTCCCCAGCGTTGCAGGTCTGCCTCGTAGTAGTAGGGAGTGGCAACCTCAAAGTCGTGGTCAAAATCGGAGGCGTAGTCTTCAGCGGCGCAGCTGAGTGGGCCGACCGACGCCATCAACATCGCTGGGCCAACCGGGAATCCATAAACTTTGTCAGCCAGATAACGATCGATAATGCCCGGAGTAGTAATCGGCGCCAGTCGCGCCATTCCGTGTGGATACTGAACATAAGGAACAGTAGCGGTAAGCAACTGACCGATTCCGCCGATGTTCGGAGAGACATAGTCTACGGGATCTTTTTGCGGGGTCGCTGAAGTACCCAAGGCGGGGTAATTCAAGGAGACTGCCAGGACTACCATCGCGGTGCATCTCATGATCCATTTCATCGGCGTCTTCCTCTTTCGAGCTATGGGTTCAGGTGAAAACTCGTGGTCAATGAGGCCAGCGAGGAACCACCGACCCAGAGGGTGTATCTTCCCGGCTCCACAACCCATTGCCGTTCCGCATTCCAGACGGCAAGTTGGTTCTGTGGGATACGGAACACGACGGTTCTTGTCTCTTGCGGCTCAAGGTGGATCCGCGAGAATCCTTTGAGAGAGCGGCTGGGAGTTTCGACGCTGCTTACATCTTGTCGTACATAGAGTTGGGCGACCTCATCGCCTTTGCGATCGCCTGAATTGGTGATATCGACAGTGACTTTTACATCATCCCGGCTGCCGGGCGCCGGTGGCTGCACGGCAAGATGGTCATAGCTGAAGGTGGTGTAACTGAGCCCGAACCCGAAGGGAAACAGCGGCTTGCCATCGTCATCGACATACTTGTAGGTGCGCGATGGGTCACTGTTGTAGAACATCGGCAATTGCCCCACGCTGCGGGGAAAGGTGATGGTGAGGCGTCCGCCCGGATTGTTGTCGCCGAAGAGCGTTTCAGCAATTGCCTGGCCGCCAAACTCGCCCGGATACCATGCTTCCAGAATCGCGGGAACGTGCTGCTTCGCCCAGCCGATAGTCAGGGGCCTGCCGTTTTCCAGCACGAGCACGACCGGCTTGCCTGTCGCTACGACCGCTTCCAGTAGCTGCTCCTGATTACCGGGCAGATCGAGACTGGAGCGGTCAAAGCCCTCGCCGGAGACCCCTTGCCACTCACCAAGACCCAGGATGACCACCTCCGCATTCTTCGCCTTGGCGACCGCCGCCGGAATTTCCTTGCCTGCATCGAAAGTGACGGTTGCCCGTGGGATGAGCGTGCGAATTCCCTCGAGAAGGCTGATGTGCTCGCCGTTCGTCTCTCTTTCATAATCGCCGTAGCGTGCGATGTTGGCATTGGGGCCGATGACAGCGAGGCTCCGGACGGATTTCGAGAGAGGAAGCAGAGGGCCATCATTCTTAAGCAGCGTCATCGACTCGCGTGCTGACTCCAGCGAGACCGCCAGATGCTCCGGCGAGCGATGCACGCGCGCGTTAAGAGCAGGATCGACGAACGGATGATCAAACAGGCCGAGAGCAAACTTCACTCGCAGCACCGAGCCCGCCGACCGGTCAAGATCGGCCTGGGACAAAGAGCCGTCGTGCACACAATCGATGAGAGCTTTCTGAAAGACGGGGTGATCAAAATCATAGAATTGCATGTCGACGCCGGACCTAATGGCCATACACGAGGCGTCTTTTGGAGTCGCGGCAACGCGATGCACTTTGTAGAGACGTTCGATAGCGCCTAGATCAGAGAGCACAAACCCCTGAAATCCCCACTCTTCGCGAAGGATCTTCTTGAGCAGGAAGGGATCCGCGGTAATCGGAATGCCGTCGATTTCGTGATAGGCAGCCATGGTCGCCATGGCATGTCCCTCACGGAAAGCCGGCTCAAACGACTTGAGCATGACGGCGCGCAGCTCGCGCTCTCCCAGATGAACAGGAGAAGTATTGGTGCCGCCCTCCGGAGAGCCATGTCCGGCAAAATGCTTGGGCTCAGCGACCACGGTGTTGTCAGTGTTCAAGCTTTCGCCCTGGGCCCCGCGCACGTAGGCGAGCCCCAGCTGCCCGGTCAGGTAAGGATCTTCGCCGAAATCCTCTTCGATACGTCCCCAGCGAGGCTCTCGAGCGAGATCGAGGACGGGAGCAAGAATCATGCCGACACCCGTCGCGCGGGCCTCAGCCGCAATGGCAGCCGCGGTTTGCTGGGCGATCTGCGGATTCCAGGTGGCCGAGAGGTTGACCTGAGCAGGAAAGACCGTTCCTGTGTCAAAACCGTGCAGACCCTCCTCTATAAATAGGGCAGGGATACCCAGACGGTTGTGCGCAATGACCCACTTCTGGATCGTGTTAGCCTGCTCCGGGGTCGGATTGAGATCATGTATTCCCCCGACTCCCAGGGTCCCCCACAAAGATTCCGCTCTATCCGGAAGGAACACGGCACCGGAGGCAGCATGGGTATCGTCGGTATGTTTGTCCACCAAGGCCGTCGCCCCGGAATACAAGTCGAGTTGCCGCACTTTCTCTTCGAGTGTCATGCGGCGCAGCAGATCATCGACCCGCGTCTCGACGGGTACCTCAGCCTGCTTGTACGTGACAGCGGCATCGGCGGCCTGCTGCCCACTAGCCGTAGTAGCCCAGGTCAGACAGAGAGAGCAGGCTGTTAGCAAGATGGCTAGATCAACAATGGACGGGTGGGAAGCTCTTTCCCTGGGTTCCGGATCAAAATCCTCCGGGCTCAGCTGACGAGCTTCGGGCCGTAAACGGCATGCCTTGTCGAGCTGTTTACTCTGAGCATAGCGGTCACCCAATATTTGTCCCTCGGCTTCGGTAACGTCACTTGGCGGACCCACACTATCGCAACAATATCGCAATCGCAACGTTATGCCGGACTCCTAACGCGGCTCTATGAAGCTGATAATAAAAAGCCTGGCGTTCGCCAATCGCCGTCTAACGGTAGCTACCTGGGAGAACTGCCGAAACCCACTCCAAGGGACATGACCCTCACCAGAATGCTACAATGGCGCCCGTCAGGTCCGACGATGCACATAACCGTTCCAACCGATCCCCGGTCATCCGAGATAGGAAAGATTCTAGAGACCGAGCAGGACATCGAACTTTTTCAGCAACACTTGAAAGAAGTGATCGAAGGTGCTGCTTTTAAGGCCAGTCATCGGAGTGGACAATTTCTAAAATACATCGTTGATCAGGCAATTGCGGGTCACTTCGAATCGCTGAAAGAACGCGTCATCGGCATCGAGCTTTTTGGCCGTTCCCCAACCTACGATACGGGTGAGGATGCGATTGTTCGGGTGACGGCCAGTGACGTGCGCAAGCGTCTTCTGCAACATTATGGCAAGGATGGTGCGACCTCTGAGTTTCGGATCAGCCTGCCATTAGGGGCTTACATTCCTGAGATCGCTCGCCGGACACGTTCCTCTGCGAACGGCAATTCACACCTCAATGGAACTGAAGCGGAATTGGATCAAGTGGCCGATATGCCACACCCGGACTTGTTGAGAGGTCCGGTTCACGCTCCGCTTCATGATGCAGTGGTTGAGTCTCCCAGGCCGGGGGTTGGGGCCAGAATTCCGCGACTGTCTTTCATCGCCGCACTCTGCACCGTTGCCGTGATAGCGGCTTGCGTCATTGCCTGGAATCTCTATTCCGTGGTGAAAGTGGTCCCACGGTCGTCCCTTTTGTGGTCGGCGTTTTTCCGTTCACCACATTCCACGCAAATCATTACCAGCGATCCCAACATTGCTGAGATCGATGGCTTGACTGGTAGTCAGGTCTCGGTTTCTGATTACGCAAATCACAGTTACATAGCTGACCCAGGCAAGCTCACTCCAGAAGTTATCAATCTTTGTCGCAACATCCTGCGGGGAGACAAGGCGGCAGCGGTTGACGTGCCCATCGCCGTCTATATCGGACAGATGGCCCTCGCCAGTTCCAGGGAGGTCAGCGTACACGCTGCGCGCAGCATACAGATTCAAGATTTGGCAAGTGAGGACAATTTCGTCTTCTTAGGCAGCCCGCGCAGCAATCCATGGTCAGCGTTGTTCGGCGACCAGCTTGACTTTCGGTTTGTGTTCGACCCCAAGACCAAAACGGAATTCATTCGTAATGAACACCCGCGTTCCCAAGAAGCGCCCGCGTATGTGCCAACCGCTCCAGGCTGGCAAACTGGTCGAACCTTCGCGACCGTTGCGATGGTAAAAAATCCGGATCAGGTTGGCCAGGTTCTGCTGGTTGCGGGAGCCACGGGCGAAGGCACCGCGGCCGCTGGAAGATTTATCACCGACGCAGCACGCATGAATGCAACACTGAAGGAGTGCGGTGTTAAAAACTCGGGCGAAGTGCAGCATTGGCAACTGCTTCTACAGTTGAATGCGATGGCGGGAGCCCCAAGCAATGTGGACGTAATCGCTTGTCACCTCCTGGACGGCTCCCAGCATCGCTGACGACGGAGGCAATTTGCCGAATCATGGATTGCCCAGTGCCTTATGAAGGGCAGCAGCCAGATCTTGAGGATGAAACCCGAATGGGCCTGGCTTGCTCTTATAGAGAATCCGATCATCCCTTGCGATGAGATACATGCGGTCCGGCCATCCGGTGTAGGCAACCTCAACCTGGTTGTCGAAGCTATCCACAACCGCGGGAAACTTGATGCCTAGTTTTCGTACGCATTTACCCGCTACCGAGACGCGTTCTGCCTCATCGCGGGGGCTGCGGAACAGCACCCCGTCCCGAACATTGCTCTGCATCTCCCATACGTCCGTGGGATGCGCCTCCAGGATGTAGACCGCGTAGAAATCAACCTTGCCCTTGTATTGCTCGGCCAATTTGTTCAGGGCGGGAACCTCCCGCCGAAAAGGCGGTCAGGTGTAGCTGCCGAAGACGAGAACGACGGGCTTATCTACCCAAAGAGACGCCAGTTTGACGGGCACCCTGGTATCGAGTGTCTCGACTGTGAAGTCGGGCGCTTTACCGCCTACATCGAGAGAGCCTTTGCGCGCGCCGGACCACATGGTTTCAAAGGGAAAGAGAAAGTAGGCAGGCATGGGCATTTTTGCCATGACATGCCCGAAGACTTCGGGTGGCTGACGCATGGCCCAGTCGATATAGCCGACAAAGCCTAGCCAAAAACAGAAGAGCACCGCGAAGATGCCAGCTAACCAGCGTTTTGTATTTTTCTTGATCGCCACTAGTACGGGCTCACTTGGTCTGGGAGACATCTGCTTCTTGCTTGTGAACGGGAAATGGCTTTTCCCATCCGGGTTGCGTGTAGCCTAGCGTAACCACTCGATCCGCCATCTGACGATAGATGCTTTCGTCGTTAGGCGCCCAGGTGGCCAGCCCGTCGACATAACGGTTGTACATGCAGAAGGCCGCAGCGATCAGTACGGTGTCGTGAATCTCGAGATCTGTGGATCCGGCATTTCGGGCGCGCTCTATGTCTTCGGTGGTGACATATTTGCCTCCCTGCTGCACTTTGCCGGCAATGGCAAGCAACGCTTTCAATTTCTCTGAAACCGGCGCTTCCTGATAGTTTCGTTTGATTTGATCCACGAGAGCGCAATTGTTGTCGAGGTATTGAGCTGCGGCATAGCCGTGAATCGTCTGGCAATAATAACAATCGTTTTGTGAAGAAACGTAGGTTGCAATCGCCTCGCGCTCGCCGGGCGAAAGCGTATGGGGTGAACGCAGTAGTATTTCGGCGAGCTCACGCATAGGTTTGGCCGTCTCGGGGCGAAACGCCATGGGGCCGCGAATGCCCGGTACTCCGTCCTGAAGTTGAATGTGGGCCATGGCGATCTCCTGTGGGTTTGAAGGTAAAGTGCAGGCGGCCGGATTCGCGCACGGAGATTTGCCCAGCATTTGAGCGGTAGCTGGAATTTCCGCGGTGTGCGAGAACAGCTGCTTTTATCTGCGGAGTCTACCAAGGGCGACCGCAAGGGAACGTCCACCTAAAGGATGACTTTCGCTTCGGCCAATCGATCTAGATACCTCAGAAAGAAATGCGACCCCAAGACCTTTTCCGGCAACTCCTAGCGATCTGCACGGTGGAGCCCGAGAGACTTAAGGTCATCGAGAGAAGCTTGCGCTTCTTGAATTGTTGCAAACTGAGCTCGCACGAAAGTCTCGCAAACTTGTGTGAACTCTTCTTCAGTGATGGCAGTGCTGCGAAGTTGGCCAATCCAGTGTTTGCATTTCGACCACGGTTTCATCCCCTCATATACGTCCCGAGCACCATTGGTCCCCACCAACACCACGCGCACCATTGGATCGCGCAGTGGCCCAGACATCCAAATGAAGAGAATGCGAAAGGGCCGTGAGCTTTCAGGAGAGCCGGTCTTTTGCTGCCTGAGAGTTTTTCGTTGCATATGCGGAGCCCATGAGCCACTCGGGTTAAAACAGCGCGCCTGCGATCTGTTCGGCGATGGTTCTCGCTTTTTCCTGGAGCAGCTGCCTGGTCGCGGAAGGATCCTGAGCAATCGTGGAGCTTACGGTGACGATGAACAACCGGTCGCGGACTCGCCCTATCACTTGCTCACCGCGAGAGTAACCCACATCGGCAGCGCACGAAATCGCCTCATTTCCGATGGCTTTCAAGGCGACAGGGGCCGACGTGCATAGAGATTTATGAAACGCCACCGCATTGTTAACGTCTTTCAGTGGCTGGACCATGATTCGGAGAGTGGAATAGTCTTTCGCTGTCTTCAGGTTGGTGAACACACAGATGCTCTGATCATCCGGGGCAGACTCCAGGTCCAGGGTCACGGGCCCGTTTAGAAAACCCGATGCGGTGGCGTCATTCAACCAGGCGCAATGGGCCTGCGCTTTACAGCTCATTGCGAGGAATAGCAGCTCGAAGAACACTATCCAGTTCAACTTCCGCATTAATGTGCCCCCGCGATGGGATCCTTCATATCATGCACTTCGTCTGTATGCATGTGCCAGGGAACGCTCTCAGTTGATATCTCGGGATGCTTGCGTAGAAAGTCGAGCGAGTAGGTGGGCGCCCCCGGATCGAACTTCTTGGTCACAAACAAGGCTTGTTGCTCGGCCGCCTTATCATGCATGCCGGCCCTGCGATAGAGAATCGACAGATTGTAGTGCGCTGCGACGTCGTCCGGATCGATCCTCTGGAGCGCATTGAACTGTTGCATGGCCTCGTCATCCTTGTGTTGCTGATAGTAGGAAATGCCTAGCTCGCGCCGCGCATCCCGCGAGTCGGGATATTGCCTCACCACCTCGACGAGGTCTGCTATCTCGGCATCAGAGTGGCCAGCCCGTCTCTCCAGCAGGGCGTCATAGTAGAGTGCGCGAGCGCTGTTGGGGCTGAGCGCCAGAGCCTTTTCGATGCTGGCGCGGGCGGACCCGTACTTCTCCCATTGGATCTCGGTCAGCGCGATGTTCGTGTAGCCGTCGGCATAGTCCGGGCGGAGTTTCACCACCTCGTTAAACGCCTGGATCGCATCGGGGTATTGCAACTGGTCGAGGTACCCGATGCCGAGATTATTCCAGCGCATCCAGTCCGGGTTGTCCCCCGGATCCGGCTTTTCCGGATCATTGTTTCCGATGTTCAGACTTCGGGTGCGGGAGGCAATCTCCACTACCGGGTAAGCCGGATGGTCGGAGCCGAAGACGTTATCCAAATAGCTCTGCCGAAAATGGCGATAGTTCACGCGGGCAGTGATTTTGATAGGGCCCTTGATGTCCGCAGGGATGCGGAACTGATAGCGGACCAGCACCGAGCGTCCCGCCTGGACGGAGTTATCATAGGCAACCGAATGGATGGTCCACACTTTGTGGTTGTCGACAAACTGACCCTCGGTATTCACCGGGCGGTTGGTAAAGCTGTGGGCGCGCGGATCCAGCGAGCCGTCGGGCTTCAGAAAGCCACTATGATAGAGATCTTTGCCGGCGCTATCCTGTACGGTGAACTCGACCCAAGCCTCATATAGATCTCTGACTTCGGGAATCAAGGAGTGGCCGATGTTCTTGTTCTGGATAACTACCAATGCCTCAACCAGGTTGTTTGGTTCCAGGCTGAAGGGCACCGACCCGAGCGGCGCAATCATCTTCTCTTCGTTGGCCTTTTTCAGCGCGACTATGTCTACATTCAGAAAGGTGCCCGACTTGAGAAACGCGATCGTTCTTTCCAACTGCTCGTCGAAACCATAATAGAACGGTACAGCCGTGTTGCCGGCAAGCCAGCGATGCGATGCAAAGGTGCCGTTCTTCGCTCCAGGGTCCGGGAGGCCATTGGGCGCGCGTTTCATATGGCAGCCCTGACAGGTTGTAAAGTCGCCGGTGTAGAAGGTCAATGGGTTCCGCCTGGAGAACTTGGAGCTCTGCCACTCGTCGTAGGCTGTAAACGCGCGGATAAACTTGTAGTCGTTCAGCGGATTTGGCAGATTGGCCTTATGGCAGGAGCCGCAGAATTCAGGAGTGCGGTAGAAAGGTTGCATCACTGCTTGCGAGTGGCGCTCCGGATGCTTGTATATCTCGTCGTAGGGGACCTCGCCTGGAATGCGATTCCCCTTTTCATCTACCATCACGGACGGAATACCCATCACGAAGCCGCCGTTACCCTTGATCGACTGCAGTTTCTGGATGGAGTGGCAGGTGGCGCAGGCGAGCCCATTCTGATCCATCTTCCGGTCAACCTTTGAGTCCTCCGTCAGGCCGCCCGCCAGCACGGCTATGGGGTTGTGGCAGCTGTCACAATGGCGCGCGAACTCAATGCCTTTGGTATTGATGAGGATATTCACGCTCGCCCGGTAGAAGGGAGTACGGAAGGCGTTCGAGTGCAACGCCTGACGCCATTGGTGATAGGCCTCCTGGTGGCAATGTGCGCAGTAGGTAGGATCGGGAAAGGCGCCCGGCTGAACGAAGTCATCGCCTTCGACCTGCATCGTCCCAGGAAGAAAAAGCTGATCCTTGCCGAAGCGAAAGTTATAGGTCCCGCGTACTTTGTCGGCATACTGCTTGCGATCGGCCTCCTGACCAAAGACACCTGAGGCGGTGCCCAACAACGTACAGAGGAATCCGGCAACCCCAGTTGCAGCAAGGATCCATCGCCCTCTATCGAGTTTCATGGATGGTCGGCTCCCTTCACTGTAGCGATACCGTCGTAGACACTCGGCACCACACCTTTGCCTTCTTCAATGACGAAGTAACGATCGACGCCAGGCAGCGTGACATGCTCCACGAAGCCGCTGTTCCAATGCACCTCGACACTTTCCACGGAGGCGGTTTGTCCCAGGCCGAAATGAAGCCGTTGATCGTTCGACGATTCGTAGCTGCCACTGCTCATCACATCCCCGCGCTGTCGCATTCCCCCGGCGGTGAGGTACACGGTAGCGCCGACAGCATCGCGAGGGCCCTTCGGGCCGCCAATCAGCTTGATCCCGACCCAGTGATTGCTATCTGCGTTCACATTGCGCAAAAGCACGGGGGTATGGTCGATGCAGTTGATCACGACATCGATCTTGCCGTCGTTGAACAGATCGCCAAATGCTGCCCCTCGGGAGGGAATGACGTCGGCGAGCCCAGTGCCTTCGACCGCCGGAACGACCACAAATTTCTTACCGTGGTTCAGGTTGTGAAACAACAGGGGCCGCTCTGCAAAGGTCATTCCCCAGTCATGATGGTCTACCTGCGGGTATACATGGCCGCTGACTGACATGATGTCCTTCCACCCATCATTGTCGTAATCGATGAACTCTGTTCCCCAACTCAGAAAGGGATAGGTGACCTCCGCGATACCCATTTCCGGGGAAATGTCGGTGAAGTTTCCGCCGCCATCATTGCGGAAAAGAGTTTTGTAATCGTCAGAGAAGGTCGTGGTGTAGAGATCAAGCTTGCCATTGTTAAGGTAATCGCCAACGGCCAACCCCATCGAAGCCGTTTCGCGGGCGTCCGCGTTCAGCGCAAACCCTGAGCCAAAGCTCACATCTTCGAAGGTTCCATTGCCCTTATTGATGTAAACGTAATTGGGCGTTGAGTCGTCCGCGACGATCAGGTCAACCTTACCGTCGTTGTTGACGTCGACAAAGGTGGAGGAGAAACCATAGTAGTGCGCCTTATCACTGACTCCAGCGGCCACGCTCACATCCGTGAAGGTTCCGTCACCGTTGTTGTGAAAGAGGTGATCCGGCTCGCCCTGCAACCCGCGCGGGCCGCACATCACGGGCGTTCCGCGGTACTGACAAAAGGAATAGCCGGTGCCCACAGTAGCGGGCGACGGTGGAGGCTTCTTGACGTCCCAGTGGATATACCCCGGAACAAATAAATCCAGACGACCATCACCGTCATAGTCGCCGAAGCTTGCTCCGGTGGACCAGTTGCCGAGTGTTACTCCCGCTTGCTCTGCAACATCGGTAAATGTGCCATCGTGGTTATTGTGATAGAGGCGATTGTGTCCGAAATTCCCCACATAGAGATCGGGCCAGCCGTCGTTGTCGTAGTCTCCGACTGCGACTCCATATCCCCAGCGATCGTTGGTCACGCCGGCTTTGGCGGCAACATCGGTGAATGTTCCATCATGATTGTTGTGAAACAGCGCAGCATGGGGCGGCTCGGCCTTTCCGTCCAGCGCTTCCAAGGTCGAACCATTCACCAGATAGATGTCGAGCCAGCCGTCGTTGTCGTAATCCACCAGGGCCACGCCCGACCCTGTCGTTTCCAGGATGTAGTTCTTTTGCGGAGTTCCCATCTTGTGATGCCAAACCGTCAGGCCGGCTTTCTCGGAGATATCCTGAAAGATGATCGGTCCGGTTTTGACGAATCCGCCCGCCGTGATGGGGCGCTTCTCTGCATCCAGAACCGGCGCGAAGACACCCCCTGTCGCAGCGCCGCCCTGTGGAACACCTGACCCGCCGGCGCCCTGTGGTGAGGTCTGGCTTTCTTGCTGGCTCACCTGACCCAACCCGGTAAACGAAACTACAGCCAGGATGCCAACGAACGTTAGCACCCATGCTGTCTTCCAACGAATGCTACGGACCATTTTTCACCGTTCAGACGATTGCCATTGAGTATTGCGGTATCAAATGGCCGCGTCTTCGCCCAACGGTGGGGTTTCGCGCTCATCCTTCCGGTGGACGGGACAAGTTTGATCCTGGCTCGATCGGAGATCTGCTGATCAACCGGGCGCAACATATTCGCTTAGTCTTCGAGGGAAATTGCGGGTGCTGGAGTCATTTTGCCGGCATTGTCGAAGATATACTTCTGACGCCGCAAGAGCAGGCTGATCGCTACGGCGGCAAAGGCCACCAAAGCAAGGTAGAGGATAAATCGAGGTTGATAGAAACCCGCGCGATCATACCAGTGTCCGATCGCCATGGGACCCGTCGCGCCACCAATGGCATAGGCTGTCCAGGTCAATCCGTACAGAACGGAGAAATGTTTCCGGCCGAAGTAATGTGCCAGCAGATACGGCGCGACATCGGCTTCGCTGCCCAGCCCTACACCCAATACCGCGGCCCCAACCAGCACCACGGGGGCCGTATGTGCGAACGCGAGCACCAGAGCGCCAACTGCTGCAAGCAATAAGACGAAGGTTTGAATGCGCTGCGGCGAGAACCGGTCGATGAGAAACCCGATGCACAGCCTACCTATGATGCCCGCGCCACCGCGCACCGAAAGGGCAAATGCGGCGGTTTGGGCCATTACACCGTGCTCGGTCAGGATAGCTGCCAGATTCGTGACCAGGCCATTCTCACTAAACGCCGAAAGCATGATGATGAACGCCAAAATCCAGAAGCGCCCACTGCGCAATGCAGC
>Ga0210391_10003203_pt1 | contig 13913 bp, 12 predicted proteins | sample IncBWC12OmetaG_FD_160573 | JGI IMG/M metagenome (GOLD analysis project Ga0210391, IMG submission 160573) | Forest soil microbial communities from Barre Woods Harvard Forest LTER site, Petersham, Massachusetts, United States - Inc-BW-C-12-O ... | reverse complement strand
AGCTCGCGCGGGTGCCGCTCCTCACCCGCGAGGGCGAAGTCGAGCTCGCGAAGCGAATCGAGGACGGTGAGCGCCAAGCTCTGACAGCCATCGTGGGTTCACAAGTCGGCGCCCGCGAGCTCGGCGCGTTGGGCAAGGCCCTCCGCGACCGGAAGCTCCGGCTCCGTGACGTGACCCGGGCGACCGTGGACGACGACGGGGGCGACGACGAAGACAGCACGGTGCGCGCCATCGCCGAATCGCTCGAGCGCGCGGGGGCCCTCGCCCGCCAACGCCGGATCGCGGCGCGCACGCGCGACGAGCTGGTGGAGGTGCTCCTCGAAGTCCGTCTGACGCGGCGCGCCTTCGATCGCTTGATCGCCAAAGTGCGCGGCGGACGGGAGAACGCCCCGGTCGCGCAGCGGCGCGCGCTCGACGCAACGCTGCACGCGATTCGTGCTGGCGAAGCCTCGTCCGAGCGGGCCAAAGCGAACCTGATCGCGGCAAATTTGCGGCTCGTCGTCTCCATCGCAAAGCGGTACCGAAACCGTGGATTGCATCTCCTGGATTTGATTCAGGAGGGCAACCTCGGCCTCATGCGCGCGGTCGACAAGTTCGAATACAAGCGCGGCTACAAGTTCAGCACGTACGCGAGCTGGTGGATCCGCCAGAGCGTGAGCCGTGCGATCAGCGACCAGGCGCGCACGATTCGTATCCCCGTGCACATGGTCGAAACGCACAACAAGCTCTCGAAGACGTTGCGCGACATGGTGCAGGAGGGCGGCGAAGAGCCGACGCCCGAGCAAATCGCCGCGCGCATGAACGTGCCCGTCGAGAAGATCCGCATGCTCCTCGAGGCGACGCGCGATCCAGTCAGCCTCGATTCGCCGGTCGGCGAAGAAGGCGGCGCGACGATTGGCGACTTCGTGGAGGACCTTTCGTTTCCGGCGCCCGACGACGCGATGGGCGACAAGGAGCTGTCGCACGAGGCCCGCGAGCTTCTAAAGCTCCTGACACCCCGCGAAGAACAAGTGCTCCGGATGCGATTCGGAATCGATTCGCCCGGCGATCAGACGCTGGAGGACGTGGGCAAGAGCTTCGAGCTCACGCGCGAACGGATCCGGCAAATCGAGACGAAGGCGCTCCGCAAGCTCCGCCTGCCGTCGTTCCACCGGAAGCTGAAAGTTCACATCGAGCGCTGAGCGGTCGCCGAAGAATCCCATGAGCGCACCCCGGCCGCAGCCCTCCATGGACGACGCCGAGGTGGTCCGCGCGCTGAAGGCGCTCGCGGACGCAGGCCGCTTCCGCATCGTGCAGGAGATCGCGGCGGCTGGAGAGCTCTCGTGCGGCGAGGTGGCCGAGCGCTTCGATCTGTCGCAGCCCACGATCTCGCATCACATGAAGATCCTGGGGGACGCGGGCATTTTGGTCACGCGGACCGAGGGCAAGCACCACTACACGTCGGTGAACCATGCCCTGCTCGAGCGCCTTGGCGGGCTCTTGCCGGAGCGCCTTTCCCCCGACGCAAAGCGCGTCGCTCGAGCGAACCGCAAAGCCGTCTGACAAACGGCGCCTCGGCGCGATGGCGCGCGACGCGCAACCGAAGCCGCGATCGACACATCGAAACATTTGAATATGTCGAAAGGAGAGAAGGTCATGGCAGCGGAGAAGTGGAGCTTCGACAACGTGCACTCCAGCATCGAGTTCACCGTTCGGCACCTTTTGGTATCGAAGGTTCGCGGCCGTTTCACGCGGTGGAACGGCGCCTTTCAGTACGATCAAAAGAATCCGACGGACTCTTCGATCGACGTGCAGATCGATGTGGCGAGCGTCGACACGCACGAACCGCAGCGCGACGCGCACCTGCGATCGGGCGATTTCTTCGAGGCGGAAAAGCACCCACAAATCACCTTCAAGAGCACTGGCGTCGAGGCGAAAGGCCCCGGCGCCCTCGCGCTACGTGGGGACCTCACGATTCGCGGCACGACGCGCCCCGTCGTCCTCGACGTCGAGCTGGGGGGGCACGTGAAAGATCCCTGGGGCAACGATCGCGTGGGCTTCTCGGCAACGACGTCGATCGACCGGAAGGACTTCGGCATCACGTTCAATCAGACCCTCGACGTGGGGGGGGTCGCGCTGGGCGAGAAAGTCGACATCGCGATCGAAATCGAGGCGACGCGGGCCGTTGCGGCGAAGGACGCCGCCAAGGAAGCCAAAGAAGGGGCGGCGGTGACGCCATGAACGCCATCGCTCGCTACGCACCCGTTTCCGCGCGCGTCCTCCTCGGGCTGATCTTCTTCGTCCTGGGGCTCAACGGGTTTCTGCGGTTCTTGCCGATGCCGCCGCCGCCCGCCGCCGCCCTGGCCTTCTTCGGCGCGCTCCTACAGACCGGATACATGTTCCCGCTCATCAAGGGCACCGAGGTCATCGCCGGAGTGCTGCTTCTTTCGAACCGGTTCGTGACCCTCGCGCTCGCTCTGCTCGCCCCCATCGTCGTGAACATCGTGGCGTTCCACGCGTTCCTGGCGCCGTCGGGAGGTGGACCGGCCTACCTCGCGCTGATCCTCGAGCTGTACCTCGCATGGTCGTACCGCGACGCGTACCGCCCGATGCTCGCCTCGCGGGCCGTCCCGGCGGGCCCCTCGCGCACCGATACACCGGCCCCTACGCCCTGGCGCGGATCGCACGACCACTCACCCGCCGCGTAAACCGCGTAGGAACTTCGCTGGCGCTCCGGCGGCTTCAGTTTCCGCGGCTGACGCGGCGGAAGATCCCGGGGTCGAGCCGAACGCCGCGCGCCGCAAGCTCGTGGGCGAAGCGCGGGATGGTCCCCGTGACCGTGAACGCCGCGTCGCCCGTGGCGTCGGGATTCACGGCGAAGATATCCCGCGCCGCAACGCCCTTCGCATCGGTACCGGCAAGCTCCGCGATTCGCAGGATCCGGAGCTTGCCATCCGGCCCGCGTCGCGCATCCACGGCGATGTCGAACGACTCCGCGAGCCCTTCGCGCGCTGCGTCGCTCGAAGTCCCGGTCCGCGCTGCGATCTGGGCGCCGAGGCGGGCGAGCCCCTGCCGAAGGGACGGTCCCTCGAGCCCCGCGAGGACGCCTTCGCTTCCCGCGGCGATCGCGTCGAGCGTCGCGGCGGCGACGCTTCCGGTGAGTGAAGCCACGACGAGACGGTCGCGCCCGAGCTGGGCCGCAGCTTTCACCCAACGCTCTGCGCCGAGGTCCCCGGCGAGCTCGAGCGACGTCGCCTGCGCGTGGAGCACGGCGATCTCGTCCTCCTCCTGAAGGACCACGATGCGGTCGCCCACGCCCGGCGCCCCGGCGAGCGCGCTGAGCACCGTGGCGACGGCGCCGGTCCCCGAACCGGTTACGAGCACGTTGGCTCGGGCCCCCACGCACGTCTCCAGAAACATCGCCATGGGGCGAGAGAGACTTCCGGCGCGCACGAGATCATCGAGCGATGCCTCGAAGCGCTGTCGCTTGCGGATCGCGAGCGCCCACGCCGACGAAGCGGGCGGTCCGATCGCCACGAATCGCGCGCCCGACGGAAGGCGGCGCTCCACGAGCGCCTCGCCTGCCCGCATCGGCTGGCCCGCCTGGTCCGCGAGGCGCGCGACGATCCGCGCGAGCGCCTCGTCGCTCGTGAAACACGGCTCGGTCGGCGCGATTTGGGCGCCCCGTGTCACGAGCACCGAATCGGCACGCGCGACGTGGATCTCGGTCACTTCCTCGTCCTCGAGATACGCGCCGAGCGGCCCGATCCCGAGCAGCTCACGGACTGCGTCGCGCGTCAGCCGATCGACGTCGACCCCGGCGGGCGACTCGCCTTCTTCGCGCATCGCGCTCGCTTGCTGCACCACGGCGCGGTCGATGCGTTCGACGTCCGCCTCCGTCGGCCGTCCGACCGGCAGGGACGACGCGTCGACGACGTCGCAGACCCGGTCGACGAGCGTGATCAGCGCGAGCCGCCGCGCCGCTTGCTGGGGCGTCTCGCGCGGGGCCGAGCGATCCACGGGCCGCACCGACGGCAAGCTCGGGATGGGCTTCATCCGAGACGGTGGCGCCGAGGCGCGGTCCGGGAGCGGCGGTGCGAGCGCGCGGGGACGAACCTCGGCCGCCTGCGGGAGCCGCGGAGGACCGGGCACGCGCGGCACGACCGCACCGCGGATTTCCGGTGCGCTCTCGCTGTCGGGGTCGCGCTCCAGCGGGTAGTGGCTGACCGCGCCCGGCGGATTCGGAATCGCCGGCGACGGCGGGTTCGATGTCGACATCGCGGGTGGGCCCGGCGGCGGGACCTGCGGCGATCCGGGGGCAGGCGCCGTCACATCCTGGCTGGACGAATACGACGGGCGATGTCCGGATCCCGTGATTTCACTGCGGGAGAGCTCGGGGGCTCGCGGCGACTCCCGCGAGACATCCCGCGCGCCGTCCCGAGCCCCGTCCCCGGGTACAGCGGGAGCGACGGCTTGCGCCGCCTCGACGCGAAGCACGAAGTCACCGACGTAGATCTTGTCGCCCTCGCGGACGATCGTCGCCTGCGCGATTTTTCGCCCGTTGACGTAGGTCCCGTTCGTGCTCTTCAGGTCGGTGACGACGAATCGGGCATCGCGGAAGGTGAGGCGGGCGTGATGCTTCGAGACGTTGCCCTTGGGGAGCATCAGGTCGTTGCCTTGCACGCGGCCGACACTGATTTCGGTACGGTCAAACGTCTCGCGACGCTCCGCCCCTCCCTTCTCGCTGATGACAATCGTAAACATGCAGGCCCTCGGAACGTCCGCGCGTACCACGCCACGAACGGGGCCGCAGCGTTCCAAGGGAATTGTCGAAGGAGGCTGGCAGCGATGTCAACTTCGGTTGACTCTCTGCGGCAACCGGCGGCCTCACCGTGTCGAGGACTCTACGTCCGCGAGCGGGACCGGGAGGGGGCGTCCGTACGCAGTTCCTTCGTTTCGCTCGTCACCTGCCCGAGGAGCTCGCTTGCGAGCGCCATCACGTCCCTGGCTTCGAACCCGCTGCTTCGCAGCTCGCGGTAAATCGTCTTCGCAAGAATCGCGAGAGCGCGGGGATCGCGCGGGCCGGACGTATCACCGAACGGAAGAGCCATAGGGTACTGAGCTCGCTTACTTCACCGACACCGCGACGTGCGGCATCACACCGTTGCGTCGCTCATCTTACAAGTGATGTGCCAAGGCAGAGTGAGCTGGAATTGCCGGCAGTTTCGGGTCTAGCCGAGCGGGAATGAGAAAATAAATACGCGCTATCCCCATCTGATAGCGCAAACCATTTCTCACTCGCTCTTCGGGAGAACGAGGCGCTGGCCGGCCCGTACGCCGTGCCGGCGCGACCATCCCGCATTGACTTCGAGCACCCAACGCGATGGACAGCCGACGCTCCGGGACTCGTCATTCAACGTGGGGGCGTTCTCGACGATACCGACGATGAGGCCGTCGTCGTCGACGAAGAGGAGGTCCAGCGGAATGCAGGTGTTGTGCATCCAGAAGTGGTGATCTTCGCGTTCGCGCAAGTCGAAGAGCATCCCGTGCTCCTCCTCCATGTGCTTTCGGTACATGAGCCCGCGCGTCGTGTCGTGCTCGCTACGAACGAGCTCCGCGTCGACGCGCACCCCGCTTACGTCAGGGAACAGGACGGGCACGCTGGCGGGCGTCGCGCCGCTTGCCTCCGGATCCGCTGGGCATGCGGGCGCCGGTCCGGAGGCGACGGGAGGCGGCGGCGCAGCGGGAGTCGCTCGGACGCATCGCCCGCTCATTGGCGCATCCGGCGCGGCCGGAGGCGGCGCGCGAAAGAGCACCCCCGAGGCGGAGGGCGTCGCCGCGGACATCGGCGCTGCGCTCGGCGCGGTGGACGGGCTCGAAGGGGCGCGGAAGTCTTCCGCGGGCGCCCGACTGCAATCCAAAGCGCTCAAGGAAACGACAACGAAGAGCAGTGGCGTGCGCATGGGCCATTCGCCTTACCGCGCGGCCTCGTCAGCACAAAATGAAAACGGCACCGCGTAGGGGCCCGGGGGGGGAGAGCCGGCCTGCGCGGTGCCGAAGGACGTTATTGCGATGTGCGTGCCAAACGCGTCCGTATAGCAATTCTGGGCATTTGGCCTCGAACACATCGGCACGAGCGTGCAATTTCGCAAGGTTCGTTTCAGATTCAAATTCCACAAATGAAATATGCACTGTGCACGAGCTGTGGAGAATCGGTCCCTATGCTCGCTAACTCCGTGAACGCGCAAGCACGAGGTTGCGCGCGGGCCCCCGGAGAGGTTTGTTGAAGTCATGGCCGTTGCTTCGCCCCCTCTCGCTCAGCCGCTGCCGCCGGTTTCGCGCGGGCCGGTTGCACCGCGAATCGCGCGTGCACGCCCGAACAAGTGGCTCGTGACCTTGTCGATCACCTTCGGCACGCTGATGGGCGCCATCGATTCGTCAATCGTCTCGGTCGCGCTGCCGCACATGATGGGGACGCTCGGGGCGACGGTCCAAGAGATCACCTGGGTCAGCACCGGGTACATCATCGCGAACGTCGTCGTCATGCCGCTCACCGCGTTTCTCGGGCGGCTCTTCGGACAGAAGCGCGTTTACATGTTTTGCCTCGCGCTCTTTCTCGTGGGCTCCGTGTTGTGCGGAACGGCGCGATCGCTCTCCGCGCTCATCGTCTATCGAGGCCTTCAGGGGCTCGGCGCAGGCGCCCTGCAGCCGACCGAAATGGCCATCCTTCGTCAGACCTTCCCGCTCAAGGAGCAAGGCATGGCGATGGCGCTCTTCGCGATGGCGGTCATGCTCGGCCCGGCGGTCGGGCCGACGCTCGGCGGCTTCCTGGTGGACAACTATTCCTGGCCGTGGATCTTCTTCATCAACGTTCCGGTCGGCCTCCTCGGATTGACGATGGTCGCCGCGTTCGTCCACGAGGACGAGGACATCGTCGCGAAGAACCGCGAGCTCGCCGACAAGCAGCGAAAGAACGTCGACTGGCTCGGGATCGGGCTCCTTGTCGTCGGCCTTTGCACGCTCCAGTATTTTCTCGAAGAGGGCGAGACGTACGACTGGTTCGACTCGAAGGTGATCACCGCGGCCTTCGCGGTCTCCGTCGTCGTCATCGCGACGTTCATCGTCCGCGAGCTCACGTGCGAAGTCCCCGCGGTGAACATCCGCCTCTTCAAGGACGCCGTGTTTCTTTCAGGAACGCTCATCGGCGCGCTGATGTTCGCGCTCCTGATGGCGACGATGTTTCTCCTGCCGCTCTTCATGCAGACGCTGCTCGGGTTCACCGCCACCGAAGCGGGGATGGCGCTCATGCCGCGCGTGCTCGTCATGATGGTCGCGGTTCCCATCGTCGGCCGGATCTACAACGCCGTGTCGCCTCGGGTCGTCATCGGCGCGGGGGTTTTCTTCATCGCGTGGGGGGCTTACGACATGAGCCATTTCACCCTCGCCACCGGGCAGCGCGACATCATCTGGGCGCTGACCACGCAGGGGATCGGCTTCTCGTGCCTTTTCGTTCCGCTCTCGACCGTCGCGCTCTCCGCGATCCCGCGCCACCAGATGGCCGACGCCACGGGGCTCAATTCCCTGCTCCGGCAAGTGGGCGGATCCATCGGGCTCGCCGTCGCCGCGACCGTCCTGACGCGCTTCGGAAGCGAGGCGCGAGTGGCGCTGGTCGCCCACGTGACCGGCGGTTCGATGGCGACCATGCAGCGCCTGCGGCAGATGACGGGAGGATTCACGGCCCGCGGCTTCGATGCCATCCTCGGCCGGAACCTCGCGCTGCAAGCCCTCGATCGCACGGTGCAGCAACAGGCGACCCTCCTCGCATTCGAGAAGCTCTTCCTGCTGGCCGGGATTACGTTTCTCCTGGTCCTGCCGCTCCTCGCATTTCTGAAGACGCCCGAGGCGCTCGACCCGGACAAGAAGACGAAGCCGCCCCACGAGAAAGTGGAAGTGCACATCGAGATGTAGCGGCGCGAGCCGCGAGGTACGGGCCTCCGCGCCTACGCGGTCAGGCTGCGGACGCCCGCCTGGTGCACTTTGCCGGGCAGCGGGCGGCCGACGAGGCTTTCCGCGACCCTCCCCGCCTCGACCAGTCGATCGAGATCGACGCCCGTCTCGATCCCCATCCCGTCGAGCATGTACACAAGATCCTCGGTCGCGAGGTTGCCGGCCGCTCCGGGCGCGTACGGGCACCCGCCCATTCCCCCCACGCTCGCATCGAAGTCGCGGACGCCCATCTCGAGGCCCGTGAGGACGTTGGCGAGCGCAGCGCCGCGCGTGTCGTGCATGTGCATCGCGAGCCTCTCGAGCGGAATCGTGTCCTGCATGCGCTCGAGAATCTGCTGCGTCTGTCGCGGCGTCCCGACGCCGATCGTGTCTCCGAGCGAGATCTGGTAGCAGCCCATGTCGAGAAGCTTCTTGGCGATGGCGACTGCGCGGCGCGGATCGGTCGGCCCTTCGTACGGGCATCCCCAGACGGTCGACACGTACCCGCGCACCCGCATGCCGAACGCGAGGGCGGGCCCGATCGTCGATTCGAACGCGGCGAGCGTGTCTTCGACGCTCTTGTTCACGTTCCTCTGGTTGTGGGTCTCGCTGCACGAGACGAAGACCGCGATCTCGCCGATCCCCGCGGCCCGAGCGCGTTCGAGTCCCCGTGCGTTCGGGCAAAGCGCGCTGAACGCGACGCCGGGCGGGGGCTTTGCCCGCTGGGCGACCGCGTCGGCATCGGCCAGCTGGGGGATCCATTTGGGCGAGACGAAGCTCGTGATCTCGATCCGGCGGAGACCACTCGCGACGAGCGCATCGATAAGGCGGAGCTTGCTGTGGAGCGGGACCGTCGCGCGCTCGTTCTGGAGACCGTCGCGAGGACCGACCTCGTAGATCGAGACATGCGGAGGCACGCGGGCGAAGAGAGAACCTTCGGGCACCCTCAAATCGTTTGTCGCGAGGGCGAGCGACGCAAGGACGCAAGCGAGACCATCTCCGCCCGAGCCGTGAAAAAAGACGCCCGCCTCAGAAGCCGCTATATCTTGAGAAGATGGTGGACACCGTGGACCGAGGCACACAATCGAGCTTGCGCGGGTGGCTGTCCGACGTGTATTGGCCCGCTCTCCTTTCCGGCGAGGCGGATTCGCTCGCGATCCGGCTCGGCGAACGCGCCACGGTCGACGATCCTCTCTTCGGGCACACCGGCGGCGGTGCTCCGCTCGGTGTCCGCCTCCGCGAGATCGCCGTGTGGCTCGCAGAACACCAGGCGTCGTTCGAGCGGGACGGATTCGTGATGGGATCCGATCGCGACGTAACGTACGGTGTCCTCGCGCTCACGCAGCAAGGAGCTCCCGTGCGGCTTCCCGTCGCCGTCGTCGCCGAGCGCAAGCCCGAGCGGGTCGTCTCGATGCGCATCTACCATTCGACCGGCGCGTTCCGGGATCGCCGTGCCGCACGCACGCCGCTCCTGGCTCCGAGCGAGCGCACCGTCGTGCCACCGCCCGTCGCCGCGTACCTCGACGCCCGCTCCCGCGGTGACATCGCGGCCCTCGTCGCCACCTTCGAAGACGGCGCAACGCTCTTCGACAGCCGCGGTGCGCTCCACCCGAAGCGAGAAGGCGGCGGCGCGCTCCAGGGGCATTACGCGGCGCTCGCGGCGCCCCAAACGACCTTGGTGCCTGTGTCCGTCGTGGCGAGCGCGCGGGCTGACGACGGGCGCCTTTGCGCGCTCGAGTACACGGCCACGGCGGGTGCGGGCGACGCGCCCGCCGAGGCGGGATTCGCCGTGTTCGAGCGCGGAGACAGCGGCCTCCTCCACGCGCTGCGTTTTTACGACGACGTCGACGCGCTCGGCCGCGATTCTCGCTGAGCTTCGACCCGCTCCCAGTAGCGACGTCCCCGATCGAGGGCGAAGTCGGCCCCCCCGGGGACGGCCTTCGTCGCGAACTCGACCGCCGCTACGAGCCGGCGGACGGCGGGGACCGCGCGTTGCCAAGGCGTCCGGGGGACGTCGAGCGCATCGGCCACGTCGTCGCCGATGAGGGTCCGGCAGAGTGCGGCGCTCACGATCGGCACGCGGGCTTCGCCGCGCTGGCCCGCATTTCGCGGAGCCGAAAGTAGGAGCGATCGCGTCAGCGCGCGCGAGTCGTCGTCCGGCGGACCTTGCGTCGCCCGGATGAGCGCTCCGAGGCGTGCGCCCTCCCGTTCGGTGGCCGGAAGAAGCTCCGGATCGACGCCGACCAGCCACCCCGACCAGCGCCAGAGATGCATGTACGCATCGGCTTCCTCGACCGTGATCGTCATCCCGAGTTGGCGCAGCCCCTCGAGGACCGCGACCGAAAAGAGAATCAGCGTCCCCGCTTGATCGTGCTGGTTGATCGGCGCGCCCCACGCCGCCGCGTCCCACGTCCCCGAGTCCAGAATCATCTGTCGGACACGCGCGTGGACGAGGCGCACCTTGAGCGTGGTTTGCCAACCAGGACTGCCCGGTCGGAGGCTGCCCTGGGTGTCCGTCACCGTGGCCCCGACGAAGCGCGCCGTCTCGTACAGGCGCATCGCCGCTTGCTCGATGAGCTGTCCTGTCCGAACGAGCGGCTTGTTGCCGCCCGGCGACGCGTACGCGAGCACCAGCGATTTGAGCCCCAGCACCAGGCCCCCGAGCGGGCCCGCCCGGAGGAGCACACGGCCACCTCTCTGCACCAAGTCCCAATCGACCCAAACCGGAACGCGTGACGCCTCCCGAACGAACGCGTGGAACGCCTCGGGCACATCCGAGACGTCCGGCGTGGTGTCCCGCGTGCCGCGCGCGTCGGACTGCAGCATCCGCAAGAGGAGGCTCCACCCGGTTCGGTCGGGCATCCGGCCCGCAGCCGCCATGGCTTCATCCGCCAGTGGATCGGTGCGCGCGAGATAGGTCCCCAGGCGGTCCACGCGGTCGCCGAACTCGGCGCGAGCGGCAGGCAAATTCGTATACCGAGAGGGGACCACGTCTTGGCAGAGAGACCTATGACCGGGAGCCCCCAGCGACAAGCTGCGCTCACGTAGTCCGAGCGGTGGCCAACGGGGCCAAACAGGCCCGACTGTGGCCCTCCCCTTCGCGCATCGTGAGCGTCGTCGAGCGCCTGCGCGACAATGGCCATCGGTTTTCGTGACCACGAGTTTGCTTCGCGTCATAACGATGTCTGCGACCGTGCCTGATCCTTCGATCGGCTCGGTACCTACATCGTTTGGGGGGATCACTGCGTACGCCGGGAACGGACTGACGCGCCGAGAATCGACCGATCGGCGGCTAACTTGACGCTTATTTCGGCGTTCACGGAATTGGACACGAGACTCAGAGGCATTCCGTCTTAAAATGCATCCGACCCGCCGAATCGATGAGAAAGGGTGGCGTGCACGCCGAGTTGGCGGGGGCAGCGGCGTGATGCGCTGTGGCCGAGGGAGCTGCGGTTCGATTGTGGGGAACAGCGGAATGCATAGGGGCCGAGGGCGGCGGAATCGGCTCGTTCGGTGCCTCGACGCTCGCCACGGATTCCGCCGCTGCGGGATTGCTGTCCGCCGTGGGCGGTTCCACCTCGGGCAGGGCGCGTCGTGCGCCTTCGGTGTTGGGTCCGGGGGAGGCGCGGTGGGTCCAGCGAAGACCGAGCGGCACTCCGGCGAGGAGCAGCGCGAGGACGACCGCGGCCGCGTAGATTCCGCGGCGTTTCCGCGGGAGCGCGGTCTGATGCGCCGCTCGCGCCGCGGCGGCGCGTTCGATTCGGGTGATGGGCAAGGAGGGATCGACGTCGACGGCCGACCCCGGCCCGCGCCTCGCCATCGCGATCAGCTCCCCCGGCTCGGCGCTCTCGATCAGGGCCACCTTCGCGGCTCGCTCGGCGAGCTCGTCCCGCGCGGTGCGGCGCACCCACTCGCCCACTTCGGAGTGCGATGCGAGCGGGCTGGCCTTCTCGAGGGCCTCCGCCATGACCAGCGCACTCGCGAAGCGGTCGTCCGGATCGCGGGCGAGGCCGCGCATGACGATCGCTTCGATGGCCGGCGCCACCTCGGGCACGACGCTGCGCGGGGACGCGATGTCGAGCGCGACGACCTGGTGGAGGATGGCCGCCTGGTTTTCGCCCTTGAAGAGTCGCCGCCCGGTCAAGGCCTCCCACAGAACGACCGAGGCCGCGTAAACGTCCGACAGCTTGGTGGCGGTGCCCACAACCTGCTCCGGCGCCATGTAGGCGGCCTTTCCTTTGAAGTCGCCCTGACGTGTCGTATGAACGCGCCCAATAGCCTTGGCGATGCCGAAGTCGAGCAAACGAGCGACGCCGTCCACGCCGACGACGACGTTCTGGGGCGACACGTCGCGATGAACGAGTTCGAGGGGCTCGCCCGATTCGCTGCGCGCCTCGTGGGCGGCGTGGAGGCCGCGCAGGACGCCGCTCATGATCGAAAGGACGATCGGCACGGGAGGGCGTTCGCCGCGCGTACCGCAGCGGCTCACGAGGCGAGAGAGAGTCTCGCCCTCCACGTAATCCATGATCATGAAAAGCTCGCGCGTCCCGTGCACGTCCCGCGAGCCGAGGACATCGAGCGATTGCACGACGTTCGGATGATGGATGCGTCCCGCGAGCCGCGCTTCGTCGAGAAACATCGCGACGAAGTCGGGATCCGCCGAGTACTCGGAGTGGAGTCGTTTCACCGCCACGGTGCGGGAAAAGCCCCCCTCCGACACGAGCCGGCCGAGGTGAACCGTGGCGCAGCCGCCCGATCCGATGACGCCCCAGAGAACGTACCGACCTACGGTACGCGGCCGATCGACGGCCTCGTCGTCCGGGCTCGTGCGCCAATCGGTCGTATCGCCCGTGGCCGAGGGATCGTGATGGCGCGCGACGCTCACGGAGGCGCGCTTACGTTAGCAGGCACTGCCCGCCGCGTGCGAAATGCGCGTGAGGAAGGTGCGATATGAAAGCGCTGGTTCGCCTGCGCTTGTCCAAGAACGTGCCATTCGCCGTCGCCCTCGTCGCGGCGCTATCGTGGAGCGCTATTAGCCATGCGGCCGACGGTGACGACGAAAAGCGCGCTTGTGTCGACGCGGCCGACCGGGGGCAGCTCGTTCGCGACGCCGGAAAATACTCCGAGGCGACGGCCCAGTTCACCCGTTGCGCCGCCGAGGAATGCCCTACCATCGTGCGCGCACAGTGCGGTCTCTGGTTGGGCCAGGTGCTCGAAGCGATGCCGACTGTGGTCTTCGCCATGGCCGACTCCTCGGGGCACGACTTGACCGACGTTCGCGTCTTCGAGAGCGGAAAAATGCTCGTGAACGGGCTCGACGGGAGGCCGATTCGGCTCGATCCGGGTGCGCACGAGCTTCGATTCGAGTCGCTGGGACACGATCCCGTGGTCACGACCGTCGTGCTCGGCGCGGGGGACAAGAACCGCGCCGTCAAGGCGATCGCCTTCGACTCCGCGCCGTTCGTCGGCCCGGTCGCGCCGCCCCCCCTTCGCACGGCCCTGGATGCCCGCACGGTCACGTCGCTGGGTCTCGTGACGGCAGGGGCTCTGGCGGCGGGCGCAGGCCTCTACTTCGCGCTTTCCTCGCAGAATGAAGCCGACGATGCCGCGAGCTTGCGCCAATCCGTGGGCACGTCGGGCTGCAGGCCCCCCGGCATAGCCAGTACGGCCGTCTGCGGGGCCTTGAGCTCCGACGTGAATACGCAGGGCCGCGACGCGGCGTGGGGCACGGGCTTGTACATCGCGGGCGGCCTGCTTGCCGCGGTGGGCGCCATCACCTGGATCGCCTGGCCGAAACACGCGAACGCGAAAAGAAGCGACCGAATGAGCGGTCTCTCTGTCAGTCCCCTCCTTGGCGCAGGCCGTGTGGGCTTGCGCGCCGAGATCGAGCTCCAGTGAAAGGGCGCGCCGTCCCCCGCGCGGCATGGACCGCTCGAGCCACGCGACTC
>Ga0210391_10003202_pt1 | contig 13913 bp, 18 predicted proteins | sample IncBWC12OmetaG_FD_160573 | JGI IMG/M metagenome (GOLD analysis project Ga0210391, IMG submission 160573) | Forest soil microbial communities from Barre Woods Harvard Forest LTER site, Petersham, Massachusetts, United States - Inc-BW-C-12-O ... | reverse complement strand
TATTTCTCGCACAAGAAAAAAGACTTCGTCGATTACCCGATGGTAGTGCTGGTCAACGGCGGCAGCGCCAGTGCCAGCGAAATCGTCGCGGGCGCCTTGCAGGATCAGAAGCGCGCCGTGATTCTCGGCACGCAGACCTTCGGCAAAGGCTCGGTCCAGACCATCCTGCCGCTCGACGATCACTCCGCGCTGCGTCTGACCACGGCGCGCTACTACACGCCGACGGGCCGCTCGATCCAGGCCGTGGGAATTACGCCCGATGTCGACGTCGAGCTGCCCAAGGAGACGCTCGCGTCGATAACCCAGCAGGGTGGAGAGTTCGACGAGAACCCTGAAATCCACGAGCGCGATTTGCCGCATCATTTCGAGAACGGGCAGAAGAAAGACGACAAGAATCCTGCCGCCGGCAATAGCGAGTCGACCGCCCCGGAAACCGACAAGGCGCCGGGCGCGAAGAACGCCAAGGGCAAAGAGGAAAAGGATGTCCAGCTCGATCGCGCGATCGACATCCTGAAACACTGGAACTCATTCAAGCTCCAGCTGGCCAAGGGCGAGACCTCGCCCGACGCCTCCGCCGCCGAGCCCGACAGCTCGAAGACCAAGGGCGACTAAGCGACGACGACCAACGGTTCGCAGCAGCGCCGGGCATCTCAACGATGTCCGGCGCTTTTTTGTCTCTCACGACGGCGCCGCCTTTCCATCCGGCGCCACAATCGACAGCTTCCCCATGATCACCTGATGCTGTCCCTCCATCCGACGCAGCACGTCGAGCATCACTTCGTCCTGCTGCTCGAGATGCGCCATGATCGATTTCAGCTCGTCCTCCGCCTTGCAATTCACCTCGTAGTCCTGCTCCGCCATCAGCCGGTCCTTCGCCGCCTGCCGATTCTGCGACATCATGATGATCGGCGCCGCATACGCGGCCTGAAAACTCAGCGCCAGGTTGAGCAGGATGAACGGGTACGGATCCCAATGATAGAACCAGGCCGCAATGTTAAGGCTGATCCAAATCGCCAGCAGGATCGACTGCACGATGATGAACGCCCAACTGCCCATCACCGACGCCAGCCCGTCCGCGATTCGCTGTCCCCTCGTCAGCGCCTCGGCGTCAATCTGGTTGATATTGATGACGGGTTTGTGCCGATGCACGTGACGGATGCGCTGTCGTTCCCATTTTTCGATGACGGGTGCGATTGCTTCGGCCATTGTTTCCTCCAGCGAGTCTCGCCTGAGAGCTGCGCGTTCATGGTAGCCTCAATTTTCTGATCGGTCAGCTATGGCACAACGAAAACGAAGCTTCCTGATAACCGGCACTGGCGCGCGCGTCGGCAAGACCACCGTCGGCTGTGCACTCGGATTCGCGATGCGGGCGCGTGGGCTGCGCGTCGGCGTCATGAAGCCGGTCGACTCGCTCGAATCACCGGATGTGGATGCATTGGCGCTCGCAGTTGGTTCGACGATTCCGCCGGAGTTGCTGTGTCCATATCGCGGGCGCTCGACGAGCGCACTCGCTGACACAGACCTCGCGCACATCGCGCAATGCTTTAACCAGATCGCCGCGCAAAATGACGTCGTCCTCGTCGAAAGCGCGGGCACAATCGAAACGCCCATCACGCCCGACGCCGACTTCGCCGATCTCGCTGCGATGCTCTCCCTTGAGGTCATCGTAGTCGCAGGAAATCGCCCCGGATGCGCCGCCGCCTTGATCCTCACGCAACAGCGCTGCGAGCGTAACGAACTAAAAGTCGCCGGCTACATCCTTTGCGATTGCGATTCCGCCACGTCATCCGCAACCGACGACATCGAGACGTCACGGAAACGAATCGCCACAGTTCCCTATCTCGGCCGAATGCGCCACCGCGAGCCCCTCGCGCGCGCGATAGTCGAACAGCTCTTTTAGTCTGGCTGTCTCCTCGCCCTGTTAGGGCGAGGATGAAGGTGAGATCCGATTACAGCGCCCTGCGCGATTTAAGATTCCGCCTCCGTTCCGAAACAACTCACTTGTCGCCTTCGAATGTCGACGGATAGCAAGTGATCTCCAGCTTCGCGTTATAGCTACCGATGATCTCTATTCCGCGAGGCGAAATCGTTGAACTCACGTTCACAGTGTCGAAGAACAGAGCGATGTCGACTGACACATCGCAGTCTGGCGGGAGAACCTGCTTCAGCTCTGTCGCAGGGAATTGAACCGCCAAACGCTCCAGCTGGTTCTGCGCCGGCATGGTTTCTTGAGCGTCGGAATCGAAGCGCCATATCGTTTCGGACCAAGGACCTCCGCGAGGTCTAGCATCGCCCTTACTATGAGACCCAGATGAGGAACACGGCCGAGCTTTGACGACAATTCGTCCAAGCTCATCGACGGACTGATAACTAGAAGAGAAACCGAAGTCTTCTTCATAACGCTAACCCTCCTCCAGTTTAGTGATGAACTTTTCAAACCTGCCCGGTGCACTTCAAGTCCGCCGCATCGGTCCGCTTTATGCTCCGAATGCGTCCCCAATCAGCGGTGAGTTCATCTAATGCAACATATAGGTGCGCGGCGACTTGTTCTGATAGGGTAGGGCGACCATGGGAGGCCAGCTCGATCTTTCGCTCCGCGGCCATCGCGCGGGCCTGATTACCGTTACGGACCTCGTGCGCAGGGTCCGCGACGCACTCGACGCCACTCTCAGCGAGGGGTGGGTCGTCGGCCAAATCTCGAACGCGCGCCTCGCGCCCTCGAATCATCTCTATTTCACCCTCAAGGATTCCCGCAGCGCCATCAACGCCGTGATGTTCAAGACGGCGTTCAACCGGCTGCGCTTCAAAGTCGTCGACGGCATGGAAGTGATTGTTCGCGGCCGCGTGCAGGTTTACGAGCAGCGCGGCAGCTTGCAACTTTACGCGGAAGAAATGGAACCCCGCGGCGTCGGCCCGTTGCAGGTCGCGTTCGATCAGTTGAAGCGTCGGCTCGAGGCCGAAGGCCTGTTCGATCGTGCACGCAAGCGCCCGATGCCATTCCTCCCTCGACGCATCGGGATCGTAACAGCGCTTGGCGGCGCGGGACTGCGCGACATGCTGCGCATTTTGTTCGACCGCTGCCCGAGCGTGCACGTGATTTTCCGGCCCGCGAAGGTGCAGGGCGATGGCTCAGCCTACGAGATCGCCGAGGCGATCGCCGATCTCAATCGCGATGGCCGCGCCGAGGTGATGATCGTCGGCCGCGGCGGCGGCTCGCTCGAAGATTTGTGGGCCTTCAACGAAGAGCTGGTCGCGCGCGCAATTTTCCGCTCGGCGATCCCGGTAATTTCAGCCGTCGGCCACGAAGTCGATTACACTATCGCCGATTTCGTCGCCGACCTGCGCGCGCCCACTCCCACCGCCGCTGCGCAGATGGTCGTGCCCAGTCTCGACGAGTTGAAGGAGCGCGTCGAATTGCTCGACGCTGCCCTCGCGAGCGTGATGGCGCGCGATTTGTCGAGCCGGCGCGAGTCGGTGGACGACTTGGCCGAGCGCATCCGCCATCCGCGCAGCATCGTGGCCGAGGCGCGCGAGCGCGTCGCCGGCCTCGAGGCCGAGCTCACCGATGCTGCTTCGTCGCAAATCGCCGACCGGCGCCGCAGCGTCCGCGAGTTGCGCCTGCGCCTGCGCGGCCCCGACGCGACAGTGCGCGACCTGCGCCTACGCACGGCAGCGCTCCGCAACAATCTTGTTCATGGGGCCGCGCTGGCTCTGGAAGGGAGCCGCCGCCAGCTCGGCGCAATGGCCGGGCGGCTCGACGCGTTGTCGCCGCTGAAAGTTCTCGACCGTGGCTACGCCGTCGTGATCAATCAAAGTAATTCGCGCGCGGTGCTCGACGCCGCCACGGTCAAGTTCGACGACGAGCTCGATATCCGTCTCGCCAAAGGACGCCTCAGCGCGCGTGCAACGGGGCGCAGCCTTTAGACGATGACGATCAAGACAAAGAAATTCGAGGACGAGCTTAAGGATCTTGAAGCAATCGTCAGTCAGATCGATTCGGGCGAGCTCACGCTCGAAGAATCTATTTCAGCCTTCGAGCGCGGCGTGATGCTGGTGAAGGCGCTTAATGGGAAACTCGACGAAGTCGAGCGCAAGGTCGAACTGCTAACGCGGAGCGCCGGCGGCGAACTGCGCACGGCGCCCTTCCAAGCATCGTCAGACGACGAACATCCCGCCGGCGCAAAGGACGACGACGAAACACCCTTCTAACAATGGTTCCGGCGCGAAGCCCAAGCCGCGGACGCGCCGCTCATCGGCGCCGCTCGCGCGCTTCAGACTCGACGCCGAGATGGCGCGGCGCGGTCTCGCGGACAGCCGCGAAATCGCCCAGCGCCTGATAATGGCGGGTCGCGTGCGCGTCAATTCGCGTCCGGCTTACAAAGCCGACCTCAAGGTCGATTCCGAAACTCCGATCGCGCTGATGGCGGGCGCGCCGCAGTTCGCCTCGCGCGGTGCGTACAAACTAATCGCGGCGCTCGAGCATTTCGGGCTCTCGATCGAAGGCAAGCTCGCGATGGACGTGGGCGCCTCGACCGGCGGCTTCACCGACGTGCTGCTGCGCCGCGGCGCCAAGGCCGTCATCGCAATGGATGTCGGCTACGGCCAGCTCGCGCTCAAGCTGCGCGAGGATACCCGCGTCACCGTGCTCGATCGCATGAACATCCGCCTCGCCTCGCCGAGCGACCTGCCGCACGTGCCCGAAATCGTGACTATCGACACCAGCTTCATCTCGCTGCGCCTCGTCATTCCCGCCGTGCTCGCGCTCGTCGCGCCGCGTGCCGAGATAGTCGCGCTGATCAAGCCGCAGTTCGAAGTCGGCAAGGGCAAGGTCGGGAAGGGCGGCGTCGTCAAGGACGAAAAGCTGCGGAAAGAAGCCGTCGCGGGAATCGTCGAGTTCGCCGAGAAGATCGGACTCGAGGTCGTCGGCACGCTCGAATCGCCGATTGAAGGCGCGGCTGGAAATCGCGAATATCTCGCGCTGATGAAATTCCCGGGCGACTCCGGCAGATGACGCGGGCATGGGCCGTCGGCTTGGATATGGGTGGCACCAATATCCGCTGCGCCGCCGTGTCCGCCACCGGCGAAGTCTTGCTCATCGAGCACGGCCCGTCGCTCGCGTCGCGCCAAGCGGCAGCCGTCGCTGAAAATATCGCCGCGCAAACCCTTCACCTGCTCGACACTGCACGCCGCCGCGGGCTTGGCTCGCCGCGCGCAATAGGAGTCGCCGTGCCCGGGCCGCTCGACGTGCACAACGGCACCGTCATGCAGGCGCCGCACGTCGCCGCATGGCGCGGATACCCGCTGCGCAGCAAGCTCGAAGCGCTCATCGGCCGGCAAGTCGTCCTCGACAACGACGCCAACGCGTGGGCACTAGGCGAATACTGGCGCGGCGCGGCGCGCGGACGTCGCGACGTGGTGCTGCTCACGCTCGGCACGGGGGTCGGCGGCGGATTGATCGTCGGCGGGCGGCTCGTCTACGGACGCAGCGGCATGGCCGGCGAATTGGGACACGTCACCGTCAACCCCGACGGCCCGCCGTGCGACTGCGGCTCGCACGGATGCCTCGAGTCATACGCTTCGGCGTCGGGGCTCCGCGGCTTGATCGAGAATCGGCTGGGGCTGCCGCAGGGCGCGGACTTGCCGAAGCAAATCGTAGATTCTGAAAACAATTTCTCAGTGCGCGGATTGTCTGCCCAGGCGCGCCGAGGCGACAAATTGGCGCTCGAAGCGTTCGCGACTGCCGGAAATTACCTCGGAATCGCGATTGCTTCGTTCATTAATGCGTTCAATCCCGAGCTTGTCGTGATCGGCGGCGGCGTGGCCGGCGCGTTGCCCTACATGCGCAAAACCATGACGGCTCAGGTCCGCGCACGAGCCTTCACTGCGATGGCCTCGCAAGCGAAAATCGTGCGTGCCGCGCTCGGTCCCCGCGGGGGTGTCGTGGGCGCCGCCTACGCCGCCCTGCATCCTCCCGCCCGGACTTAGTGTATTTGGCCCGTCCTAGACCCTTGGCGGGATCTGATAGATACTGGTATGGGGTCCCTATGCGCGAGCGATTCAGCTCAACTCTCTGCAGGCTTGCACTCGCGGTGACGTTTGTCGTTGCCGGATGCGGCCTTGCGTTCGCGCAAACCGACTTCAACGAGAGCACGGTTCCGCCTTCCGCGCCCTCTGCACGGGTGGCGCGGCCAGCGACCGGCGCCGACACCCAGGATACCGATCAATCCACTGACGAATCGGCCAAGCCGGCCGTCAAGCCTCATCCTGCGAATGTCATCCCGTACACGGTTCGCCCCGGCGATTCGATTGGCGCAATCGCGCAGATGTTCGGCGTCCTGCCCGAGGATCTCGCCCGCTTCAACCGGATGCACGTCGAGGACGAATTGCAGGTGGACGAGGTGCTGAGAGTTCCGCATCCGTTCACCGGCGAGGTTAATAACCTCAAGTCCCAGGTCGAGACCCTGAGCGCTCAGCAGCAAGCGGCCGAGCAGAAAGCCGATACCGCGGAGGAGCAACTGAAGTCGGCTCAGAACCAGGTGCAGGAACTGACCGGCGATAACCAAAGCTTGCAGACGAGCGTCAGTATCCTGCCGTGGTGGCGCGCGACCGCCATCAGCCTCGGCGTCGTTGCGGCGATAATGTTCGGCGTCATGTTGCTGACGCTGTTCGAATGGTGGAGGATGCGCCGCCGATTCGTCGCGCTGGCCGCGATGACCGATGCGCTCAGCCGGCTCGACTACAAATATAAAGCGATGTTTGCGAAGGCCGAGTTGCGCTTGCAGCAACTCTACGGCCGACGCCGTGGCGGAATCACCGAAGGACAGCCGCGGCCCAAGATGCCCGAGGAAATCGAAATCGAGCGCCTCAACGAAGAGCTCAAACAGATTCTCGAGCTTCACCTGCAGCGCATGGGTGCGCGACTGCCCGGTTCACGCCGCAAGGGATGGCGCGAGATGTTCGGCGGCGGCGACGTCGGCTCGACCGTCGAAGCTCGTGAATATCGGAGGTAGGAGGATTTCATCATGAAGAAATATGCACTGATGGCTTTGGTCGCGACCGTGATGGTCGCGCCGTACGCAATGTCGTCTGCCAGCGGCACTCGCGTGTCCGATACACCCGAGTGTTGCGTTAAGAAGCAGGGATGCTGTCCGGGCGCTTCGTGCTGTTCCGGCGGCAAGCACAGCATGGGCGCTCACTGCATGCTGCACGCGGCCGCGCACTGAATACTCTCGTGAGGTTAATGTGAAACGTCTTGCGAATCTTGGATTGGGACTTGTCGTTGCGATTGGACTGACCGGCGTGGCGCTCGCGACTGACGGCAGCCAGGCTTCCGTCACCGGCAATCTCGAAGATGCATACTGCTACGGCTCGATGGGCGCGAAGGGTCCGGGACACAAGACGTGCGCGATCAAGTGCGCATCGGCGGGAATTCCCGTTGTGCTTATCGAAAAGGGCAGCGAGAAAACCTACGTCCTGCTGCCCGACAAGGATGCGTCGCCGCTGCCGCCGAGCGTGATTCAGCACATGGAAGACGAGGTTACGGTGACCGGCAAGGAATACAATCGGAACGGCACCGAATATATCGTCGTCGAGTCCGTGAAGTAGCCGCGAGCGGCGCGCAGTGCTGGACAAGCTCCTGCCCGGCGCATCGCAGCTACAGAATTATCATCCTCTGATCGTTCATTTTCCGATCGCGTTTATCTACGGCGCTGCGCTGATGTATTTCCTCGCGTCGATTCTCGCCAGTGAGAATCTCAAGTGGACGGCGCTCTGGATGCTGGCGTTCGGCGCACTTGGCGCGGCCGCGGCGGTTCTGAGCGGCTTCTATGCGGCGCCAGGCTTGATGGTCTCGGAGTCAGTCCGCGACGAACTGCTGCGGCATCACAAGCAGCTGATGGTCGCGGCGTCGGTGATAACCGGCGCACTGACGCTATGGGCAATCGCAACCCGCCCGATGCCGACCCGCGGCCGCTACGTTTTCCTCGCCGGCCTGATCGCAGTGCTATGCCTCATAACGGCAGGCGCGGACTTGGGCGGCGAGATGGTCTTCAGCTACAACGCCGGCGGCTCCGCCTGCGCACAGCCAATCGATTTCAGGAAGCCTTAGCCGGTCAGCACCGCAAACGACGCGGACTGCCTCGTTGCAGCGCGGCGTGACGACTGGTAGCTAGTTTTCTCTACATACAGTATAATCACCTTCGGGGAGGCAATAGTGGAACTTTCAGCACGTTGGCGAAACCTGCTTTCGCTCGTGATCCTGCTCGCGATGCTCGGGTTTGCGCCGCCGCTAGCGAGCACAGCATGCGCACAGCCGCGGGCCGATAAATCCTCACCTGCAGCCGAAAATGAAATCCGCGCGGCGACGATTCTTTTCTACGCCGCCCTCAACAGCGCCATCCACGGAGACCTCAATCCGCTGAGCGCCGTATGGTCGCATCGTCCTGAAGTGACAAATCTGAACGGGCTTGGCGGGCTGGCATTGGGATGGACCGAGGTTCGCGCCGACTTTCGAAATATGGCGCGACTCTATCCCGCCGGCCAGTTCGCGGCGCCGCAAAACTTCGTCGTGGTCGTTGTCGTCGGTGATATCGGCTATTCAGTCTGTAACGAGACCGGCGAATTGCGTTCGTCGGACGGTCCGATGGTCCGCTTCGATCGACGCGCAACCAACATCTTCCAGCGCGAAGATGGCAAATGGAAAATGATCCACCACCACGCCGACGCCACCACCGCTCTATCGCAATAAGCCTCGCCGTCTCCTCTCCCTGCTAGGGAGAGGATGAAGGCGAGGGTCCAATTACAGCGCTACGCGCGATTCAGGATTCTGCTCCTGCGTCTCCATGCACTAACCGTTTTCGAAAGGTGCGATCGCGTTTCAAATGCCACTCGCGGCTCATCGCTTCTTCGCGCGATTCATGGCGCTCGGCGTACAGCAGGAACCACACTCGCCCCCGCGTCGAGCGCGCTCCCTTGCCGGCGTTGTGCCGCGCGAGACGCCGGTCGAGGTCGTTGGTCCATCCGACGTAGGTTCGATAGCCGTCGGTCCCGCAGCTGCCCAGAACGTAGACGAAGCATTCGATCCGCGGTTTCCGTTTCGTCGCAGCGCGACCGTTCGCCAGCGGCCTCGAATTTCGACTATGTTCGATCTGACCTCGCGACATCGGGAGAATTCTATGGGAACCGCCAACGGCCGCAAATCTATCTTCATCACCGGCGCCGCATCCGGCATGGGCCGCGAGACTGCGCGCCTGTTCCGCGAGAAAGGATGGTTCATCGGCGCCTACGACGTTAACGCCGACGGACTGCGCGCGCTCGAAAAGGAATTGGGCGCCGACAACTGCGTCGTGCGGCGTCTCGACGTGACCGACAAGCCCGACTACGAGAAGGCGCTCGCGGAATTCGGCGCTGCCACCGGCGGCAAGATGGACATCCTCTATAACAACGCCGGCATCGGCGTCGGCGGCTACTTCGACGAACAGCCGTTCGAGGACATCCTGCGCGTCGTGCGCGTGAACTTTATCGGCGTGCTCAACGGCATTCATTCGGCGATTGGCCTGCTCAAGGCGACGCCGGGATCGCTATGCTTTACCACCTCATCCTCGTCGGCCACATACGGCATGCCGGGAATCGCCGTCTACTCCGCCACCAAGCACGCGGTAAAGGGTCTGACCGAGGCGCTCTCGATCGAGTTCCGCCGCTACGGCGTACGCGCCGCTGACACGCTGCCCGGTCTGATCGACACTGCCATACTCCCCCCTGGAACGGCGGAGCGCGCGCCCAAAGAAGGAATGTTCCGTCTCATTCCCGCGATGGAAGTCGCGAAGATCGTGTGGGAGGCCTACCACTCGGACAAGCTGCACTGGTACGTCCCCGAAGAGATCGGCGAGCTCGACAAAGCTGCCGGCAACAATCCGGAGCAGGTCCGCGAGCAGATCGTCCAGATGATGGCGTTCGCCGAGATGCAGAACGCAACCGCGAAGAAGTAGCCGACCTTCCCACTAACGGAGGATCCGATGGCCAGCGGACACATATTGAAGGAAGTCAAAGACGGCGTCGCCACGGTCACGCTCAATCGTCCGGAGAAACTGAACGCATTCTCGGGCACGATGGCGGCGGAGCTGTACGCGTCGTTCGCCGAATACGACAAGGATGACGACGTGCGCGTGATTGTCGTCACCGGCGCGGGACGTGCGTTCAGCGCGGGCGCGGATCTGTCGAGCGGCGGCAATACCTTCGACGCCGACGCGCGCACGGAGCGGCGCGAGCGGCCGGCGCCCGCCATTCGACCGTGGAACGTCCGCAAGCCGATCATCGCGGCAATCAATGGGCCTGCAGTCGGGATGGGAATCACGCTGCCGATGCAATGGGACATCCGGGTCGCGGCCGAGAGCGCGCGAATCGGATTTGTGTTCGTGCGGCGCGGCGTCGTGCCCGAGGCGCTCAGCCTGTGGACTGTCCCGCGAATGATCGGCGTGGCCAAGGCCAACGAACTGCTGATGACCGGCCGGATTATCACCGCGCGCGAGGCGCTCGAATTTGGCATCGTCAGCCACGTGTGGCCCGACGCGGAGTTCATGCCGAAAGTGCGCGAGATGGCGCTCGACATCGCGCAGAACACGGCGCCCGTATCGGTCGCGATCACCAAGCGCTTGATTTACAGCCTGCTCGCCGAGCCCGAGACCGAGAAGGCGCAGACCGCAGACACGCGCGCGTTCGTCTGGGCCGGTAAGCAACCCGACGCCTACGAGGGCGTCAGCGCGTTCGTCGAAAAGCGCAAGCCCAAGTGGAAGATGAAGCCGTCGAAGGACATTCCCGAATTCATCCCGACGATCAAGTGAGCGAGCCGCCAGCAGAAGCGGAAGTCGCCGTCGACGCGATGCCAAAGCGCGCGGCGTTGCGGCGCGAGTCTGCCATACTCGCGGTGCTCGCGATCGTCGGCGCGGTGGTCGAGTATCCGCTCGCGCTTACACTCAAGTCGCTCGACATGCCCGAGCTCGGCCGGTCGCTGCCATTCCTCGGCGTCACGGTCGTGCTCGCGGCGCTGATACCGCTGGCGCTGCGCCTCAACGACAAGCTCGGATTGCCCGGCGCTCCGTTGCTGGCGGCGAAGATCGCGGGTGAGAAATTACATTTCTCGATTCGAAGCCTGCTGCGAGTCTCGTTCGGCTACGCGTTGCTGGCGGCGATTGCGGGTGCGACCGTGCTGGCGCTCCTGATCGTGCCGCTGCTGCTTCTTTCTCACAGTGGCCCGCTGCTCATTTCTCCCAGTGGCGGCCTCAAGCTGCCGAAGATGCCGATGCTGGACGTGGCGCCGGGGCGTCTCGCATTCGTCGGCGGGTTGGTCGCGATAGCTGCCGCGATCAGCGAGGAAATTCAATTTCGAATGGTGCTCTACGCGATTCTCGGCTGGATTGCGCGGCTGTTCTCACGCGACACGCGCGGTCATCCGGGACGTGGTGCGCTTTGGGTCGTAACGTTTGCGCAGGGCTACGCGTTCGGACTGATTCACCTGGCGCCGTTGGCCGGATCGATGTTCCACAGCACGCCGCGGTTTTTGATCGGCGGACTGGTGATGCCGCAGACGTGGGAAGGAGTTGTCTTCGGGCGTCTGTATTTGCGGCGCGGGTTGGAAGCGTCGATCATCGCGCACGGCTCGATGGACGTCGCGCTGTTCGTGTTGGCAGCAGTCGGCGTCATGCATGCTCATCACGGCGCGGGCTGAACGCGCGCGCATTAAAGGAGAAATCAAAATGCCAGAAATGGGAATCTACGAAGCGATGCGCACGCTCCGCGCGGTGCGGCGACTGCGGCCCGATCCTATCCCCGACGATGTCCTTCAGCGCGTGCTCGAAGCGGCGACCTGGGCGCCGACCGGCGGCAACGCCCAGCCGTGGCGGATAATCGTCGTCAAAGATCGCGCGCTGAAAGTGCCGCTGGGCAAACTCTACAACGAGCGCTGGATCGCGTACACGAAGCAGCGCGCGATTCCTGCCAGCGCTCCGGCGGACGTTCGCGCACGGGCCGAACGTACTGTGGCGTCGGGCGACTATCTCGGCGCGCATTTCGGTGAGACGCCGGTCGTAGCAGTGTTCTGCTTCAATCCGAAGAACATGGCGATCACGGACGCCAAACAGGAGCGCGTTTCGTTGGTCGGCGGCGGATCGGTTTACCCCGCGGTCGAGAACATGTTGCTCGCCTGCCGCGCCGAAGGACTCGGCTGCGTGTTGAGCACGCTGCTATGTGAATGCGAGCCGGAAGTGCGCAAGCTGCTCGCCATTCCCGATCCATGGTACACCGCCGCCGCGATTCCAATCGGCTATCCGGTTGGCCGCGGCCACGGCCCGCTGATTCGCCGCCCGGTCGCGCAGCTGGCCTACCTGGACACGTGGGGCAAGCAGATCGCATGAGGCTGATTTAACTGCCTCTAAATGCTTCACGAGACGCGACTGCCGGATCTATTTTCATACCATTGGTGCGCTTGACAGGAACGCGCGCGGTGGGCTCGTATGACGGCGCAAGATTAGCGAGCCTGCCGATTGTGGGCGGCCGAGGTCAGGAACAGCCATGAAAATGAAATCGATCGTATTCGCAACGCTGCTCTGTCTTTTCGTAGCCGGATGCAGTCACGGCCTCAGCGGAACCTATCTGCCGAAGGGCGGCGGCGTGGGCAACGGCCTCGTCATGGATAAGCTCGAATTCGTGTCGGGCGACTCGGTCGACATCACGATGATGTCGCAGACGGTGCGCGCCAACTACAAAGTCGATGGCAAGCAAGTGCTCATCAGCGTCAACGGGCAGCAGCAGGTCTTCACCCTCGACGACGACGGATGCATTGACGGCGGCGCCATGTTCGGCAAATTCTGCAAGAGCTGATTCGGTCCAAAGATCGCGACGCCTGCAGCGGTCGCTGAAATGGAAGGGCTCCATCTCGTATCCCATTTCTTCGGCGGTGCCTTTCTGACGAACGCAGTTCCCCATTTCGTCAGCGGCGTGATGGGCGAGCCGTTCCAAAGCCCGTTCGCGAAACCGCCGGGACAAGGACTCTCCTCATCGACCGTGAACGTGCTTTGGGGCTTCTTCAATATCGTCGTCGGGTACGCTCTCGTCTGTCGGGTGGGTGATTTTAGTGTAAGGACCACGAGTGACGCCGCAGTGTTCGGCTTCGGTATTCTTCTGATGGGCCTGCTTCACGCGCGACAATTCGGCCGCTTCCATGGCGGCAATTCGCCGGAGCGTTAATAAGCGCTGCGGCGACGGGACGGCGGCGCTATTTTCGGCAAATTCCGTAAGCGCTGATTCGGTATAAACATCGAGAGATAAGACCGCGTACCGCCGCGTGGCAAACCATCTTGTAGAAAGTTGTGCCATTTGGTGATAGCCGTACCGCTCTTCTGACGGTAAAATCTGTGCGCAAAGAGCGCCGAATGTGGGAGAGGACAGTGCCGAAGCGATCTTTGTGGAATTTGGCAATTGCTATTACGGCGCTTGCCGCCGTGGTCTCAGGAACCCCGTCGATCGGGCACGCGGCGGGCGGGACGCCTAAAGCGCTGGAGCCCGGTTTCAGCGGGACGTTTCTCTACCGCAACGACAACTTCCGCACGGGACAAAACCTGGCGGAGAGCGTGCTGACTCCGTCGAATGTTAATCCGCAGCAATTCGGCCTGATGTTCACCGACATGCTCGACGGAGCCGCGTATGCCGAGCCTCTCTACGTGCCGAACGTTGCGATCCCGGGCAACGGGACGCACAACGTCGTATATGTCGCGACGGAAAACGACAGCGTGTACGCATTCGACGCTGACAATGCGGGCGCCGCGCTATGGCACACGAGCTTTATCGATCCGGCCAATGGAATTACCGCGGTACCTTCGTCCGATCTGGGATGCAACGACCTCAGCCCGATCATCGGGATC
>Ga0210391_10003201_pt1 | contig 13919 bp, 9 predicted proteins | sample IncBWC12OmetaG_FD_160573 | JGI IMG/M metagenome (GOLD analysis project Ga0210391, IMG submission 160573) | Forest soil microbial communities from Barre Woods Harvard Forest LTER site, Petersham, Massachusetts, United States - Inc-BW-C-12-O ... | reverse complement strand
GTCGAACTGCTGATTTTGCTCCAATCGCACCACCAGCACCAACATCTCCTCCCCGAGTGTTTTCTGCGGCCACAAATAATTCGCGGCGAAGACGCAATATTCCTTGACCGACAGATCGTCAAATGCCCCCTCAATATCCTCGGGATAAATATTCTTTCCGCCGGCGGTGACAATCATATTTTTCTTGCGCCCGAAAAGCTGCAAGTGCTCGCGGCCGTTACGATCAAAGCGTCCCAGATCGCCCGTCAGCAGCCAGCCTTCGACGATCGACCGCGCCGTGAGTTCGGGATCGTCAAGATAGTGCGACATGACCGCGCGGCTGCGCACGGCCACTTCCCCGATGCCCTCGCTGTCGGGATTCAAGATCCGCACCTCGCTGCCGGGCAGCGGCTTGCCGACCGTATCGGCGCGAAACGGTTTGAGATCGTTGAGTGTCACCGCAGTGCAAGCTTCGGTGAGCCCGTACCCGCACGCCACTGGAATTCCGAGGTCGTAGAAAAACTGCAGCGTGGAAGGATCGGTGAACGCGCCGCCAACCATCAGCGCGAGCAGTTCTCCGCCAAAGGCTTTGTGCACGTCGGGCAGCAGACGCCGGCTGATCGCCACATGCGGCCGCCCGCGCGTCAGCATTTTATTCAGTCCGATTAGGCGATCGAGCACCCAGCGCTTGCCGGGTTTCAGCTCATCAAACTTGGCGCGCAGGCCGCGTTCCAGATTCTTCAGCACCATCGGCACGAGGCTCACGTACGTGATGCGATAGCGCACAAATGCATCGCGCACAAATTCAGGCCGCAGCGTTCGTAGGTGCACGACGCAGGCTCCGCAGACGAACGGCCCGATAAATCCCACCATGAAATCAATCGCATGATTCGTGGGCAGAATGCTCAGGTAGCGCACGCCCGGCCAAAACGGATACCACGCTGTGAGCGAAGCGCACTGCTCGAGATAACTGTCGTGCGTGAGCACGCACCCCTTCGGCCGTCCGCCGGTGCCCGACGAGTAGACAATGCAAGCCGTGTCTTCGCGCTGACGCGCAACGAATTGAGGCTCGCCCTTGCGTTTAAATTCCTCCCAGCGGTAGGCGCCGCGCAAGTCCGCGCCCGGCGGCGCTTCCGTGACCAGCACGATTTGCGCCGTGAGTTTCGCGAAGTCGGGCACCTGAGCGATCGCGCGCCACAAGTAATATTCAACGACGAGGAAACGCGCTTTCGAATGCGCCAGCAGTTGTAGATGCTCGGTCGCGGACAACTTGTAATCGAGCGGAACCAGCACTCCGCCGCAGAACAAAATCGAGTACGCCGAAATCAGCCACTTCGACTGATTGGTCATGATGATCGCCGCGCGATCGCCAGGCTTGAAATCGGCATCCTGAAGCGCGCGGCAAAGCGGACGCGCCATTTCGTTGAAGTCGGAGTAAGTGAGTCGAACCTTCTCGCGGTCGCGATCGGCTTCAATCAGGCAGGTTTCATTGGGCCACCGCTCCAGCGCGTCTTTGAGCGCGCCACCCAAGCTGGCACATTGTTGGAGATCAAGCATCAAAATTTCTCAGGTCGCCAGACTTTTTTGTCATCCCGGTCAAAGCAAGGACCTGCACCTTGCGGCGAACTCGAGATCCCTCGCTTTGCTCGGGATGACAATTAATGAAAAGAAGTCCTACAGCCGCGCTTGGATCCGATTCGCCAGCGTCCGGAAATCCGACACACCTTGCAGTTCGTAATCCGGCAACTCGATGCGGAAGTGCTGCTCCAGGCGCGTCAGCAAATCGAGTACCTGGAGACTGTCGATGCCAAGCGTCTTAAAAAAGTCGGCGTCAGGCGTAAGCTTTTCCCGCGGCACATTGAAATGCGAAGCGGCCAGATTCAAGATTTCGTCAAGGGTGTGATCGATCGTCGGCGCTGCCATAAATGTGCATCCTTAAAATAACTACAATCACAAATCGCCAATTACAGATCTCTTAGGGTAAGTACGGCTGCGCTCCTTCATTCTCGACAAATTTGCGCAGTCCTTCTTCGACTGCGGGCCGCGAATAAAGATCGCAGAAAATCTCGATCTCGCGTTTCAACTCTTCGTAGGGAATCGGTTTCACAAATTTCTTAGCCGCTGCCGCCGTTCGCTTATCAAATTTTCCGACCTGACTGGCCGTAGCGCGGGCTATGCGCAACGCCTCGCCCTCGGCCGCAATCTGACTGACCAATCCAATCTGTTGCGCCTTCATTACATTGAAGCTGCGTCCGGTCAGAAGCAGATCACGCACCACTGCGTTGCCCAAATCTCGCTTCAGGCGGGGGATTCCGCCGAATCCTGGAATCAGGCCCAGCCGCAGTTCAGGAAAACAAAATCGCGCCATACGATCGGCAATAATAATGTCGCACACCAGCGCCAGCTCAAAACCTCCGCCGAATGTGACGCCGTGCACCGCCGCGATTGTAGTCAACGGCAAAGCGTCGAGCGCGTTCATCACCGCGTGAATGCGCTCCAGGAAGGATCGCACTCCGCGCAGGGCTGCGGCTTTATCCATTCCTTGCGAGCGCTGAAACAATTCGCGCAAATCAGCGCCGGCCGAAAATCCAGCCTTCAAGGTCGAGTGGATGATCAAGGCGTGTGCATCATTCGTCAGTGGCGGCAAGGCCGCAGCAAACTTCTCCAACTCCTCCAACGTGCGCGATCCAATTTCGTTGCACGCCTCATGATGGAGCGACAGCTCGATCGTTCCATTCACGATCTGCCACGAAAGTGTTTGGCCTCTGAAATCGATCATACGGTGGTCGTCACCGAGTTTCTTGAGGCCTGATACATCGCATCAATTTCCTTGCGAAAACGTTCGGCGATCAGATCGCGTTTCAACTTGCCATTCGCCGTAAGCAATCCGCTCTCGATCGTGAATGCTTCCTCAACCAGATGAAACGCTCGCACCTGCCGGTAGTGCGGAAACCCCGGATTCACGAGGTCGAGTGCCGCTTGAATTTTCTCGGCGCTGACTTTGCCGGTGACGAGGGCACTCAGATAGGCGCGCCCGTTTCCTACGACCACAACCTGAATCGCGCCCGGAAGTTCACAAAGAATCTTATCTTCAATCGGCTCCGGCGCAATGTTGTGGCCCGACCCAAGAATGATCAGATTCTTGATGCGACCGACGATCTTCCAATTTCCGCTCGCGTCCACTTCACCTTGATCGCCGGTGTGAAACCAACCATCGGCCAGCACCTTGGCCGACTCCTCCGGGCGTTGCCAATATCCCGCAAAAATATTTGGCCCGCGCACCACGATTTCGTCGTTCTTGCCAATCTTCATCTCCACGCCCGAAATCGCCGGACCTACCCGGCCCGGTATTACCTGGCCATCGGGATCATCCATGGTGCAAATCGCAGTCGTTTCCGTCAATCCGTAGACCTGCAGAACCGGGACGCCCAGCATCATAAAAAAAAGTTGCGTCTCGACATGCAATGGCGCCGAACCACAAATCAGCGCGCGCAAATTGCGGCCAATCATTTTTTTTCTGATGGTCGGAAATACGAGCCGGCTCGCCAACCCCAGCCAAACCGCGTCTCCGGCGCGGGCTTTGCGGTCCTGCCGACGCACCCACGCTCCTTTTGCCTTGGTGTAGACCTTCAGCGGAAATCCGCCGGTCTTCCAAAGCTGCTCGTCGACAGCTTTGCGCATGCGTTCGAGGAGGGCGGGAACATTCAGAAAATAATCAGGCGCCGTCAGGCGCATGTCGGCGGCAATCTTTGCCAGATCGGTGTTCAGGGTAAGCTTGCTTCCGCGCAGGAGACAGGTCAGCATCAGTATCCACGAGCCCGCGAAACAAAGCGGCAGATAGTGAAAGACCGCATCTTGATCGGGACGCGTCTTCTTCGGGCCGTCACCCATCAACTGATCCAGTCGCCCCGAGGTGCAGCCCAGCATGTATCCGACGTTGGCCGCGTTGAGCATCACGCCTTTAGCCTCACCCGACGTGCCCGAAGTGTAAATGACAGCCACTACATCTTCATCTTTGACGGCGAGCAAGGGATTCTCCACCGGCCCGCGGGTCGGCGTGAAAACATTATCGAAGCAGAAGTGCGGCGGGGCTTCCGGCCAGGTTTCCACGATCGAGTCGGCGAGCGATTGCTCGCCGCAAGCAATTACCGACGGCCAGCAATCTTTCATCATGGCAACCAATTCAGCCGGCGCCTGGCGCGCGTAAAGCGGCACAGCCGTCAATCCTTCTGCCATGATGGCCAGATCCATCGCCACCCACTGCATCGAGTTATACGCCAGCAGCGCGCAGCGGTCGCCGTTTTTCAGACGCAAGCGGCGGAGGTAAGCACGCGCCACTTGCACGTGAGAGAGCAACTGGCGTCCGGTAAGCGAAGCCAACTGCCCGTCGCGCAATTCCTGGAGCACGATTGCGTCCGCGCTCTGCTCTAGGTTCGCGAAAATATTTTCGAGAAAAGACATGGGGTTCGTCGCATTGCCGGTACCGAAAGACTTCCTTCGCGAACTTCGTACCCGTGGTCAAGAAAAAGTGCGGAAAACACAAGGACACGAACAGTCACCAAGGAAATCAGCGCCTACGCGTAGGCCGCCGCCAACTGCTTCAGCCCCTCGCTCATCGGCGGCAGATAATCCTCCCAACTCCACTCGCCGCGCCGCGTCGGGAACTCAGGATACCGCCGCTGCACTTCTTCTTCGAAATAGACGCCCATCCGCGCCATGAGTTTCAAATTTCGAACGACTGTCCGCGCAATTCCGTCGGCAATCCGCTCGCCTTCGCGATCCAGAATTTCGAGGGCCGCGAGCGTTCGCGCCTCGAGATCCGGATCATCCACATTCATCAGCAATTCCGGATGCCTACGTTCATTCATCAGATTGCGAATGCGCTCATCCATCGTGATACCCGCCGATGCAACCAGCGCCGGCATCGAAGTGACAATCCCGTGATAGCGCGATGAAACCATCGTGCGGCATGCGCGCAGAATACTGACCAATTGATACATGTTGTAATCGTCCGAAGTGAGCACGGGAACGCCGCCGAGTTTTTCGGAGATACGCCGGCAAGGGCGCGCATCCATGCGTTCGGTCGCCGCCATGATTACAAATACATTTTTCTTCTGGCGGAACGCCGCCACGGCGTTGGCGATCGAAGTCAAATAATATTCGTAGGCGCGATCGGCTTCTGGCCCCGAGTTGTGAAAGTAGGGACCGCGATAATGACTTTCTTTGTATGCGCCAGCCAGACTGTGCAGCGCGGCTTTTGCCACCGACGCTTTTACCGGCCACTCAAACGGATTGATCGGACAGACCACCAGCACCGGAGTCTTGCCATCCCAACCGACATCGCGCAGCGCCTTCTGCCCATAGTCGGCGCTCAGCGGCTCGAAAGTCCACGCCGTGTCCGTGCCTAATTCCGTTGGCACTCCAAGCTCACGCAGAATTTTTCGCGACTCGTCATTGCGCGTGATCACGAGAGAGTTCTTACAATAGCGGCCGCACATTTTCGCGACGAGGGGATCCATGTGTCCCGCCTCGGCTCCGTAGCCGACCGACAACTTGTTCTCGGCCGCCGCAATGCCTAGCGACCCGATCATCATGGTTGCCAGCGCATTCGCGAATTTCGATTTGAACATCGAACCTTCGCACGCCACCACGCCATGATGCTTGGGAACTTCATTCGCCAGAAAGGGCGGAAAAATGTCGGGAAGGCGAACCTGCGACGTGCCCTCGAAATATCCGCGCGAGCGGTCAAAATTAAAGGTCATCATGCTTAGGTCAACATTTTCCGGGCCAAGAATACGCCGAATCTGGCGCAGCATTTCTTCCACTCGCACATCGGAGCCGGTATTTCGCGTACCGTTATAGCCGGCAAACAGCAGCTTCAGTTTCTCGCCGGGCTGCCAGGGCTCGCGCTTGCCCATCATCCACTGAATTTTCTTGCCTTCGATAATGCCCGACACCCAGGCTTCCAGTACGAAGTCCATCATGCGGCGGACCCTCCGGCTTTGGTGCTCTCGGGCCAGGCTCGATAAGGATAGGAAAAATTCTGCTCGCGGCTGAATCGCAGCAAGGGAAAACTGTACCGGGAAAACGGGGCTGGCTTGCGACCCATTTCGCTGGTGACTCGTGTGTTATCGAACACCGTATTCCACGTCAAATACGGTAGAAAGACTTTCATCAGCGCCGCGCCGTGGCCGACAGGCCCTTTGCGATTCGCCAGAACGTCGACAGTCGAGCCGAATGGCTTTTCCAGGATCGGCAAAAACAGCGGCGGGCGCTTGTTCTGCTCCGATGCCAACGCGCGGGTCAACTCTCTAAAGGTCTGGGAAGAATTACCCGACGACAGATGATAAGTATCGTGAGCGGGATTCGCCTTCATGTGTAAAGTGGAAATCGCATCGGCCACGAAATCTACGTTGACGATGTCGATCTTATCTTGCGGACGAAATGGCAGCACTGGCAATCCCGCCAGGAAGACAAACGAACGCACCATATCGAACTGCGTGGTCTGCGGATAGCGGCTGTCTCCGAGCACGATGCTCGGGCGGAAAATTGTGAGCGGCACATCTGGCAACAACTCGCGCACCATGTGCTCACAGAATTTCTTGGTTCGCGCATAGGGATCGTAATCCGAACGCTCCCAGTCAATCGAGGAGTCTTCGAAGACAACTTCGTTGCTCCGCTTTCCGGCGACGGCCACGGTGCTGACACTCGAGAACCGGCGCAGGCCGTGATAATACTGGGATTGCCGCGCCAGTTGGACCACTTCGAGCGTGCCGCGCAGATTAACGTTCAAGCAACTTTTTTCCGATTTGCGGTTCAACGATGCCGCGCAGTGAATCACCGAATCGGTCGTGTGCACGAGCCGGTCGTAATCGTCGGGCGCCAGGCCGAATCGCGGCGAGGTAAGATCGCCGCGAAAAATCCTGATCTTTGCCTGAAGATATTCGTAGAATTTCGGGAATTGCAGATGCAACTGCATGGCCTGCCAAAGCCGCACCTCGGCATCCCGCGGATCGCGGCCGCGCACCAGCAGATTCAGAGTTGCGTCGTGTTGTTCCAGCAGATTCGCGGCGACATGCGCGCCTATATAGCCGGTACCGCCGGTCAGGAATATCGCCACGTTGCTCCGTTTGTCCCCGTCTTCACGGCATCGCCATTTTCGTTCGTTATCGTTCCGGCAGTTCCAGCCGTGTCCGGCGTTGGCCGGAGCGGCATCTGCAACAATCGCGGCGCGCGCGCCTCCAGCGGGCGCCCTTCAATCAGCGGATACGTCCACCGCCGCAATGCAGGAATATGTATGTCGATCCAGTACTCAAACCAATCGAGTCCGGCCGTGTTGTATCCGAAAATTTCACGCTCTTCGGGCGAAAGCGCCTGCGACAACTTCTCGACATTATCGGCAACAAAATCATGTTCGTTGTGCAGAATAAACGGCTCGAACAATCCCACGAGTTTTTCGACGCGCTCGAGGTTGCGCTCCGTTTTCGCCAGTGGCTTCGTCATCGCTGAGGGCAGCGGCGACATCACCCGCTGAATCGATTTGATGATCATTTTCTGTGCTGGCGCGGACATCCGCCGATAACGCTCTTTGGATACAGGAATCGCATCCATTCGCAGCCGCAGCCAGTATTCAAGGCCCTCCTGCGCGCGATAGTGCTTTCGATGTCCTAGTGAAGTCAGTTCAATCGAGCGCCCCATGTCGCAAGGATTCGTAACCGACGTTGCCAGTTGATAGAGGGGATCGTGACGGCGCTCGACCAGCGCTGCGCCAATTAACGTCATTCCTGAACAAACGGCATCCACGGGAATAATGTCGAGGCGCTTGCGCTCGTTTGAAGGAAGTTGGCGAAACGCCGTGCCCAGCAGATAGGAGAGAGACGCAGAAGTATTGATGCCTTCGTTCCATCCGCGAAACGGCTTTGCCACGGAAGTTTCGACGATGGCGGGACGAACGATCGCAATCGGCAGCCCAGCGCCATCTTTAGAAATATGTTTGGAGATGAGCGACTCGGCCAGGCTCTTGGTGAATGTGTAGGTGTTCGGCCAGCCCAACTCATTCGCGCGGCGCGTAGCTTCTTCGGTCAGATAATTTCTCAACCAGCGAACGCGGTTTTTGCGGATTTGATTATCGAGCGCCTGGCCGCTCAGGCCTTTGGCCGCGTGCTCTTTCTCGAGCGCCTGCTTTCTTAATTCTTCGGCGACTTCGGGGCCTTCCGCGCCCACCTCAGCCGCTATCACCAATTCATGGAGGCGGCGCCACTCTTTCTCTGCATCAAAATCCGCCGCACCGGCCGGAGTGTAATTCACACGCAGTTGCTCGCCCACGCGGCCATCGCGTTGACCGGCCACATAGCAAGTCGACAAATGCAGCAACGCCGCATGATCTGACGCGCGAATAAATTCAATCAAGTGATGGGTCGAATCGATATTCACCGCGAGCGCGTCGCGCAGGTCGGGGTTGAAATCCGTCAGCCCCGAGCTGTTGATGATGAGATCGAGCTCTTTGCGCAGCCACTCGGCAGTCTCTGAATCGAGTCCGAGGTCCGGTTGCGATACGTCGCCTTCTACTACCTCAATTCTTTCGGCCAAGAACGCGCCCAGGCGCTCGCCATACTTTTCAAACAAAGAGTCAAAGACGGGCGAGCCCTCGATGATTTTCTCGAAGCGCTTCTGCGCTGGGCTCGACTTCTGCCGTCGGATGAGCAAATAAAGCTTCCCGATTTCCGGTAGATCCATCAGCGTATTTGCCAGCCAGACTTTGCCGATAAATCCGGTGACGCCGATCAGCATCACGCGCTTGCCGGCTAGCGCCTGGCGCACCGAAAACCGGGCGGGATACCGCTTTTCGTCGAAATAGACAATCGGGCGAACGCGCGGCCCCTCGACTCGCGCCGCCGGCACAATCGCCGACGCCAGCGCCTTTGGGCCGCGCAATCCTAGCGCACGCACCCACCGCGCGGCGCTCTGCTGCCCCTCCGGTCCTGCTTCGCGAAGCCGCGCAAACAATCCCCGCGGCCGGATCACCGGACTCAGGAGGCGCCCCGTCGCTACGCCATTGCGGAAATCAAGTCGATTGGCAATAATCCAGCGCACGCCCAGATGACGCGCCAGCGGCCGCATTACGTGGTCCAAGCCCTGGCTTACCAATACCACATCGGCGCCCGTGGCCTGCAACGCCTTCAGCCGGCGCACTCCTTCTTCTTTAAGCAAGGGCTTCAGCTTGTATTCGAATTCCTCTTCGCCCAGCAAATCGAGCCGATCGCGCGTTACGCCTCGCAAGACAGCGTGCACGATTCGCGTAGCCGCCACGCGATTCGCCAAATACAAAAACGGCCGCAAAAGCGCCATCACGAGCACCAGGCTGCGACGCACGGCGCGGGCGATATATGTTTGGCTGTTCCAGGTAAAAAACGCAATCGGACGAACCGTGGTCAGTTCGAGCAGGCTTCCCTCGACCCGCCAATAAACCGGCGAGGGAGGCCGCGAATGGCCGGCCGTCCAACCTCTGGCGGAGGAGGACGAAACCGGGCGAGGGGCCGACGCGGCGCTGACCGCCGGAGCGCTGGCGTCAAGCGGCGCACGGGCCCGCTCTGTCTCGAGATGGCTTACAGGTTCCACGAATACAGGTTCCACGAACGATCGGCTGCACTCGCTTTCAAGATCGAGATGCAAGACCCTGTCTCGCATCACAGCGCCCCGGGCAGCCGGCGAATTCTTTATTTTAACCTCTCCTACACAAACCACGAAGAATAACTGAGCGAGGGTAGCGTGCGCGGCGATTGTAGCGCGGGCGAGGCGAGGGCGGGACGCCCTCGGGACAGCCGCCTGGACGGCGGCGCTACTGATGCGGCGCCAACCGCCAAACTACTTCAAAATCCTGCATTTTAGCCCGACACGTCCAGTCACACGGTTAATGCAGAGCCCATCCAACTATCGCCGCGCCCGCAATCACCCAGGCCGAGTTGACGCGGAAGCGGAGCAGCGCCAGCAAGCTCACGGCGAAAACGGCCAGCGCTTTCCAGTCGACTATCGATGCTTTCGCCAGTTGCCAGGTCACCACGGCCATCAACGCGAGCGAGCCCGCGACCACTCCATCGAGTGCCGCCGAGGCTATTGCCGATCGTCGCAACCGCGGAATCTGCGGGCCGCTCACCGCGACCAGCACGAATCCTGGCAGAAAAATTCCTATGGTCGCCACCGTCGCGCCGCGCCATCCGGCCACCACGTATCCGATAAACGTCGCGGTCGTGAACACTGGGCCCGGCGTGAACTGGCCAACGGCGACCGCGTCAATCAGCTGCTTGTCGGTCAGCCAATGCAGGCGCTGCACAAATTCGGTTTGCAGAAATGCCAGCAAAACGTATCCGCTGCCGAATACCACCGATCCAATCTTTAAAAACGATAGAAAGAGCCGACCTAGCGCCACTGGAAAAGCCGCGCCGATGGCGCTAACCGCGATGGCGCCGCCAATGAATTTCGGTAACCCTACAACTTTCGGCACGGCCGACAGCAGTAACCGGTTCCTGAGCGCCAACGTTGAAACCGATATCAGGCCGGCCAACAGCAACACCAGCACCAGACTTACTCCCATCAAGCTCAGCACCGCCGCAAGCCCCGCGATCAGGGCCAGGAGAGGCGTTCCGAGGGCGGTCTTCCCCAGCTTCCCCAGCGCCTGAATCACAATTGCGACCACGGCGGGCTTGATCGCCGACAACACACCTTCGACCTTTGGCAGAGAACCGAAGCGCACATAGGCCCAGGCGATCAGCGAGACCATCACGGCCGCCGGAATGATGAAGCAACATCCCGCGACGATCAGGCCGCGCCAGCCGCGTTTTAGTTGGCCAACAAAAATCGCGACCTCGGTGGAACTCGGGCCCGGAATCAAATTTGCGGTAGCCAGGCGATCCAGAAATTCGGCCTGGGTAATCCAGCGGCGCCGGCGCACGAATTCTTCTTCCATGATGGCCAGATGCGCCGCCGGGCCGCCGAAGGCAATCGTCCCTAGCTTTAAGAAAACCAAGGCAATTTCGCCCAGGGAGGCATCGCGAATTTCGGTGGATTCAGGCATTACTGGGTGTGGCGCGGACACTCCTGTCCGCGAAATCTCGTTTCAAGAGAGGATTAGAGGTTACCGCAAATCTGGAATCTGGGAGATTTCGATTTTGATTCTAGATGCTGGGCAGCGGCGCAATCTTGGTTTGCGCCAAAATTCCACGCCGCCGGCGGACAATCCATTCCGCAATCAGCAGATTCGGAACCCAGCACAGCCAGGAGACGATGATATAAGCGGGCCGGAATGGCCAATGTAGAAATCCCCACATGAGGGGCATTTCGATGCAAAGGGTCACCGCAGCAAAGGTTAACGCGAAGTTGCGGATCATCCATTCGCGGTGGGATCCGATGTTGCCGATTCGCACCCTGCGATAGGCTTGCAGGCCAGTGAAGAACCACAGCACAGCCAGAATTCCGAACCCGAGATGAGTTGGCAACCCTTCCGAAGAAACGAGCGCCATGGCCAAGCCTGCGCTCGCACCGAGACCCACTTCCAAAAGATAGAAACGTCCCAGCCAGCGATGCAGATTCAGCGCCCGAGCCCGCAATTTCTGCGAGAATTGCCACGGACCAACCAGCAACGCCCCCATGCCTCCGGCGATGTGGAAGCGGAGCGGAAGTATGTAACGCGCGAAATGTTTATCTCGCGGCATGGCGACGAAATATGTCGTGGCGTAGGCTACGATGGCCACCGAGAGCAGCAACATTGCCCACCAAAGGGCGGTTGAAAGCCGCGATCGTCTCTGCGGCAAGCTTGGTTGCGACGAGACGGGTTACTGCGGCCGCGTTGCAGCATCCGGAAACTGCGCTACCTGAGCCATCTTGGCACCTGGGTGCCAGGCACCCTCCGCCTGGCAAATAAAGGTACGGATCAGGTCGGCATCTGGTTCCGCACTTGGTGCGGCGGCTGTAGTAACCGCCGCTCAGAGTTTATTCAGCCCGTCGAGCGCGGCCACTTTATAAGCCTCTGCCAGCGTGGGGTAGTTGAATACGGTATCGCGAAAATATTCGATGGTCGCGCCCATGGTCAGCACGGCTTGTCCGATGTGCACGATCTCGGCGGCCCGGTCACCGATGATGTGCACGCCCAGTAACTTCAGCGAATCGGGATCGAAGAGGATCTTCAGCAGGCCCTGATCGTCGCCGAGCATTTGGCCTTTGGCGAGTTCGGAGTAGCGCGCCAGCCCACTTTCATAGGGCGTTTTATTGCGCGTCAACTCTTCCTCGGTCACGCCGACCATGGAAATTTCTGGGATGGTGTAAATGCCGTAGGGAATTAGATTCGGCAGCATACGGCTGGGCTTGCCGAACATGTGGCAACCGGCGAGCCGGCCTTGCTCCATCGAAGTGCTGGCCAGGGCGGGAAATCCGATCACGTCGCCTGCCGCGTAGATATGCGGCACCGCTGTCTGGAAATTTTCATTCACCGTCAGCTTGCCGCGAACGTCCGCCTCGAGGCCAGCGGCTTCGACTTTCAGCTTGTCGCTGTTCGCCTGCCGGCCGATGGTATAGAGGAGCGCCTGTCCGCGAACTTTTTTCCCACTCTCCAGGACGGCGAAAACTCTATCCCGCTCTTCGTCGAAGCCGACGGTTACAACCTTCTCGCCGAGGCGGAAAATCGTTCCCAACTGACGCAGTTGGAAGCACAGGCTTTCGATAATTTCCCGATCCACAAAATCGAGCAGCGTGGGACGCTGGTCGAGCAGCGTCACCTTTACTCCGAGCGCGGCGAACATCGACGCATATTCCAGACCGATGATTCCCGCGCCCACCACAATCAACTCGCGCGGTATCTCCTCGAGGCAGTGCACCTGATCCGAATCGAAAATGCGCTGGCCGTCTACCGGAATGCCCGCGATATGCGAGGGCCGAGTGCCACAGGCGATGAGAATGTGCGCTCCGCGAACCTGTTGCACTCCGTCTTCGTTGACGATTTCGATCGTATGCGGGTCAGCAAAGTGAGCGTCGCCTTCCAGCGCGGTCACATAATTTCTGCGCAGTTGCGACTTAATCACGTCAACTTCCCGCGTCATCACCGCCGTGGCGCGCAGTACCAAGTCCGACATCATGATCCGGTCCTTGACCACGTACCCCCGTCCGTAGAACGAGCGCTGTCGCAAGCCGCTCAGGTAGAGCACTGCTTCGCGCAGCACCTTGCTCGGAATTGTGCCGGTGTGGACGCACACCCCTCCCATCGCGAGGCGCCGGTCGATGATCGCCACCTTCTTGCGCATCTTGGCGGCGCAAATCGCGCCCTTCTGGCCCGCCGGGCCGCTGCCAATCACCACCAGATCGTATTCATGAGCCTGCATAAGCGTGTCGTCGAATCGCAGCACGAAACTAGCATCTTTGGGGCTGGGCGCGAAAGCATCGATGATATCGAATTCAAAGTTAAGATTCCTTTAATAAATGAGGGCTGAATGAAGTGTGGCGCGAAGCTGCGCTGAGCGAAGCCTTCGGCGACTTTTGCCGCGCAGCCTCTTACCTTACGGCAAACGCGACAATCGTTTGCCCGCGCGAGCCTTGCTTCTCCAGCCGAGCGAGCAGTTTGCTCTCCAGGTCATCGGGATCAGCGACCATCTCACACGCGGCAATTTGCTCATCCGTCGCACCGTGAAAGCATAGTTCGCACACTCCGAGACCGCCCTCAGAGCGCACCGGGGGACCAAACGTTCGGCAAGTCATCGGTCGGGCATCATAGAGTTCGCACAGTCCGGTTGCGGGATCGAGCACCGAACACGGTTCATCATTGGCAAGTTCGGCGAAGCGTTGTTCCGCATCCGACCCTGTCTCGAGCACCGCCGCATCGAGCACTCCCGTTTTTACATCGCCTGGAAATTGCGCTGACAGTCGCTCAATCGAATATTGCGCGCGAGCGCGAATCA
>Ga0210391_10003200_pt1 | contig 13920 bp, 6 predicted proteins | sample IncBWC12OmetaG_FD_160573 | JGI IMG/M metagenome (GOLD analysis project Ga0210391, IMG submission 160573) | Forest soil microbial communities from Barre Woods Harvard Forest LTER site, Petersham, Massachusetts, United States - Inc-BW-C-12-O ... | reverse complement strand
CGGCACCCGTGTTTGCACTGCCCGCGCCGCTGCTGGCGCTTCCTGCGCCGCCCGTTGCGGAGCCGGCGCTGCCACTCGAGCCGCCGGTGCCGCTCGCGCCCGAAGTGCCGGCGGCGCTTCCCGCGGTCCCTGCGCCGCTCGACCCGCCGTCGACCGACCCGCTCGCGCCCGTGCTCGCATCCGCGCCATGGCTTCCCGAGCTTCCGCCGGCGCCGCTTCCCGAGGTGCCCGTGCTCGAGCCGGAGGAGCCCGAGTCCAGCCCGGACGCCGGGCCGCCATCGGTCGGGTCGTACACTTCGCCCGTCTCGAATGCGCCGAGGTCGGGCGCCTTGCCCGCATAAGGAAGCCCCACGTCGATGCCCTTGTCGATGAGGGGGCTGTTCGCGGCCAGATGCAAGAACGGCAGATCCGGCAGGCTTCCGTCGGCCTGCCGCGCGCTCGCCATTCCGGCGAATGTCGTCATGTCCGTCGGCGACACGCACGGCGTCCCGCCGGCGACGTAGGCCGCGGGGCACGACGCCGGTGCTGCGAACGCGACGCTCTGGAAATCCGCCGCCGAGACCGTGACGTTCAAGCTCGTGTCCCAGGAGTTGTACTGGTCGTCGATCGGCCCGCCGTTCGTCATGTCCGCGAGGACCGAATGGCCGTTGCTCGAGAACGCGAGGTTGTTGCGGAGCGTGCCGACCGACGTCACGGTCGTCCCGTCGAGGCCGAGCATGTCGACGTCGGTCCCATTGTTGAACGACGTGTTGTTGTAAAAGAACGGATTGACGATTTCGTGATTGGCATAAAGGCCGTTGGCCTTGTTGTAAAAGGCGACGTCGAACCGGATGACGTGCTGCGGCGTCGGCATCGGCACGTTCGTCTGCGGATCGCCGTACCCGCCGCCTTTGAAGCCGTTGCCGTTGCCCGCGGCGAGCGCGACCGGTTGGCCGTTGGTGATCGCGTCCGGCTTGTAGCCGGAATACCAGGCCCACGAGTACTCGACGGTGCAGGCCTCCGTCGAATTGATGAAATCCCACGAATCGTCGCTGTTCCACCACGCGCGGCAGCCGTGAAAGAGGTTTCCCGTATTGCCTGCCTGATCCGGATGGCAGCCGAAACCGTCCGCGCTCTGCCCGTCGCCGTTCGAGGTGAGGGTGTCTTCGTTTTCGTGCGAATCGCAATTGAGAAAAAGGTTGTTGCCTCCCCGCTGGACGAAGAAGCCAGGGCCCATGTTGTGGTGGGCGTCCAACATCTCGAATGTGTTGTTGTTCCCGCCGTAGACGTAGACGCACCAGGACTCATGGTTCTGGTTATTGAGCTGCAGCGTGCCCTTCAGCTCGAAGCCTTTGAGATAGAGCCAGCTGCCCGTGACGCGTACGCCCGTCTGCCGGCACGAATACTTCGACGTATCGCTGATGCCCGAGAAATCGAACACGGGGTGCTCGCCGGGATAGGCCCAGTAGCGAATCGGGTTGCCCGACGTGCCGCTCTTGCTGAGGAGCACCGCGTTCACGGTGTCCGTCGGGCTGGCGCACGTCGTCAGCGCGTCCGTGTATGCGTACGTCCCGCCGCGGAAGTAGACCGTATCGCCCGGCATCGCGACGGATTGCGCTTTCGCCCAGCTCGCGAAAGGCGCGGCTTCCGTGCCCGCGGCGGAATCACTGCCGGTGGGCGAGACGTAATACGTCGACGCCGCCGCCGCCGTGCGCGGGAGCGCCACGATGACGAGTGGGAGCGCGACGAGAAGGCCGGAACGAAGGCGGAAACGAGGAAGAGGGTTCACCCCCTAGGAAGGAGGGCATCTCGGTGAATCGATTCCGCAAAACCAGGTTGAGACGCCACGGGGACTCATCGCGGGTGGTGGCGTGAGAAAAGTGCGACGTCGCTCGACGCGTCCGTCAAATCGCAGTCGAACTCGCCTCGCGCAAGGCCGGCGAAGGCGGCTCGCGCAGCGCCCAGACGACGCCGAGCCTCGCGAGGATTCGCAACACGTAATAGGTGACATCGATTTCCCACCAGCGAAATCCATGTCTGGCGGAGCCCATGTAGTGATGATGATTGTTGTGCCAGCCGTCGCCGAGCGTGAGTACGGCCAAGAGCACGTTGTTGCGTGAGCCGTCCTGCGTGGCGTAGCGGCGTGACCCCCACGTATGCGCCAACGAATTGATGAGCATCGTCGCGTGGAAAATCGCCAGCGTGCTCACGACGAATCCCCAGAAGAGCCCGGGTATGCCGCCGACGAGGAAGCACACGAGCGCGTACGCGGCGAGAGGGAGCCAGTCGTGACGGTCGACCCAAAGAAGCTCGGGGTAACGCATCAAGTCGCGCACGTTGGATTCGTCGCGCGGCGGCGGCACGCTGCGGTCGAATACCCAACCGATGTGGGCATACCAAAAACCGCGCGTCACGGGCGAGTGCGGATCGCCCCAATCATCGGAGTGCTTGTGGTGCCGGCGGTGAACGCTGGCCCACCAAATGGGCCCATTTTGCATCGTCGTGGCGCCGAGGAGCGCGAGCGCGAGTTGGAATACGCGGCTGGTCTTGTATGCCCGATGCGCGAAATAGCGATGGTATCCGGCCGAGACGGCCCACATGCGGAGGCCATAGCCACCTAAGCCCATGAGCGCGAACTTGAATGAGATGGGTACGACGAAGACGAGAAGCGCAGCAAGATGGATGACGACGAAGAGCACGTTCGAAACGCGCTCGATCGCGGTGAAATGCCGCAACTGCGGCATGGCGATTGAGGACAAAACGACTCCAGAAGCTCCGGCGGAAAAACTCCGGAGCGACTGGCCGGATCGTAGTATTGGCCCCTGCGTGACTCGAGCGCGACCTTGCATGCGTGACCGTCCCGTGACCGTCGAACATGGGGGCGAGTCGTAGAGGGCCGCGCGTGGCCAACAGTGTCCTACTCGCGGTCGAGTGACAGAGAAGTGCGCAATCGCGTATTGCGCATGGACGCTCGGAGAACTCATAGGTTCTCCGGGAGCTCAGGGATTCGTGCAGGTCCCCTCGCCGATCAAATCCCAGTTTCCCGGCTGGTTCATGATTGCGCTCGCGACCGTGCAACTCGCGCCGAGACGGCAAGGCGACCGCGAGAAGACCGGGTTGCCTGGTTCGGAGATCCCCACGTCGGGCTCGCAGAGCACGGAGCCGTTGACGAGGCAGCACGTGCCCGTCGCCGCCTCGGTGTCATCGGCGGCCGGCGACGGCGCGTCCGGTAGGTCGGTGCGACCGCCGCACCCGACGACGACCATGACGAGAGCCTGCGCGACCATCCCTCGCATGATCCTCCGGTAGCACGGCGCAGCTCCGAATCGATTTCAGCGGGTTGCGCGTCGCATGTCGCGGGAAGCCTCTCGGTTCGGTTCGAAGAAAGAGGCTCAACGCCGGACTTCCCGCGGCGCTGCGCCCAATCAGCGACGGGCCTGACCTTCGGGCGGGCTGACGCCGCGGACCGAGGCTTCAAGCGAGCGCGACGAGGGTACCAATCGCTGGGTGATGCGTGGCAAAATGCCATCAGGGCGCGCAATATGCCCCTCGATCCCGCTCGGTCTGCGTCCGGGCGTGATCCAACCGTAGGCACAAGAGGACGGCCCGTCAGCGCAGATGTCGCGTCCGGCTGGGCTTCTATTTTGCTTTCCCGCCTCGGTGTGCGCCGCCCTGCGTCAGCTTCGTCACGAAGGACCCTCCTGATTTGACCACCGACCTCCGTCAGCAACCTCCCGCTCTTGCGCCCGGCCAGGAGCCTCCGCTTTCACCTCCGGAGACGGCGGACGGTCCGCGGGGCCAACGGCGATCGCGATGGGCGCGGACCGCGCCGTGGCTGTTCCCGCTGCTCGGCCTCGCCTTCGCCATCACGATTGGGGTGCTCGTCTTTCATCACGGAGGGGGCGCGAAGGCTCCGCCGCCGCCGCCGAAGATCGCGGCGACGACCGCAACCGCGACCAAGGGAGACATCGGCATCTACCTCCAGTCCATCGGCACGGTCACGCCCGTCCACACCGCATCGATCACCAGCCAGGTCAGCGGACGTGTCGAGGAAGTGCATTTCGAGGAAGGCCAGCGCGTCCTCAAGGGTGATCCGCTCATCGACATCGATTCGCGCCCGTACCGGGCGACCCTCCTCCAGGCGCAAGGCGCGCTGGAGCGCGATGAGGGGCTCGTGGCCCAGGCCCAGATGGATCTCCAGCGGTACCGGGAAGCCTGGGCGCTCCACGCCCTCGCGAAGCAACAGTTGGACGACCAGGAGAAGCTCGTCCTTCAGGATCAGGGCACGGTCAAGATCGACGAGGGGACCGTCCAGTACGACCAGGTGCAGGTCGACTACTGCCACATCACGGCTCCTTTCGCCGGCCGCGTCGGATTGCGCCTCGTGGATCCAGGCAACGTCGTGCAGGGGACTGGAACGGCGACGACCCTGGCGGTCGTCACCCAGCTCGAGCCCATCACAGTCGTCTTCACGTTGGCCGAGGACAGCCTCGGCCCCGTTCAAGCGCGGCTTCGCCAGTCTTCCAAGCTCGCCGTCGACGTCTCCGACCGATCGGCGCAGAAGAAGATCGCGAGCGGCACTCTCCTGACGCTCGACAACCAGATCGACACCACGACCGGCACGGTGAAAGCGCGCGCCGTGTTCGACAACCAAGACGATGCGCTATTTCCGAACCAATTCGTCAATACGCGGCTCCTCGTCGATACTCTCCGCGGTGTCACGCTCGTCCCGGCCTCCGTCATCCAGCAGAACGGCTCTGCGTCTTTCGTCTACGTGATCCAGAACGGCGTCGCTCACATGCGAACCGTCAAGCCGGGGGTCGCAGACAATGGGCTGACGCAGGTCGATGGGATCGACCCCGGGGACGTGCTCGCGAACAGTAGCTTCGACCGGTTGCATGACGGCGCGTTGGTGGCGCCGACGGGACCTGGGACGCCGGGCGCGCCGCCGGGGTCGGCCGGGTCTTCCTCCTCGGCCGCGTCGGCCGCGCCTTCCGCGTCGGGCGCGCCTTCGCCGGCGGGGACTGGCAGCGCGCCACGATGAGTCCCTCCCGCGCTTTCATCGAGCGCCCCGTCGCGACCGCTCTGCTCATGGCGGCCATCCTCCTGGTCGGAATCGTCGGTTTCATCCAGCTACCCGTTTCCGCGCTCCCCGAGGTCGACTACCCGACGATCCAGGTTCTCACGTTCTATCCGGGAGCGAGCCCCACGGTGATCTCCACCACGGTCACGGCGCCTCTCGAACGCCAGTTCGGCGAGCTCCAGGGCCTGAGCCAGATGACGTCGACCAGCTCCGGCGGAGCGTCGGTCATCGTGCTCCAGTTCAATCTCTCGCTGTCCTTGGACGTCGCGGAAGAAGAGGTGCAGTCGGCCATCAACGCCGCCCAAAGCCTGCTCCCGTCCGTGTTGCCGGCGCCTCCCATCTACAGCAAGACCAATCCGGCCGACGCCCCCATTCTCACGCTCGGCATCACCTCCACGTCGATGCCGCTGTCGCAGGTCGAGGACCTGGTAGATACGCGGCTCGCGCCCAAGCTGTCGCAGCTCAGCGGGGTAGGGCGGGTGAGCATCAGCGGGGGGCAGAAGCCCGCGGTGCGCATCCAGGCGAATCCGACGGCGCTGTCGTCCTACGGGATCAACATGGAGGACCTGCGAACGGCGCTCACCCAGGCCAGCGTCAACGCGGCCAAAGGGAACTTCGACGGGCCGCGCCAGGATTACCAGATCGACGCCAACGACCAGCTGGTCACGAGCGACGACTACCGCAGCGTCGTCGTCGCCTACCGCAACGGCGCGCCGGTGATGCTGACGGACGTCGCGCGCATCGTGAACGGCGTCGAGAACAACAACCAGGCGGCGTGGATGAACCGGACTCCGGCGGTCATTCTCAACGTGCAGCGCCAGCCTGGGGCGAACACCATCAGCGTCGTCAACAGCATCAAGAAGCTCTTGCCGCAACTCGAGACGAACCTGCCGGCGGCGCTCCAGGTGACGCCGCTTACCGATCTCACGACCGCGATTCAGGCCTCGGTCTCCGACGTCGAGTTCGAGCTCCTGTTGACCGTGGCGCTCGTCGTCATGGTCATCTTCCTTTTTCTCCGGAGCCTCTACGCCACGATCATTCCGAGCGTGGCGGTGCCGCTCTCGTTGATTGGCACCTTCGCCGCGATGTACGCCCTCGGGTACAGCCTCGACAATCTCTCGATGATGGCGCTGACCATCTCCACGGGCTTCGTCGTGGACGACGCCATCGTCATGATCGAGAACATCGCGCGGTACATCGAAGGCGGCGATTCTCCGATGCAGGCCGCGCTGAAGGGCGCGAGCCAGATCGGCTTCACCATTCTATCGCTGACGGTGTCGCTCATCGCCGTCCTCATTCCGCTCCTCTTCATGGGCGACATCGTCGGCCGGCTGTTTCGTGAGTTTGCCGTCACGCTGGCCGTCACGATCGTCCTCTCCGCGGTGGTTTCCCTCACGCTCACGCCCATGATGGCCGCGCGCATCCTTCGGCCCCAGCCCGAGAACGAGCAAGGGCGCTTCTACAAAGCTTCGGAGCACGCCTTCGAAGCGATGATCGCGTTCTACGGACGGACGCTGCAATGGGTTCTCGGGCGCCAGACGATCACTCTCCTTGTCGCCGCGACGACGCTGGTGCTCACCGTCATCCTCTACATGGTGATCCCCAAGGGGCTCTTCCCGACGCAGGACACGGGCGTCATCCAGGGAATCTCGCAGGCTTCGCCGACCATCAGCGCGACCGCGATGGCGGACAAACAGCAGGAGCTGGCGGCGGCGGTGCTCGACGATCCGGCCGTCGAGAGCCTCTCGTCGTTCATCGGCGCGGACGGTACGAACGCCACCACCAACAGCGGTCGCATGTCGATCAACCTGAAGCCCCTCGGCGATCGCAAGATCAGCGCGACGGACCTGATTCGCAGGCTGAAGTCGAGGCTCGACAAGGTGCAGGACATCCAGCTCTTCATGGAGCCGGTCCAGAACATCAGCGTCGACGACCGGATCAGCCGCACGCAGTACCAGTACACGCTCGAGGACTCCGACGCCGACGAACTCAATACGTGGTCCGCGCGCTTCGTGGCGCGCCTGCGGGAGCTCCCGGAGCTGGAAGACATTGCCACCGACCAGCAGGAGGGCGGCCTCGGGTTGTCCCTCGCGATCGACCGGGTGACGGCGTCGCGTCTCGGGATCGCGCCGGCGACAATCGACAACACGCTCTACGACGCGTTCGGGCAGCGGCAGATCAATACGATGTACACCCAGGTCAACCAGTACCATGTGATCCTGGAGAGCCAGCCGGAGTTTCAAAAGGATCCGAACAAGCTCGACAAGCTCTATATCCAGTCGAACGCGTCGGCAGGCGCGACCGGCGCGGGGGCTTCGTCTTCGTTCACGTCCTCCGGGTCGAGCTCCGCCGGATCCAACGCGCTGACGGGAACCGCTTTGTACACGCCGGCGCCGAACACGCTCACCGCCGTTACGAACGCGCTCTCGCCGGCGTCGACGGCCGCGTCGAGCCCCACGGCGTCGGCCGTCGGTACGACGAGCTCCGCGATGAGCAATGCCGTCCCGCTGAGCGCGTTCGCGCACTTCGAAAAGACGAGCGAGGCGCTCGTCATCAACCACCAGGGGCAATTCCCCGCCATCACGGCGTCCTTCAACCTCGCGCCGAATGCGTCGCTCGGCAGCGCGATCACTGCGATCGACAAGGTGGAGGCGGATCTCCACATGCCGCCGAGTCTCCAGTCCGGTTTTCAGGGGACGGCGGCGTCGTTCACCCGGTCGCTGGCCAACGAGCCGCTGCTCATTCTCGCCGCGCTCGTCACGGTCTACATCGTGCTCGGGGTCCTCTACGAGAGCTTCATTCACCCGCTCACGATTCTCTCGACGCTGCCGTCGGCAGGCGTCGGCGCCTTTCTGGCGTTGATCCTCTTTCACGAGGACCTCAGCGTGGTGGCCATCATCGGCATCGTTCTCCTCATCGGCATCGTGAAGAAGAACGGCATCATGATGGTCGACTTCGCCCTCGAGGCGGAGCGCCAGCACGGCAAGAGAGCGCAGGAGGCTATCTACGAGGCGTGCCTCCTGCGGTTTCGGCCCATTCTGATGACCACGATGTGCGCGCTCCTCGCGGGCCTCCCGCTCGCGCTCGGCACCGGATTCGGCTCGGAGCTGCGCCGCCCGCTGGGCATCGCGATGGTGGGCGGTTTGCTCGTGAGCCAAGTGCTCACGCTCTACACGACCCCGGTCATCTACATTTTCTTCGACGGGCTGGCCCGTCGGTTCGCGCGCAAAGCGAGCGCGTCGAAGCCGCCCCCGCAGGTGGGCGGCGCGGGCGGCGTAGAGGCGGGGGCTGAGTGAACATCTCGGCGCCCTTCATTCGCCGGCCCGTCGCGACGACGCTGCTGACGCTGGCCGTGGCGATCGCCGGCGCGATCGCGTTCATGGTTCTGCCCGTGGCGCCTCTTCCGGACGTCGACTTTCCGACGATCTCCGTCTCGGCGAGCCTCCCGGGCGCCAGCGCCGCGATCATGGCGTCGTCCGTCGCAACGCCCCTCGAGCGGCAGCTCGGGCATATCGCCGGCGTCACGGAGATGACCTCGGCGAGCACGCTCGGGAGCACGTCGATCACCATCCAGTTCGACCTCGGGCGGAACATCGACGGCGCCGCGCGCGACGTGCAGTCGGCGATCAACGCGGCGCGCACGTATCTTCCGGCGAACCTCCCGAGCAATCCGACGTACCGCAAGGTGAACCCCGCCGATGCGCCGATCCTGATCCTGGGCCTGACTTCGGAGATCTACGGTCCGGCGAAGCTCTATGACGAGGCGTCCACCATCGTCATGCAGAAACTGTCCCAGATCCAGGGCGTGGGGCAGGTCATCGTCGGAGGAGGCGCGCTGCCCTCCGTGCGTGTCGACGCCTCGCCCGCCCAGCTGGCGAGTTATGGCCTCACGCTCGCCAATCTGCAGTCCGTTCTGAGCTTGCAGAACTCCAGCCTGGCCAAGGGCCAGCTCACGGATGGATCGACGACCGCCGACATCTTGGCCAACGACCAGATCTCGCAGGCCAGCGATTACGCCCCGCTCGTCGTGGGCTACCACAACGGCGCCGCGGTGCATCTGTCGGACGTCGCGCAAGTCACGGACTCGGTGCAGAACGTCCGTGTCGCGGGCTATCTCAACGGTGCGCGCGCGATCCCCATCATCGTGTTCCGCCAGCCCGGCGCCAACATCATCGCCACCGTCGACCGCATCACCGAGCAGCTGCCGTTCATCGAGGCTTCGATTCCGCACGGAATCACGACCACGGTCGTCCTCGACCGAACGACGACGATTCGCGCCTCCGTCGGGGACGTGGAGAAGACGCTCCTCATCTCCATCGCCCTCGTCATCTTCGTCGTCTTCGTGTTTCTGCGGAACGGGCGCGCCACGCTGGTCCCGGGCGTCGCCGTGCCCGTCTCCCTGATCGGGACGTTCGCGGTGATGTACCTGTTCGGGTACAGCCTGGACAACCTTTCCTTGATGGCCATGACCATCGCGACCGGCTTCGTGGTCGACGACGCCATCGTCGTGATGGAGAACATCACCCGCCACCTGGAAGCGGGCATGAAGCCGGTCGAAGCTGCCTTGAAGGGGGCGCAGGAGATCGGATTCACGGTCCTTTCGATCAGCCTCTCGCTCATCGCCGTGTTCATTCCCATTCTGCTCATGGGGGGAATCGTCGGTCGCCTCTTTCGCGAGTTCGCCGTCACTCTCTCGGCATCCATTCTCGTGTCGATGATCGTGTCGCTCACGACGACGCCCATGATGTGCGCTTTCCTCTTGCGAGACGAGCGAGCGCAGAGCCATGGCCGGTTCTACGTGGCCAGCGAGAAGGTCTTCGACGGGATCCTGTCCGTGTACCGACGGACGCTGCACTGGGTGCTGGCGCGGCCCGCGCTCACGCTCATGGTCCTTGGTCTGACGATCGCGCTCAACGTGTACGTCATCATCCGAATCCCGAAGGGGTTCTTTCCTCCGGAGGACACCGGCGCGCTCGCGGGAGCGCTCCAGGGACCGCAGGATGCCTCGTTCCAGGCGATGGACGACGCGATTCGGCAGGTCAGCGGCGTGATCAAGAAGGACCCGGCGGTGGCGAACGTGATCGGATTCACCGGCACCAACGGCGCGACGAACACAGGTTCGATGTTCGTGGCGTTGAAGCCGCTGGAGGAGCGCAAGGGGGTCAGCGCCGACCAGGTCATTGCCCGTTTGCGAGGCCAGATGGGCCGTCTGCCGGTGGCCTCCGCCTACTTGCAGGCGGTGCAAGACATCCGCATGGGCGGCCGGGCGAGCAACGCGATGTACCAGTACACGATCCAGAGCGACGCGCCGAAAGACCTGTCGCGGTACGGGCCGCAGCTCTTGCGGGAGATGAAGGGCCTCCCCGGTCTTCAAGACGTGAGCTCGGACCAGCAGAACGGCGGCCTCGCGGAGCTCGTCACGTACGATCGGCGGACTGCGGCAAAGCTCGGTCTCACCGTGCAGGCGCTGGACGCGTCGCTTTACGACGCCTTCGGGCAGGCGCAGGTGTCGCTCATCTACGCGGCAGTCAATCAGTACTACGTCGTCCTCGAAGTGGCCCCCGAGTACTGGCAGAATCCGGAGGGGCTGAAATACAGCTACCTCCATACGTCGGCCGCGACTTCGGGCAATGGCACGATCCCGCTGTCGGCAGTCGCCGAAGCGCATGCGAGCACGACCCCGCTGTCCGTGAACCACACGAGCCTGTTCCCGTCCGTCACCGTGTCCTTCAACCTCGCTTCGGGGGTATCCCTGAGCGACGCCACGCTGCGGATCGACCAGGCGCAGGCGCGCATCGGCGCTCCGTCGACGATGCGTGGGTTCTTCGCGGGGACGCTCCTCGCCTACCAGCAGTCGCTCGCGAGCGAACCGACGTTGATCGTGACGGCCCTTCTCGCGGTGTACATCGTGCTCGGCATTCTCTACGAGAGCCTGGTCCACCCGCTGACGATCATCTCGACGATCCCGTCGGCGAGCGTCGGCGCGATGCTCGCGCTGCTGCTCTTCGGGGAGGATCTCAACATCGTTTCGATCATCGGCATCGTGCTGCTCATCGGGATCGTGAAAAAGAACGCCATCATGATGATCGACTTTGCTCTCCAGGCGCAGCGCCAGGAGGGGAAGAGCACGGCCGACGCGATCTTCGAGGCGTGCATGCTGCGCTTTCGTCCCATCCTGATGACGACGATGGCCGCGATCCTGGGAGCCTTGCCACTCGCTTGGGGCACCGGTATGGGGCACGAGCTCCGGCGGCCGCTCGGCATCGCCATCGTGGGCGGGCTGATCTTGAGTCAGCTGCTCACGCTCTACACCACGCCGGTCGTCTACCTCGCGTTCGACCGTCTCCGGGAGCGAATGCAGCGAAAGCACCCTGGGCAGAGCGAGGCGGGCGGCGGTGCCGCGCCCGCGCTGGTTCCGGGGGCGGCACAATGAGGGCCTTCATGGGAGTCTTCGCCGTCGTTCTTCTGGCCGGATGCAACGTCGGCCCGAAGTACTCGCGGCCCGCGGTCGCCGTTCCGGACGGGTTCAAAGAGGGCCTCCCGGCGGCCTACCGCGGGGCGCCTCCCGGGACGTGGCAGCCGGCGCAGCCGCAGGATGCCGCGCTCAAGGGCAAGTGGTGGGAGGTGTTCGGCGAGCCGGAGCTGAACTGGCTCGAAGAGCGGCTCGACGTCAATAACCAGAATATCGCCGTCAGCTTTCAGAACTTCATGGCGGCGCGCGCGCAAGTCGAGATAGCCCGCGCCGGCTATTACCCCACCGTGTCGGTGAACCCCGGGGTGACCTCCACCGGCGGGGGAAGTGCGGCGGTGGCGTCCGCCGGGGCGACGAGTAGCGGTATCGCCGTATCCAACGTGTTCTCCATCCCCATCGAGGCTTCGTGGGCGCCGGACCTGTGGGATCGCGTCCGCAACACGGTTCGGGCCTTCCAGTACGCGGCGCAGGTGAGCGCGGCGGACCTCGAGAACGAGCGCCTCACCGAGCAAGGCGCGCTCGCGGCGTTCTACTTTCAGCTGCGCGGGCAGGACGCGCTGCAGGACGTGTACGACCACACGATCGTGGCCGACAAGCAGGCGCTCGAGTACACGCGTGCGCAGGCGCTGACCGGCGTCGGCCCGGAGCAAGCCGTGGCGCAGGCCGAGGTGACGCTCGCCAACGCCGACGCCGCGGGGATCGGCGTCGCGACGAACCGCGCGATCTACGAGCACGCCATCGCGACGTTGATCGGCCAACCGGCCTCCGCGTTCGCGATGCCCGTGAAGGTCCTTGCGACGCCGCCGCCCCCGATTCCTGTCGGCATCCCTTCCCAGCTTCTTCAACGGCGCCCCGACATCGCCGCGGCGGAGCGCACCATGGCGCAGGCCAACGCCCTCATCGGCGTGCAGAAGGCGGCCTACTATCCAAGCTTGAACCTGGTGGCGAGCGGTGGGCTGCAGTCTTCCAACCTGGGGACGCTCTTCTCGTTGCCCGCGCTCTTCTGGTCTCTCGGAGCCTCGCTCTCCGAAACGATCTTCGACGGGGGCCTGCGCGGGGCGACCGTGGATCAGTACGTGGCGCAGTACAAGGCCGACGTAGCGGCGTACCGGCAGACCGTGCTGACCGCCTTCCAACAGGTCGAGGACGACGTCGCGACGCTCCGCATCGTGTCGCAGCAGATCGACCGGCAGGCCGTCGCGGTGAAAGCGGCGCAGCGGTACTTGGATATCTCCATGGCGCAATACCAGACGGGTCTCGGTCCCTACCTCAACGTGATCACGGCCCAGACGATTCTGCTCGGCGACCAGCAGACCCTCGTCACCCTGCGCGTGAGCGAGATGACCGCGGCGGTGCAGCTCGTTCAGGCGCTCGGCGGCGGGTGGGACGTCGCCAAGCTCCCGGAGCCGTCGGACGTGACGTCGAAGGAGGCGGCGCGCCAGGCCGCCTCCACGCGTCCCTGAATCAAACCGCGTCGTAGCGATCGAGGTTCATGACTTTGGTCCAGGCGGCGACGAAGTCGCGGACGAATTTCTCCTCTGCGTCGGCGCTGCCGTACACCTCGGCGATCGCGCGGAGCTGGGCGTTCGAACCGACGACGAGATCGACGCGCGTCGCGGTCCACTTTACGTCGTGGGTCGTGCGATCGCGCCCTTCGAAGAGGTCCTTGCGGCCCGACGCGTCCTTCCATTCCGTGTTCATGTCGAGAAGGTTCTTGAAGAAGTCGTTCGTCAGCGTCCCGGGCCTCTTCGTGAAGACGCCGTGCTTCGAACCGCCGGTGTTCGCGCCGAGGACGCGCAGGCCGCCGATGAGCACCGTGACTTCCGGGGCGGTCAGGGTCAGGAGCTGCGCTCTGTCGATGAGCAGCGCTTCGGGCAATACTGGGTATTGGTCTTTCTGGTAGTTGCGGAATCCGTCCACGCGCGGCTCCAGCACCGCAAACGATGCGGTGTCGGTCTGCTCTTGCGAGGCGTCGGTGCGCCCCGGCTTGAACGGCACGACGACGGCGTGGCCCGCGCTCTTCGCCGCCTGCTCGATGCCGGCCGAGCCTCCGAGGACCAGGAGATCCGCGAGCGAGACTTTCTTGCCCCCGGCGGCCGCACCGTTGAATTCCTTTTGAATCGCCTCGAGCTTCTTCAGTACCTGGGCGAGTCGTTCGGGCTCGTTCACCGCCCAGTCCTTCTGCGGGGCGAGGCGAATGCGCGCGCCGTTCGCACCGCCCCGCTTGTCCGACCCGCGGAACGTCGACGCGCAGGCCCACGCCGTGGAGACGAGCTGCGACACGGTCAGCCCCGACGCCACGATCTTCGCCTTGAGCGCCGCGATGTCCTTGTCGTCGACGAGCGGGTGATCGACCTTGGGCACGGGGTCCTGCCAGAGGAGCTCT
>Ga0210391_10003199_pt1 | contig 13920 bp, 9 predicted proteins | sample IncBWC12OmetaG_FD_160573 | JGI IMG/M metagenome (GOLD analysis project Ga0210391, IMG submission 160573) | Forest soil microbial communities from Barre Woods Harvard Forest LTER site, Petersham, Massachusetts, United States - Inc-BW-C-12-O ... | reverse complement strand
CCACGTTCATCACCGATCGGCTGCCCTCTTCGACGGGGCACCGGTAGAAGCCGGGGTGTGCGTCGATCGCGGCGTACACGTCGGCGGCCTTCGCGCGGTTACGCTTCTCGATTTCTTCGAGCCCCCCCACGCTGTCGATCCACGCGAGGACGTTCCGCGTCAAGTAGATGCCGAACGTCGGCGGGGTGTTGAGCAGCGAGTTGGCTTCGGCGAACGCGCGGTACTGGAGAATCGACGGCAGGTCCCTGCGCCCCGATTGAACGAACTCTTTGCGCGCGACGACGATCGTCACGCCGCTCGGGCCGATGTTCTTCTGCGCGCCGCCGAAGACGAGCGCGAACGGCGCGATGTCGACGCGGCGCCAGAGAAAGTCGCTCGATACGTCGCATACCTGGGGCCGCGCGCCGAAGCGCGGCACGTCGAGGTATTGCACCCCGTGGATCGTCTCGTTGCTCGCGTAGTGCACGTACGCGGCGTGCGGGTCGAGCGACGCCTCCTCCGGGCGTGCGATGCGTGTGTAGTGCGCATCCTTCGTCGACGCCGCGACGCGCACCGAGGCTCCCGCCACCGCGGCCCAAGCCTTCGCTTCCGAATAGGCCTTCTCGCTCCACGCGCCGGTGATCACGAAGTCCGCCGATCCACCCGGAGGCAAGAAGTTCATGGGAAGTGTCGCGAATTGCATCGACGCGCCGCCCTGCAAGAAGAGAATGTCGTGGTCGCCGCCGACGCCGAGAAGGCGCGCGAGGATCGCGATCGCCTCGTCGTGCACCGCTTCGTATTCCTTGCCGCGGTGGGAGTGCTCCATGACGGAGATCCCCGTCCCCGCGAAATCGAGGAGCTCTGCGCGGGCCCGCTCCAGCGCGGGCAGCGGCAACGTGGCGGGACCGGGGTTGAAGTTCATCGGGCGTCGCATCGGTCCGGAACATAGCGAAACTCACGTCCGCTCCAAGCGGCGGTGATAACCTACGCGCGCCATGCGAACTGCCTCGTTCATCTTCCTCCTCGTTCTCGCCGGATGCGGCGGCAAATCGCCGCCGGCCCAGAGCGCCGACAACGCCGACAACGCGGGCGACCCCAGCGCCGACAACGCGGGCGGCGACAGCGACAAGCCGCTCACCAAGGAGGAGAAGGCCGCGCGCCGCGCCGAGCGCGAAAAAGAGCGCGCCGAGAACGCGTCGAAGGGCGACTCCGACACGAAGGGCCAGCCGTGCGGCGGTCCTTCGATCGCCGACCTCGCGGCGGTGCTCGCGCAGTCGTCGTGCATCGTTCCGAACGGCAATCCCGACGGCAAGCAGGAAGACCTCGGCGAACAGCTCGAAGTGAAGGCCAGCGCCGACCGGTTCCACATCGAGCCGGGCGGCAACGCCAAGATCAACGTCGTCTTCCGCAACAAGGGCAAGGCCGACCTGTCGCTCGATTTCGTCGTCGACCCCGAGCCGCGCTTCGACTTCGAGCTTTACACGGCCAAGGGCAAGCGCGCCGACCTGCCGCCGGGCAACGAGCCCCCCCTGCCGCCGGAAGTGGCCGATGCACCGGCCGTCGACAAGCAAGTGGCGCGCATCACGCTTCCGCCGCAAGGCACGGCGCGGGTCTCGCTCGACTGGAGCGCCGTGAAGTACAAGTGGGCATCCAAGGAGAAGGCCAAAGGCGCCGTCGCCGGGCGCGGATATCCGCGCGAGCCGGCGGGGCCACTCCCGAAAGGCAAGTACGAGCTTCGCGTCATCACGCCGCTCGTCAACGTGTTCGACGGCGCGGATCACGACATGAGCCAGCCGAAGGCGCAAATCGAGATTACCAAGTAGGGTCCCCGCCGAGTGCGCGCGCTGTTCTTCGGCTCTCCGGCGTTCGCGGTGCCGTCGCTCGACGCGCTGGCCGCGATGGCGGACGTCGCCGCGGTCGTCTGCCAGCCCGACAAGCCTGCCGGCCGAGGCCTCGAGCTGGCGGCGCCGGCGACGAAAGTCCGCGCGCTGGCGCTCGGGTTGCCCGTCGTGCAACCGACGAAGCTTCGCACGGGCGAGTTCGCCGCATGGGCGCGCGAGCAGAACGCGGACGTCGCGCTCGTCGTCGCCTACGGCCGCATCCTACCGAAAGACGTGCTCGACGCTCCGCGCCTCGGCTGCGTCAATGTCCACGCGTCACTCTTGCCGAAGTACCGCGGCGCCGCGCCGATCGCGTGGGCCGTGGTCCACGGCGAGACGGAGACGGGCGTGACGCTCATGAAGCTCGACGAAGGCATGGACACGGGCCCGACATTCGCGCGCGTGACGACGCCCATCGGCCCGGAGGAGACGACCGGCGAGCTCGCCGCGCGGCTCGCGCAGCTGGGCGCCGAGGCGGTGACGCAATGGCTCTCCGCGTATGCGAACGGCGAATGCCCGCTCGCGGCGCAGGACTCGTCGCTCGCGACGAGCGCGCCGATGCTGACGAAGGAGCACGGGCGCATCGATTGGTCGAAGAGCGCGACGGCCGTGCACGACCAGGTACGCGGGATGAGCCCCTGGCCCGGTGCGTTCACGACGGCCCGAGGCCGCCCGCTGAAAGTGCACGCGACCCGCGCGATGCAAGGCTCCTTCGCGTCGATTGCGCCCGGCCGCGTCGTCCTGGCCGACAAGACGCGCGTGCTCGTCGCGTGCGGCGAAGGCGTGGTCGACCTCGTGACGGTGCAGCCCGAGGGCCGCAAGGCGATCCGCGGCGCGGAGTGGGTGATGGGCCGCGGCGTCGCAGAAGGTGACGTCCTCGGCGGCGCCGGCTAGGCCCACGCGCGGCGCGAGAAGGACGCGCCTGGCATGGCGCGGGGGCTCACGGCGGAAAGCGAGTCTCCGCCGGGCCCGCCTCCACGCCGTCTAGTACGCCTGATTCCACCAAACTAGATAATAGGTTTCATCATCGGTTGTGCCATCTTCATCGAAAGGAACGTTGACTAGGTTGTGTGATTCATCGAGCCCGTTGATGAATAACCACGGATCGGTCGTCGCATCATGGTTCGCGCCGGTGGAGTCGGACGCCGAATCGTTGAACTCCACGTTATCGTAGTCAATGTTGTCGCTGTTGTCCTCTTTTTCGACGATGCTTTCGAACGTATAGCCATAATAATTCAATCCTGAGGGACGGGCTATCGGGATCGGAAGACCGTCCGAAGCAACGATATAGTAGCCCAGGCGCGTGTCGTAGTAGAGGAAGCAGCCGTAGTTACCCGTCGCGCTGTAATCGTCGCACGACGAATCGCTCGAAGCGAAGCCCCACACATACAAGTAATCTCCCAGGTCAATCGGGGGATACCAAAAATACGGACCATTCGAGTTGCCAGGTGTGCCGGCGTATTCGGCAAATATTGCCGGGGCATACCCCTGTTCCAGGTAAATTCCGCTTTGAATGAGAGTTGCGTCGCCTATGCCCGCATTCGCCTCGAGTCCGCCCATGCCAATCCACAAGAAAGCCTGGCAGCAGCCCGTAGCGGTATACGGCATACCCATAATGGTCTGGTAGTACACATACGGATAGGTGGGCGCATTGGGACTTACAGGAAAGTTGGTGATACTGGGAGTGTAAGTCCAGTCCGCGGCATCGTAGGCCCTACCGCTCCAGCCGGGCCAACCATCGACCGGATCTTGTATATAGTTGAGTCGGCCCCAGTACTCTCCGGCGTCGTGCCCTGGAGCCAACACAAATGGCGCCGCGAGAATCTTTCTCGGCGTAGAGACTATGTCCATCCATTTCTGGTACTCCTTCGGCTTCTTCACGGGATCGGGGCGGGGCGGGTAACCACGCACCAAGAGTTGCTCGTTGGGGAGCGCCAACGAGGCTCCGGTCAATGCCGCACGAACTGCTGTCATTGCCGGCAGATTGAGAGCGTCCGTATCGGACTGATAGGTCGTCGGATCGGCCAGGTTGACCGCAAACTGACGTGTACTCGAGCTTTCAGCACAATCAATTTGTAGTTGGGAACCCCACGATTGGGGCGGTGCATAAAATCGAATGTGGCCGTCAACATTGTCGCCCGTCAGGACGCCATGAGGCGACGCGGCTCCTTGCGGGTGAATGGTGCACTTTGCGCCAGGCTCGGCCTGAACGAACATCGGGTGTGCGAAGTCGATCGGATCGGACGAGTTCGGCAGCGACGCCGTCGCGCCGCCCGCCGTGGCTGACTGAGCATGAGCGATCCCCGCGATCAGGAATACAGTGGGTAACGCGAATAAAGAACCTTTCATCGGCCCCTCCGGAAAAGGGCGAAAGGCCATTATGGCCCCCGCCATCGGTCGGCAGAATGCAGAGCGATATAGTGCTGAGCAAGTCTCTTCTGATGGCGTGAAATAATCGTTATGCGAGGAGCGAGCCGGACACGTGGTTATGAGAACCACGTGACACCAACGGTGCATGTTGTCGGACGAGCCGTTGAAGCTTGTGCGGGACAGTCCGCTAGCCGGCGCGAAACGGAGACAACCGGCGGTCATGACGGCGGCGTTTCCATGATTGCCGATGATCGGCATGACGACGCCAATCGGAGACCCATTCTGCAGAGGCCGGCGAGACGGAGGGTGGCTTCCGCGATGTTGTTGTCCGGGTGGGTCCTCGCGAATCGGGGGAGACGCCCTGTAACTCGCCAGTCCCGTTTCTAAACGGATTGCCGTGCGTGCGTGGCGAGCTCTCCTTCAGTCGACTATTCGCGCTCGCCGAGCCGGCGTGTTCGCCGGGATGCTCGAGCGCATGTGCGATTCAAGTCGTCGCCAGCGAGGCGCCCGCCGCGGCACGAGCTCCGGGCGTCGCTGACAAGCCCCAGCGAAGCCTGCTACGTTCAGGCGCGCCGCGGCGGGGATGGCGTCTGGCCTCGCACCTGCGCAACGGCCGAGGCGAGGTCCGACGCGGTGCACGCCCCCAGCCCCGGGGACGTCGCCCGCAACCATGTGACGGCCGCGTCGACCGTGGCGAAGACTTTGTGCGGAAACGGGTACCGGCTGAAGCGCGCGATGCTGCTCGCGACGCTCCGCACGAACGCCGCGCGAAATCCGGTTCCCTCGAAGACGAGCGCGGACAGCTTCACGGCGTTCGCAGACTTCGTGAAGAACGTCGAAATCGCGCCGCGAACCTCGGAGCTCGGCTCGCGCGCGCCGGTTTCGACGATGGTCAAGTAGTGGATCCCGTCGGGGTACTGCCGCGCCAGATCGTCCACGATCGGGCGAAGCCGCCGCAACGCCTCGGTCGTCGTTTCCACGCGATAGACCACGACCACGACGCTCCGCCACGTCGCCAGCACGTGGTCCGCCGTGCTTGCGTGAATCTTCGCCTCCACGCCTACCCCCACACGTTCCAGCAACGGCCTGCCTTGTCCGCGAGGAAAGTGCACCAGACGAAGACCCCCGTCAGGGCCGAAATGAGCAGCGCCTGCACGATGATCACCGCGCGCGCGAAGCCGAAGAGCAGGCGCATCTGCCCGACGGCCTCCATCAAGTACGTCATGTCGCCGCCCCGCGTGCGGACGAGGCCCGAGAGGGACCGGCCTGCGCTCATCGTCCACCAGGCGGCGGGCGCGTAGGCGGCCGCGACGGCGACGATGACCCCGCCGTTGAGCGCGAACCCCGAATAGACCGCGCCGATCGCGAACACGCCGAGGAGCACGCCGAAGAGCATCAGGCACACCCCGACGAAGCTCATCGACGCGGCCAGCGCACGGAAGGCGTCTTTCTGGTCTTCGTCGAATTCGAAGCGCGCTCCGACCTTTTCTTTCTCGGGCGGTACGGAGGCGCGGCTCATCGCAAAAGACACGCTACACAAGACCCACGTCTCCCAAGGACCTTTTCCTTCCGCCGGTGGCCGCCTGGTTTCGCGAGGCTCTGGGCGAGCCGACGCGAGCGCAAGCGCTCGGGTGGCCGCCCATTGCCCGGGGCGAGTCGGTGTTGCTGCTCGCTCCGACCGGGTCGGGCAAGACCCTCGCGGCCTTTCTCGTGGCGATCGACCGCCTCCTGCGCCATCCCCCGCCTTCGCGTGCGCGCTCGCATGCTCCGGGTCCGCGCGTCGTCTACGTCTCGCCCCACAAGGCGCTCGCCGTCGACGTCGACCGGAATCTGGCCCGGCCTCTGGCCGGTATCGCGGAGCAGGCGGCGCGCATGGACATGGCGCTCGTCATCCCCCGCGTCGACGTCCGCACGGGGGACACCTCCGCGAAAGAGCGCGCCCGCATACGCCGCGTGCCCGGCGACGTGCTCATCACGACGCCCGAATCGCTCTATTTGATGCTCACGTCGGCGGCGCGCGAGATCCTCGCCGGCGTCGAAACGCTCATCGTGGACGAGATCCACGCGCTCGTTCCGGGCAAGCGCGGGGCGCACTTCGCCGTGTCGGTCGAGCGGCTCGAAGCGCTCCGTCCGGCGCATGCGACGCCGCTCCAGCGCATCGGCCTGTCAGCGACCCAGAAGCCGCTCGACGAAGTGGCCCGGATGCTCGGGGGATTCGAGCACGGAAGGGCACGCGCGATCACGATCGTCGATGCCGGTGCGCGCAAGAAGCTCGATCTGACGGTCGAAGACGTGAGGGAAACGGAACCGGCGGAGCCGCCCCGCGAACCGGGGGACGAGGCGCCGGAACCCGAAGGCACCATCTGGCCGAAGGTCCACGCGCGCATCGTCGAGCTCGTGCGGGCCCACCGTTCGACGATCATTTTCGTCAACAGCCGGCGCCTCGCCGAGCGCCTCGCCGCAGCCGTCAACGACGCCGCGGGCGAAGAGCTCGCGCTCGCCCACCACGGGTCGCTCGCGCGCGAGAAACGCACGGCCATCGAAGAACGCCTCAAGCGCGGCGAGCTCCGCGCCATCGTCGCGACGTCGTCGCTCGAGCTGGGCATCGACATGGGCGCGGTCGACCTCGTCGTTCAAATCGAAGCGCCGCCCAGCGTCGCCTCGGGGCTGCAGCGCATCGGGCGCGCCTCGCATGGCGTTGGCGGCGTGCCACACGGGGTTCTCCTTCCCAAGCACCGGCACGATTTGCTCGCGTGCGCGGCGGCGGCGGCCGGCATGCGCGCGGGCGACGTCGAAGAGACGCTCTACCCGAGAAACCCCATCGACGTGCTCGCCCAGCACATCGTCGCGATCGTGGCGATGGGCGCGATCGGGGAGGACGAGCTCTATGCGCTCGTGCGCCGCGCCGCGCACTTCGCCGAGCTGCCGCGGAACGCCTTCGACGGGGTGCTCGACATGCTGAGCGGGCACTACCCGTCGGACGACTTCGCGGAGCTCCGCGCGCGCATCACGTGGGACCGAAACGAGAAGCGCCTCGAGCCGCGGGCCAGCGCGCACAGGCTCGCCGTCACGAACGCCGGGACGATCCCCGATCGCGGCCTCTACGGCGTGTTCACCGCGGGGGGCGACGGCACGGATCCCAAGAACGCGAGCGGTGCGACCGGCGGACGGCGCGTGGGCGAGCTCGACGAAGAGATGGTCTTCGAGCTCCGCATCGGCGAAGTCTTCATGCTCGGCGCGTCGTCCTGGCGCGCCGAGCAGATCACCTACGATCGCGTGGTGGTCTCGCCCGCGGCCGGCGAACCCGGGAAGATGCCTTTCTGGCACGGCGATCGGCCGGGGCGGTCGCGCGCATTCGGCGCGCGCATCGGCGCGCTCGTGCGCGGCGTCGCGGACGGGACGATCGCCGCGCCCGTGCTCCGCACCGAGCATGCCCTAGACGCCCCCGCCGCCGCGGCCGTCGCGCGCTACGTCGGCGAGCAAGTCGCCGCGACGGGCGAAGTTCCGAGCGATCGCGCCATCCTCATCGAGCGTTTCGTCGACGAACTCGGCGACTACCGCGTCGTCGTCCTCTCGCCGTTCGGCACGCGGATTCTCGCGCCGTGGGCGCTCGTCGTCGCCGCGCGCTTGCGCGAGCGCTACGTCGAGGTCGACATCCATTACACCGACGACGGGATGGCCTTCCGCATCCCCGCCTGCGAAGAGGCGCCTGCCGAAGAGCTGTTCTTGCCCGCGCACGACACGCTCGAAGCCGCCGTCACCGACGTGCTGCCCGGATCCGCCCTCTTCGCAGCGCGCTTTCGCGAATGCGCGTCGCGCGCGCTTCTCTTGCCGCGGCGCGACCCGCGGCGGCGCACGCCGCTCTGGGCGCAGCGAAAGCGCGCGGCCGACCTCCTCGCCGTCGCCTCGCGGCACCCGACCTTCCCGATCGTCCTCGAGACGTACCGCGAGTGCCTTCGCGACGCCTTCGACGTACCCGGTCTCGTCGCGCTCATGCGCGACGTCGGCGAACGCCGCGTCCGCGTGACGACCGTCGATCGCCGCGTGCCTTCGCCCTTCGCCGCGAGCGTCCTCTTCGCGTTCGTCGCGAACTTCATCTACGAGGGCGACGCGCCGCCGGCCGAACGGCGCGCCCAGGCGCTGACAATCGATTACGCGCGCCTCCGCGAGCTCCTCGGCGAGACCGAGCTACGCGAGCTGCTCGACCCGGCCGCGATCGAAGAGCACGAAGAGTGGCTCCAGCGCCTGTCGCGGCCCGCGACGAGCGCAGACGGCGTGCACGACATGCTCCGCGCCATCGGCGACCTGTCGCACGCCGAGCTCCTCGCGCGCGTCGCCCCGCCCTCCGCCGCGAGCGATTTTCTGCGCGACCTCGTGCGCCACAAGCGCGCCGTCCCCGTGCGGATCGCGAAGCAAGAGCGCTTCGTCGCCGTCGAAGATGCGGCGAAAACCCGCGACGCGCTCGGCGCCGTTCTGCCCGATGGTTTGCCGGCGGCGCTCCTCGCGGCGCACCCCGATCCGGTGCGCGAGATCGTCGTCCGCTACGCGCGCACGCACGGCCCCTTCACGCCGCGCGCCGTCGAGGTGCGCTTCGGGCTCTCGCAGGCGGCGGCACACCAAGCGATCGAAGCCCTGGCCCTCGGCGGGCAGCTCGTGCGCGGCTCGTTCTTGCGCGGCGGCGCGAACGCCGAGCTGTGCCACGCCGAAGTGCTCGACGCAATTCGGCGCAAGTCGCTCGCGAAGCTCCGCCGCGCCGTCCAGCCGGTCGACGATCGCGCGCTCGCGCGCTTCCTCGTCGAGTGGCACGGCATCCCGGCGAAGCGCCGCGGCCGCGACGCGCTCGCGGGGGTCGTCGCGGAGCTCGCGGGATGCCCCCTCGTGGCCTCGTCGCTCGAGACCGAGATTCTGCCTGCGCGGCTCGCGGCATACCAGCCGGCGGACCTCGATGCGCTGTGCGCTTCGGGGCAGGTCGTCTGGGCGGGGATCGAGCCGCTCGGCGCGTCCGACGGGCGCATCGCGCTCTATCCGGCCGAGCAGGAGGCGCTGCTCGACCGCGCCGTCCCCTCGCCGCCGGTACCCGGGCCCCTCGCGGAGCGCCTGCGCGAGACCCTCGCACGCCGGGGCGCGGTGTTCTTCGCCGATCTCGTGCGCGAAGTCGGCGGCTTCCCGGCCGACACCTTGACGACGCTCTGGCAGATGGTGTGGGCCGGGGAGATCACGAACGACACCCTCGAACCACTTCGTAGCCGCGCCCGCGCGCTCCGCGCCGCCGCGCGCGAAGCGCGTGGGAGAGCACGGCGCCCCGATCGGCCCCGCGTGGGCTTCATGGGGACCGCGCCGCGCGTGGGTCCGCCCGGCAGCGAAGGGCGCTGGTCCTTGCGTGCCTCACGGATCGCGGAGGCTCCGAGCGCGACCGACCGCTCCGCGGCCCTCGCCCGCGCGCTCCTCGCGCGCTACGGCGTCGTCACTCGCGAAACCGCCCACGCCGAGGGCGTCGCGGGCGGCTTCGCGGCCGTGTACGACGTGTTTCGCGCGCTCGAAGACCAGGGGCGCGTCCGGAGGGGGTACTTCGTCGAAGGCCGCGGCGGAGCGCAATTCGCGCTGCCGGGCGCGGACGAACGTTTGCGCAGCCTGCGGAGCGAGCGCGAAGGGCAGCCCTCGGTGGTCCTCGCAGCGACCGATCCGGCGAGCGCGTGGGGCGCCGTGGTGCCCTGGCCGGAGGGCGCCCCCGTCCAGCGCGCCGCGGGAGCGTTCGTCGTCTTGCGCGACGGCGCGCTCCTCGGATGGCTCGGCCGTGGCACACATCCACTCCGCACGTTCTTGCCAAGCGATTCGCCGGCGCGCGAAACAGCGGCTCGGGCCCTCGCGGAGGCGCTCGGCCTCCTCGCGAACGGCGTTCAGCGACGCGCGCTTCTGATTGCGACGCTCGACGGAGCTCCCGCCGCAAAGAGTCCTCTCGCGCCGTTCTTCGAAGAGGCGGGATTCGAGCGTTCCTCGCGCGGCCTCTTGAAGCGCGCTCCGCCGCCCGTGTCGTCCCCATTTCCGGCCGGGGGTGGCCTTGCCCGAGCCCCCCTCCGGTGACATGGTTTGCCGAATCGCCGCCACATCCCGCCACGAAGCTCTGTTGGCCCATATCCGAGACGAGTTCCCGGACTTCGCGGTCCTCCCCAAGGGGCGGAGCGCGTTGCACCGCGCCATCGGCGTCTTCCTCGCGATTCTCACGCTCGGTGGCCAGCGCCGGTACGTCTCGGGGTACCACACGGTTCTCTTCGGAAAGCTCTACGTCGCCGACGCGTGGAACCGGATGGACGATGCGTCCCGCTACGTCTTGCTGCGCCACGAGCGCATTCACTTGCGCCAGCGCCGGCGCATGGGCGACCTGCGAATGGCGTTCCTCTATCTCATTCCTTTTTTCCCGATTGGCTTCGCGTGGGGCCGCGCGCGCATCGAATGGGAAGCGTACGTGGAGACGATCCGCGCCACCGCGGAGGTCTACGGCATCGCCGCCGCGCGCGCCCTGGAGCCCGAGATCGTGCGCCGCTACGTCGGGCCGGACTACGGCTGGATGTGGCCTTTTCCCGGGTCCGTCCGCCGCTGGTTTCGCGACGTGATGCGCGACCTCGAAGAGCGCACATGACGCGCGCGGGCGCCTCTCCGCGCCGGTCCCGTTTACCCCCCGGACACGGATTTATGGTACGCCCCGAGAGCGAATGGCGGTCGTCGGAATAGATCTCGGCACCACGAACTCGGTCGTCGCGTGCGCACGCGGCGGACGGGTGCACGTCCTCCCCGACGAGCAAGGTCGCCGCCTCTTGCCGAGCATCGTGTCCTTCCCGCCGACGGGCGAAGTCCTCGTCGGCTACCCGGCCAAAGAGCGGCGCATCGTCGAGGCCCGCAACACCATCGCCAGCGTCAAGCGGATGATCGGCCGCGCTTGGGACAGTGACGAGATCAAGCGCGCGCGTGTGCGTTTTCCCTTCGAGATGCGCGAAGGGCAAGGCCAGGGCCCCCTCGTCGTCGCCCGCGGCCAGACGTACACGCTGCCCGAGATCAGCGCGTTCGTACTGCAGCGAATGAAGCAGATCGCCGAGGCGGCGCTCGGCGATTCGGTTTCCCGTGCGGTCATCACGGTGCCGGCGAATTTCAACGAGCTACAGCGCGCGGCGACGAAAGTGGCGGGCCGCATCGCAGGACTCGACGTCATCCGGATCATCAACGAGCCCACCGCCGCGGCGCTGGCGTACGGCTTCGGACGGTCCGCCCACGAGCGGATCGCCATCTACGACTTCGGCGGCGGCACGTTCGACTGCACGCTGCTCGAGCTCTCGGGCAACGTCTTCGAAGTGCTCGCGACCGCCGGCGACACGTATCTCGGCGGCGACGACATCGACCTCGCGATCGCCGATCGCATGGCGGACGCCTTCCTGCAGACGCACCGCTCGGATCCCCGCGCCAACCCGCAGGCTTTCGAGAAGCTCCGCAGCGCGGCGGAGGCGCTGAAGATCGAGCTCTCGACGAGCGACCGCGGGCGGGCGACCGTGCGCGATGTCGCTCTCGGCATGACCGGCGCACCGCTCGGCCTCGACTTCACGATGACGGCCGCCGAGCTCGACGCGCTAGCCGCGCCGCTCGTCGAGCGCACGTTCGCGGTATGCGACGAGGCGCTCCACATCGCGCGGCAGCCGCCTTCCTCGTTCGACAAAGTCATTCTCGTCGGCGGGTCGACGCGCAACCCGTTCGTGCGCCGGCGCGTCGAGCAGTTCTTCGGATCAGCGCCCCTCGATCGCGTCAACCCGGACGAAGTCGTGGCCATCGGCGCCGCGATCCAGGCCGCTGCGCTGACCGACGCGGCTCGCGTCCGAAGCATCCCCGCCCCCCCCGTCCCCGGCCGCCGGCAATCCTTGCCCGAGCCGGAGGACGAGGACGAAATCACCAAGACGACCCAGATCCCCTCGCAGCTCGCGGCGCTGCAGAAGGCGAACCTCGGCGCCGGCACGAGCGGAACCGGCGCGGGCGGCGGCGCGAGCAGTGCACCGGCGAGCGGCGTGCCCGAAAGCCCCCGGCGCCTCGCGCGTCCCACGACGCCGCCGGCCATCGGGATCGATCGCCTCTCGTCGCCGGTGCTGGTCGACGTCACGCCGCGCGCCCTCGTCGTGCAGACCGTCGGCGGGTTTTGCGACGTCATCGTGCAACGAAACGCAAAAATCCCCTGCGAAAGGACGCGTGCGTATACGACGTCGAGCGACATGCAGACGAAAGTTCGCGTGCGCGTCGCCCAGGGCGAAGACGCGCTATTCGACGCCAACACGTTCCTCGGCGAAGTCGAGCTCGCGGGCTTGCACGCGGCTCCGCGCGGAACGGTCACCGTGCAAGTCCGCTTCGAGGTCGACGAGAGCGGCACGCTGAAAGTCTATGCAACCGACCTCGCGACCGGCCGGCAGGCCCACGCCCTCTTGCAACTCGTGGGCATCGCCGGGGCGCAAAGCGTGTCCGCCATGCAGGTGCGCCACGCCGCCCTGCACGTGCGCTAACGCGAGTCACGGTCGACACGCGTACCGAAGAGCAACTTTCTTGGATGGCCGCCCCGTGCGGCTTGGGTCACAATGTCGCCTTCGCTCGCAAGGGGACGCACGTCGATGTCGAGATCGGGAGAATTCATCTTTTCGTGGCTGCAGGTTCTCGACCAACTGACCTACTACGAGCTCTTCGGGATTCAAGAAACCGCCGGTGCGGACGAAATCCGCATTGCCTTCCACCGGTTCTGCGACACCTTTCACCCGGATCGGCATTCGGCGCGTTCGCAGAGCGAGCGCGAAGCCCTCACGATCATCTTCAAGCGAGGCACCGAAGCGCATCTGGTGCTCTGCGATCCGGGCCTGCGGGAGCACTACAACCGGGAGATCGGCGCCTCGCGCTCGAACACGGCCGCGAGCGTCCGGCCGCCACGCATCAGCTACTCACCCCGGACACGCTCGACGAGCGCCCCGCCGGGTCCCGCGAAGCTCGAAGATGCCGTGCGCTCGCCTTCCTCGCGGCCCTTCGCGCGGCGTGCCGAGGAGCTCATCGCGAACGGCGACCTGCGGCAGGCCAAGCTGCAGCTGGTCATGGCCAACCACTTGGACCCCAAGAACGAAGCGCTCGAAGCCGCCCTGCGCGACATCGAAGCGAAGCTGCTCGATCGCAACTGGTGATCCCCGAGCGGGCCGTCGCGCGGTGCAAACGCTGCGCACGGTGCAAAGTGACGGCGTCGCCATACCGCCACGCGCGATGCGTCCTTTCTGCGAGTCCGGTTGTCCAGGCGGCACGCGCACACTAACGTGGAGCGCATGGCTCGGCCGAAGTCGCGCGCGATCGACTACGCGTTTTACGGACTGCTCGCCGTCACGGCTGCGCTGTTCGTCTTCGAGATCTTTTTCGTCTTCCTGAAGACCCCCATCGAATCGCGCATGGGGATCGTGCAGAAGATCTTCTATTTTCACGTGCCGAGCGCGTACGCGATGTACGTCGGCGCCACCGCGTGCTTCGTGGGCTCGCTCATCTACCTCGTGAAACCGAGCGACACGAGCGACGCGCTGGGCCGCGCCGGCGCCGAAGCCGCCGTAACGTTCGGCGCCATCATTCTGACGACGGGGCCGCTCTGGGGCGCGAAAGCGTGGGGCACGTTCTGGACGTGGGACCCCCGGCTCACGAC
>Ga0210391_10003198_pt1 | contig 13924 bp, 10 predicted proteins | sample IncBWC12OmetaG_FD_160573 | JGI IMG/M metagenome (GOLD analysis project Ga0210391, IMG submission 160573) | Forest soil microbial communities from Barre Woods Harvard Forest LTER site, Petersham, Massachusetts, United States - Inc-BW-C-12-O ... | reverse complement strand
GAAGCGGAGCGCGCGGGAGAGTTTCAGTTTGTGGTGGGGGTGCGGGACGGCGGCAAGCCCCAGCAGGCGGTGCAAAAGGAATACGTGATCAAGGTGGTGGAGGCGATCACGCTGGTGTGGAAGGTTCCGGCGCATGTGAATGTGAACCGTATCGAAGGCAGCGTCGAGGTGTCGAACACGACGGCGGACGACATGGATCTGACGTTTGACGTGAAGGCGGTCGCGGAAAATGGGCGGGCAACGGAGATCGGGTATCAACATTTTCCGTTGAAGAAGGGCACGATTGGAATGGCGCTGCCGTTCGGGGAGTCGTTGCCGCGCGGGGTGTATGTGGTGTATGTCGACGTGAATGGCGAGATTGCGAAGCGGAACGCGATCTATAAAGAGCAGATGAAGACTCCGGTGGCGTTGCAGGTGGTGGTGGGGCCTTAGGGCAGTTCTCAGTTCTCAGTTTTTTGGTTTTCGACGGCGGATATGGGCGGCGGTACTGTGGTTACGTTGACTTAGGTTTGGGGTTTCTGGAAAAATAGCGTGCGGGTTTGTATAGTTAGGGCTTATTCGCTTTTCGATTTTTGGTTGTTTGCTGGCTGAAGCATGGAACTGCTGCTCAATGTAGTGTGGGTGCTGCTGGCGCTGCCGGCTTTCTGGCTGTGGCGGCGGGGCGCGGACGGGCGGCCGGGACACGGAGTGAGTTCGCTGCAATGCCTGCTGGCGCTGGGATGCGCGCTGGTTCTTTTATTTCCGGTGATCTCGGCTACGGACGATCTGCACGCGATGCGGGCCGAGATGGAAGACTCGGCGATCAGCAAGCGCACGGTGCGGCAGGCGGGAAGCGATAAGAATTCAGCCTGGGTCAACCGGCTGCAAGGACCTGCGGCTACGGCAACGAGCGCGGTCTGGCTGGTAGCGCCGCAAGTTGGGCGGCTCGAAGTTTCGGTTATGGTTGTGGCCCCGCTGGCGAGGCCTTTTGATTTCCATGCAGGCCGGGCGCCTCCTTTTTCCCTCCTCGGATAGTTTCGCTGGATCATCCTGGCTGAATCATTGGGTCATTGTTCGCCGAGTTGCGGATTGGAAGCAGTGAGAATCCGCGGCGAGTGTCCGTCGTTTTTAGGAAATCCTTACGACGGGTACTGGATAGTTCTTGAGAGACGGCGAGAAATGACAAGCCAAATGGGAGTCTGAGCGACTCAGAGCCTGAAGCCCCGGTGCCTGAAAGTTTTCTTAGTTTCACGCGTTTGCGGCACGGATGAAGCGATACCCTAACACTTGCCGCGAATTGCGCTGCGAGGGGTGTGCCACGAGTTACGGAGTGGTGGATGCTTAGAAGATTTTTGCGGTTTTCATCATCATTGCTGTTGGCGGGGCTGAGTGCGGCGCTGGCTGCGGGGCAGGCTGCGGCGCCGGCAGAGCAGTCGCCGCAGGTGCGGACGCCCCAGGCGTTGACTTTGACGTGGGAGCAGGTGAAAGACCGGCTGGAGTTGAATAATCCCACGCTGCTGGCGGGGAAATTGAATATCAGCGAACTGCAGGCGCAGGAGATTACGGCGCACTTTCGGCCGAATCCACAGTTGACGCTGCTGGCGGATCAGATCGATCCGTTTCCGGGCGGGCCGTCGCACGGTCCGTTTGCCTACTGGCTGCCTTCGGCGACGGTGAGCTATCTGCATGAACGGGCGCACAAGCGGGAACTGCGCACGGAGAGCGCGAAGAAGGCGACGGCGATCGGAGTGTCGGAACAGCAGGATTTGGAGAGGAATCTTCTTTTCAATTTACGGGGAGCGTTTGTCGCGACGCTGCAGGCCAAGGCTGTGCTGCAGGTGGCGAAGGACAACTTGGAGTATTACGACCACGTCTTGAAGATCAGCAGCGACCGTTACCAGGCGGGAGACATTGCGCAGATCGATCTGGACCGGCTGGAGTTGCAGCGGGTGCAGTATGAGTCAGACCTGCAATCGGCAGACGTGAATTTGCGGACGGCGAAGATTCAACTGCTGACGCTGTTGAATGACCGCACGCCGGTGGATCAGTTCGACGTGGCGGGAGTGTTTGATTTCAGCGATCAGATGGAAGCTTTGGATGCTTACCGGCAGATGGCGCTGGATGGGCGTCCGGATTTGAAGGCAGCGGTGCAGGCGGTGGACAAAGCGCAGACGGACTACAAGCTGGCGGAAGCGAACGGATCGACGGATCCGACATTCAGCTTCGATGTGGGGCGGAATCCGCCGATTGACGCCTATATTGGCTTCGATGTGAATTTTCCGTTGCGCATCTTTGACCGCAACCAGGGGGAGAAGCTGCGGACGAAGATCGACATCACGCGCAACCAGCGGCTGCGGGACGCGGCTGAGGCGCAAGTATTCAGCGACGTGGATTCGGCTTACGCGACGTTGAACAGCAATGTGATTCTGCTGCGGCCCTACAAGCAGAAATATCTGGCGCAGGCGGTGCGGGTGCGGGACACGATTTTCTTTTCCTACCAGCATGGGGGAGCATCGTTGCTGGACTTCATCAACGCGGAGACGGATTACCGCACGGTGGAATTGAGTTACGTGAATCTGGTGGGATCGTATATGACGTCGGCGGCGCAGTTGAATCTGGCTGTGGGGCGCGAGGTTATTCAATGAAGATGGAATGGAGTTCGAGGCCGGAAGGTGCCGTCCCTGAAGGGACTCGCTCGGCGACGGAGCTTTCCCCGGACTTACGTCCTGGGCTAATGAATGGCGTCGCTTCGCGACTCGTCACGTTTGTTGTTTTCGCGATCCTGATGGCTGCGCTCGGTTGTTCTACGGAGACTCCGGTGGCGGCTAGCAAGGCTCCGGTTACGGTGGATCCGGATGTTTTTTCGGTGAGTGATCCGCAGTTGTTCAAGACGGCTAAGGCGGAGACGCGGGCGTTGCCGACGGAATTAACGGCGAACGGAACGGTGACTCCGGACGTGAATCGAACGATCCATGTGACGTCGCTGGGCGGAGGGCGGGTCATCGATCTGAAGGTGAAGCTGGGCGATTCGGTGACGAAAGGGCAGACGCTGCTGGTGATTTCCAGTCCCGACCTGGCGGGTGCGATGTCCGACTATCAGAAGGCGAGAGCCGATGAAGTGCTCTCGCGAAAGGCGCTGGACCGAGCGCAGTTACTTTACGACAAAGGGGCGATCGCGGCGAAGGATCTGGAAACCGCGCAGGACGCCGAAGACAAGGCCAAGGTGGATGTGTCGACAGCGGAGCAGCATGTGCGGGTGCTGGGGGCGGATCCGGCGCATCCAAGTGCGCTGATCGATTTGCGAGCGCCGGTGGCGGGAACAATTGTGGAGCAGAACGTTGCTGGGTTTGAGGGAGTGAAGAGCCTGGACAATACTCCGAATCTATTTACGATCGCTGATCTGAGCCAGGTTTGGGTGGTGTGCGACGTGTTTGAGAACGATCTGGGCGACGTGCATCTGGGGGACTCCGCGGAAATCACGCTGAATGCTTTTGGGGATCGCCGGTTTAGCGGAACCGTCGCCGACATTTCTCGAGTCCTTGACCCGAACACACGTTCGGCGAAGGTAAGGATTGTGCTGGCGAATCCGGACGGAGCGTTGCGTCCGGGAATGTTCGCGGTGGCAAAGTTCCGATCGCGGAAGGTGACGAACCGCGTGGTGGTACCGGCCACTGCGATCATGCGCTTGCACGATAAGGATTGGGTCTTCCGCAAAGAAGGCGGCAATAATTTCCGGCGGGTGATGGTGGTAGCGGACGGGCTGGCTCCGGATGGCATGCAGGAAATTCGCGAGGGTGTGAAGGCAGACGATGAAGTGGTGGCGAACGCGCTGGAGTTCTCGACGGAAGTCGCGGAGAAGAAATAACGCATGATCCGCGTAATGATCGATTTCGCGCTGCGCAACCGCATCATGGTGCTGGGTGGAGCGCTGGTGCTGTTCGTGTGGGGAATTATTTCGTTTCACAACCTGCCGATTGAAGCGTATCCCGACGTAGCGGACACGTACGCTCAGATCATCACGCAATGGCCGGGGCATGCGGCCGAAGAGGTTGAACAGCAGATCACGGTTCCGCTCGAAGTCGAGTTGAATGGCGTGGCGCATCTGACGCATCTGCGATCGGTGTCATTGTCGGGGCTGTCGATGATCACGATTATTTACGACGACGACATCACTACTTTCAACGCGCGGCAGGAAGTGCTCGACCGGTTGCAGCAGGTGACGCTGCCCCCGGGGGTAAATCCCGGGATCGGGCCGGATTACAGTCCGACCGGGCAGATCATGTTCTACACGCTGACCAGCACGAATCCGAGATACGACGTGATGGAGTTGAAAACGCTGAATGACTGGTTTGTGGTGAACCAGTTGAAGTCGGTGCCGAACATTGTGGATGTGAATCCGTTCGGCGGGCCGACGCGCGAGTATCAGGTGCAGGTGGATCCGGGGAAGCTGGTGTCGTACGGGCTGTCTTTGGCGCAGGTGGAGGCGGCGCTGACGGCGAACAATATTAATGCCGGAGGGGGATTCATTGAGCGCGGCGAGCAGGCGCTGAATGTGCGCGCCGTGGGATTGATGGAGACTACCGACGACATTGGCGCGACGGTGGTGAAGGTGCAGGGCGGAACTCCGGTGCGGGTGCGGGATTTAGGCACGGTGGTGCAGGCGCCGAAGGTGCGGCTGGGGCAACTGGGCAAGGCGATTCATAGAGAAGATGGAACGATCATCGATTCGAACGACGTGGTGGAAGGCATTGTGCTGCTGCGCAAGGGAGCGGTGGCGGAGACCACGCTGGCGGCACTGCATCAGAAGATCGATGAGTTGAACGGGACGAATGGGCGTCACGGACTGCTGCCTGTGGGGGTGAAGTTTGTTCCGCATCTTGACCGCAGCGAGCTGATGAAGCACACGACGCACACGGTGCTGCGAAATTTGACGGACGGAGTGTTGCTGGTCACGCTGATTCTGTTTTTATTTCTGGGAAATGTGCGCAGCGCTCTGATTGTGGCCATCACGATTCCGTTTTCGCTGCTGTTTGCGGCGATCCTGCTCGACCTGCGGCAGATTCCGGCGAACCTGCTGTCGCTGGGAGCGCTCGACTTCGGCATGGTGGTGGACGGGTCGGTGGTGATGGTGGAGAACATTCTGCGCCACACTTCGTTCGGTGATAAGAAGAAGTCGTTCATGGAAATCATTGCCGTGGCGGCGCATGAAGTGCAGAAGCCGGTGTTTTTCGCGCGCATTATCATCATTGTTTCCTACCTGCCTATTTTTACTTTGCAGCGAGTTGAGGGAAGGCTGTTCAGTCCGATGGCATGGACTGTTGCCTTTGCTCTGCTGGGAGCGCTGGTGTTCGCGCTGTTCATCGCGCCGGTGCTGTGCAGTTTCTTTTTCAGCAGCGAGATGAAGGAATGGCGGAATCCGGTGCTGGAGTGGCTGAACCGCACGTACGGGCGCTCGCTCGACTGGTGCTTCGATCACATCAAACTGACTCTTAGCCTGGGACTGCTGGCTTTGGCGGCGATGCTCGCGCTGATTTTCAGCGGAGTCATCGGGTCGGAATTCCTGCCGCATCTGGATGAAGGCGCGGTCTGGGTGCGGGGCACGCTCGCGCCGAGCACGGGGCCGACAGCCGGGATGGAACTGGCGGACAAGGCGCGACTGGTGCTGGCGGGATTTCCGGAAGTCACGCAGGTGGTGAGCCAGGTGGGGCGTCCTGACGACGGTAGCGACGCCAGCGGTTTCTATAACACGGAGTTTTTTGTCGATCTGCTGGCGCGGGAGAAGTGGAGGAAGCAATACCACACGAAGGATGAGCTGATCGCGGCGATGGACAAAGATCTCGCGCAGTTTCCGGGCGTGGACTGGAACTTTTCGCAGCCGATCTCCGACAACGTGGAGGAAGCGGTCAGCGGCGTGAAGGGCGAGCTGGCTGTGAAACTTTTCGGGCGCGATCTCAAGACGCTGGAGCAGAAAGCGGAAGAGATGCAGAGCGTGATGAGCCAGATTCCGGGAGTGGCCGACCTGGGCACGTTCCAGGTGCGGGGACAGCCGAACGTGAATCTGGTGGTGGATCGCGCGGCTGCGGACCGGTTCGGAATCAATGTGAGCGACATTCAGGATGCGGTCGAGGGTGCGGTCGGCGGAAAGGCTGTGAGCCAGATCCTGGTTGGCGAGCAACGTTACGATTTGACGGTGCGCTACCAGCCGCAGTTTCGCAGGACGGTGGAGGAAATTGGCAACATCCGGATTCTGGCGCCGTCGGGCGAGCGCGTGGCGCTGAGCCAGGTGAGCCACATCACGCTGGATGATGGCGCGTCCACGATTTATCGCGAAGGCAATTCGAGATACATTGCGATCAAGTACAGCGTGCGGGGGCGCGATCTGGGAAGCACGGTGCGGCAGGCGATTGAAGAAGTCGGGCGGAAGGTGCAGTTTCCTGAGGGCTATCACCTGGACTGGACGGGCGAATACGAAAGCCAGCAGCGGGCGAACCGGCGGTTGGCGTTTATTGTGCCGATCACGCTGCTGCTGATGGCATTCATTCTGTATTCGGCGTTTGGATCGTGGAAGTGGGTGGGGCTGATTCTGGCGGTGGTGGCGCTTTCTCCGCTGGGCGGCTTTCTCAGTTTGTTGCTGACCGGGACGCACTTCAGCGTGTCGTCGGGGCTGGGCTTTCTGGCGCTGATTGGAGTGTCGGTAGAAATCGGCGTGATCATGGTGGAATACATCAATCAGTTGCGCACGCGCGGGCTTCCGGTGCGCGAGGCGGCGAAGGAAGGCGCTGCGCTGCGGCTGCGTCCCATTATGATGACGATGATCGTCGCGACTCTGGGGCTGCTGCCGGCGGCGATGTCGCACGATATTGGTTCAGACTCGCAACGGCCGTTCGCGATCGTGATTGTGGGTGGGCTGATTGTGGAGCTATTCGTGAGCGTGATCTTGTGGCCGACGCTGTATGTGTTCTGGGCTCGGCCTGGGGATCGACTGCCTCCGGCGGAGCAGAGTTTTATGGCGGAAGGGGAGCACGTGGACTAGGAGTGAGCTGCGAGTTGCGAGTATCGAGCGAACAAGCGCCCGCCGAGGAAATTTTCGTAAAGTAGAACAAGAAAAAGCAAAAAGAGGAAGAGATCGCAGGAGGGCTGGCTCGAGGCTCGCAAAAATTAAGAGTTCCGAGGTGGTGTTGGGTCCATTCCTCTCGGCCAGTAGCTCGCGTTTAGACCCTTGCTCGACCTGCTATCGCTGCTTCCCTTGCGGGATGCTGCGCGCGATCTTTGCTCGGGCTCCGGGCTCACCGCCAACCGGACAAACCTACCCAACGCCTCGGAACTCTATCTTGCCTTCGACTGGGCTTCCCGTTCTCCTCGACCAGCGCTTTGCTATAGACCCTTACTTGCCTTCCCTCCTCATTTTGCAATGTTGAGGGTGACTTAGCTTGAGCCCCGGACGCTGCACCAACCGGAAAAACTTAAGTAGCTGTCAAAGAACGATCCTGTTGTACTCCTTCCAGTTTTAGAGTCAATGAAAAGTGTGCGACTCTATCTATTTTATTTTCAATAGAGTGCAGGCCGTCCACAGGCGGGTGACCGGATTTTGTGCAGCCTGGGCGAGCCATTTCGCGCAGAAGGCAGGCGGGGCGCGGGTTTTCGCGACTCTGAACAGGAAGACGGCCGGGATTGCGGTTCCTGCATTGGTCCCGCTGTTGTGAAAATCCTGCGAAAGGCGCGCCGGACAATGGATCCTGCGAAACCGGCCTCGCAAGAGCGCGATGCCGAGGCTGGTTCGCCTAATCGGCAGCGATGAGGTCGGGTTCCGCCAGAATGTACGGTCGAAGGTGTCTCTTCCGACAGAACCATTTCTGCTACTAAGACCGCAGCGTTGAGGCTTAATTCCTTGACAACACGGGTAAGTCTGCTAAAGTTCGAGAAAAGCTGCTGAACCCTAGAACTGACTCACAGGTGCCCTGTCTATGAAGAATGTTTACGAAGTTTTGAGGCAGAAAGAGATGGAGTTGACCCGGCTGGAGAAGGAAGTGGAAGCGCTGCGGCTGGTGGCTCCGTTGCTCTCTGAAGGAATGGACGTGAACTCCGACATGGTGAAGCCAGCACTGGCTACCGCCGTGAACGGGCCGCAGCAGCCAATCCGCATCCCGGCGCCTCCTGTGGTGCCGCCGGCGCAGCCGGTGCGCGCAGCCGGCTGGGACGATACCGCCAAGCGCTGGCCGTAGGCGCTCGCGCGGATCGTTCACGAATTTGTTGGAGTCGCTCTCTTGAAATTTGGTTCTCGCTCCCTACCAGCCTGGGACCACGTCCGAGGCTGAGTTTCTAGAGGCCTGGTTCAGGCAGTCCCTCTCAGGGGCTAAAGCCCGCATCGTTATCACGTCTAACCCGGCGCTGAAGCGCCGCTCTTCCACGGTGTTGCCGGCGGTGCTTGTCTACTCTGCCACAATCTCGCGCAACGCTTCCAGCAGGCGATCTACTTCTTCCGCGGTGTTGTAGTGTACGAGGCCGATGCGGAGGAAGCCTCCGGATTTTTCTACGTCGAGGCGCTCGGTGAGGTTCAGGGCGTAGTAGTTTCCATCCCAGGTAAAGAAGCCGCGGTCGCCTAGTTTGGTGGCGAGGGCGAGCGGAGTCTGATCTTGCGTCTGATTGATGACTCGCACGGCGAGCGTGGGGCAGCGCCAGTCGAAGCACGAGGGGTCAGCAATTCCGTAAATCTTCAATTGCGGAATTTGGGAGATCCCGGCAATCATGCGGTTCATGAGTGAGTGCTCGTGGCGATGAATCCATTCGAAGGCGGCGACGATCGCGGCGCGGCGCGTTTTCGCTTCCGGGTATGCGTGGCGGCCGAGATCGGCGGTGTAGTCGACGCAGGCGGTGATGCCGGCGATGCATTCGTGATTGAGCGTGCCCCACTCCCAGCGGTTGGGGATGGCGTTGGTGAGCGGACGCACTTTATAGGGACGCAGGCGTTCGAGGTGCTCGCGCTTGCCGAAAAGAACTCCCATGTGCGGTCCGAAGAATTTGTAGGTGGAGCAGACAAGGAAGTCGCAATCGAGCGAGGCCACGTCGATCAGGCCATGGGGGCCGTAGTGGACAGCGTCGATGTAGGTGAGCGCGCCGGCAGCATGGGCGATGCGGACGATTTCTTTTACAGGATTGATCGTGCCGACGGCGTTCGATGCGTAGCCGACTGCGACGAGTCTGGTTTTGGAATTGAGCTTTGTAGCGAGATCTTCGACGTCGAGAGTGCAGTCTCCTTCGTGAATTTCTGCCCAGCGGATGGTCACGCCTTTTTCTTCGAGTGCGAGCCAGGGCGAAACGTTGGCGTCGTGATCGAGGCGCGTGACCAGGATTTCGTCGCCCGGGCCTAGGTCGCGGCCGATCGTGCGGGACATTAGATACGTCAGCGTGGTCATGTTGGGGCCGAAGACGATTTCGTCGGCGCCGCAGTTCAGGAAGTCAGCCATGGCGGTACGGGCTTCAGCGATGACGGCGTTGGTGCGGCGGCTGGTGGCGTAGGCGCCGTCGGTGTTCGCGTTGTCGCGGCTAAGGTAGTTGGAAATGGCGTCGATGACGCGCCGCGGAACTTGCGTTCCTCCGGGGCCGTCGAGGAACACGGCGGGGTGTCCGTTAACGGTTTGGGTGAGCGAGGGGAATTGGGCGCGGATGTAGGGGAGGTCGAGGGTGGCGGGTGCGACGGTTTCAGTCGTTGGCATAGCCATCATCTATCTTCCCACGGCCCGCACAAAATCCGCCAGCATGCCATATGCGGTCGCGTAGAGGCCGGGATTTTCTTCGGTGATAGCTAGGCCGGGAAAGATGTCGGTTTCGAAATAGATGTAGGACGAAGTTCCGGCGATTTGCGCCATCGGATCGGCGAGCGGGATTTGTTCCGGGCGGACGCTGGCGATGATTCCGCTTTCTGTGGTCGTCCCTGTTCTTCGGGCGCGGCAGACGAGTTTGTAGGGGCGGCCTTCTCTTCTAGCTGCGCGCACGGCTTCTCCGCTCAGGCCGCGAATTCCTTCGCGGTGGATTTCTTCCAATCGGATTGGCGTATCCATCAGCACTGTAATCAGCGCGGCAGTCTTGACGGCGGCGTCCCAGCCGTCGATGTCGTGCGTGGCATCGGTTTCGGCGACGCCGAGTGCTTGCGCTTTCTTCAAAGACTCGTCGAAGCTGAGGCCGTTCTCCATTTCACTCAGGATTACGTTTGTCGTGGAATTCAGGATGCCGTGAAATCCCTGCTGATGGATCAGAGGTAGTTGGGGAAAAAAGGAGAAGATGGGGACGCCATCCATCACGGTGGATTCGAACAAAAAGCGCTTGCCCTGCGCGGCGGCGAGATCGCGGAGTTCGCGGTAGGCGTGGACGATGGGGCCTTTGTTGGCGGTGATGGCGTGGGCTCCGTGCTCGAGCGCGGCGCGGAGATGATCGACGGCGGGCTGGCCGCTTTCGACGTTGAGCGCGGTGGCTTCGAAGAGAACGTCGGCTTTGCCGGCCGCAAGCCAGTCGCGAACGTTATTGTATGGCGCGGAATGGCGAGGCGCGGGCGAACGCTCCGCAGAGGCGCCGGGCAAAGCGCCGGGGAGATCATCAGCAGTCAGAGCCAACAGTGTTGCCTGGTCCAGACCGTTGTGGTCCGCAATCCATCCCAGGCGTCGGGTGGCGACTCCGGTGATGCGCCAGGAAATTCCATAGCGCTCGCGCAGTTCCTGCTCACGGTCGAGCAGCAACCGGACCAGCGTCCGGTTGACGTTGCCAAAACCGAGCAGGCAGAGGTTGTAAGTGCGAATTCGGATCTCCTCGACCGCGACGTTGGTGGCAGCCGGCGGGACGCTGGTGCTACACGGACCTAGCCCATCACCGTGGTGTGTTCGGGTTTTACCTTGTAGATCACGCGCACTTCGCCGGGCTGGCCGTAGGGATATTTGTCGACGCCGAGATATTTCTTGGCCAATTTGTCGATGTTGGCGCTGGCTCCCTCTTCGGTGATCTCGACCACACGGCCGCGGATTTCGAGATAGCGGTAGGGATTCTCCGGGTCCACCAGAGTCAACGCTACGCGCGGGTCGCGGCGGACGTTCTTATCCTTCTGGCGTCCCTTGGCGGAGTTGAAAATTACGTGTTCACCATCGAAGTCGCACCACACCGGCGTGACTTGCGGGCTGCCGCTGGGCATCAATGTGCCCAGGTTGGCGAAGGCGCGCTTCTGGAAAAGATCGCGGTACTTCTCAGGAATAACGTCGGACATGAAACCTCCTTGCGGTCGGGCGGTGAGATGACAGCATTATAGAACGGGGCGGCAGGAACCGGTCAGCGTGCAGGCGAACGGGAAGTACTTCCCGTTTTCTACGGGTCCGTTTTAGAATGGCGAGCTTACTAGAACTCAACAAAGTTTGACGGACGGCAGGGCGCCGTTTTGCTGTCCGCTCTAAACCCCAGTAATCTTGCAGGCTTTGAAGCCGGTAAAAAAAGGGGCTGATCCGTATGAAGATTGCATCCCGGCAGGCGGATGATCGCGGAGCCAAACCGACCGGGCTTGTGGTTGTGCTGTTTCTGTTTCTGCTTTCTGCGATGGCCGGCGCACAGACGGCGAAGTATCCGCAGACCATCGTTTTTATGACCGATTTCGGCGTGGTGGACGATTCGGTGGCGATCTGCCGGGGCGTGATGTATTCGATTATGCCGGAGGTGCGCATCGTCGATCTGACGCACCAGGTGACGCCGTTTTCCATTCTCGACGGCGCGCGATTTCTTTATGGTGCATCGCCGTACTATCCCGCGGGAACGGTTTTCGTGGTTGTCGTCGATCCCACCGTCGGCAGCTCGCGCAAAGCTATTGTCGCCAAATCAAAACGCGGGCAGTATTTTGTGCTGCCCGATAACGGCGTGCTTACGCTGGTCGAGCAACGAGACGGCATCGAAGCCGTGCACGAGATCACGAATACGGATTGGATGATTGGCACCAAGCTGTCTTCGACATTTCACGGGCGCGACATCTTTTCTCCCGTGGGCGCGCACGTGGCGCGCGGCGACGACTGGACGAAAGTAGGTCCGGAGATGCCGGTCGCATCGCTGGTGCGTCTTGAGTTGAAGGCGGCGCGGCTCGACGATCACGGACTGAGAGCGGAAGTGATTGCGACCGACGGTCCGTTCGGAAATCTTGTGACCAACGTTGATGCCGAAGTGTTTTTAAAACTTGGCTACCAGCGCGGCGAAGAGGTTCCCGTGAAGCTCGGCGGCAAAGAGATGAAGATCAAGTTTGTACGGACGTTCAGCGATGTGGCGCTGGGCCAGCCTCTTCTTTACATCGATTCGCGCGGACATCTTGGCCTGGCGGTGAATCAGGGAAGCTTCGCTGCGACCTACGGCGTGAAGCCGCCGGTGGAACTGTCCATTCCACGGGCTGGAAAGTGAAGCGCGCGCTCGAGCAGGCTTGTCATCCGCATGGGCTTGTCATCTCGATCGAGGCTGCGAGGGCCCCTGGTTCCTGCTCGCGCCACGCGGATTTGCCGCTGCGAGCGGGGAACCAAGGTCCCTCGCTCCGCTCGGGATGACAAGCCTATGAAGATAGCAAGCTCTGCGGGGATGACAAATCACTTTCGGGCTGAAAGCTTGCCGACGATAGAGTTATTGCGCAACAATTTCGGGATCCCTCTGAATTCGCGGCAACACGGCGCGCAGCAACGCCTCAAAGCTGGTCTTGACGCGCTCCCCAGTCTCCATCACTTCCTGGTGCGAGAGCGGTTGATCGACGATCCCGGCAGCCATGTTGGTGACGCAGGAGATGGCGAGCACTTTGATTCCCATGTGGCGCGCGGCAATTACTTCGAAGGCCGTCGACATCCCAACCAGGTCGGCGCCGATGGTTCTTAAATGTTTAATCTCGGCAGGCGTCTCGTAACTGGGGCCGAGCAGGGCAGCGTAAACGCCTTCGTGCAGCGTCATTCCCAGCTTGGTGCCTTCTTCTCGCGCCAGCTCGCGATACGTTTTCGCGTAAGCGTGCGTCATGTCCGGAAAGCGCGCGCCGAAACGGTCGTCGTTCGGGCCGGTCAGGGGATTCGCTCCCTGCAAGTTGATGTGGTCGCGGATCAGCACCAGCGCTCCCTGCTGATAGTTGAGATTGATGCCTCCCGCCGCGTTGGTGAGGACGACTGCGCAGATTCCCATGCGTCCGAACACGCGCATGGGGAACGCGACTTGCTGCGCGGAATATCCCTCGTAAAGATGCACGCGGCCTTGCATGGCAGCGACCGGAACAGAGCCTGACTTGCCGATCACCAACTGTCCGGCGTGGCCGATGGCGGTGGATCGGGGAAACGCGGGGATCTCGGCGTAGGGGATTCGCGTCGCATCGGTAAGAGAATCGGCAAAGCCACCGAGACCGGAACCAAGAACAAGACCGATGCGCGGCCGCAAGGAAGTTCGTTGGAGCACAGTCGATGCCGCGGCTTCCGCGAGTGTGAACTGATCGTCCATAGAACGCACTGTAGCGCCGGCATCTTGCCGGCTGTCGCAAGAGCATCTTGCGACCGGGACGGCGGCGCTACTTTCTAGTATTTCTTTTCGAACTTCGCAAACTCCCCCTCCAGCTTCCACTGCATGCGCGCGCGTTCGTTGGCTGCAAGGAACTGACCGCATCCCGCCGAAGGCTTTTCCACGCCGAACGCGTCTCCCGCACATGCCGGCGCAATGCGAAATACTACTTTCGTATCGGCCCACAAACTTCCGCCGGGAAGAAAGCTGTGTTCCAGACTTTGCCGGGCCATGCGCTTCAAATCTGCGTAGGACAAGTGATAACTCTCGACCGCGCGTAGATATTCCTGCGTCATGTCTGAACGCGACACGCCCTCATCGTCGGTGGCGAGGGCTACCGGAACTCCGAACTTCATGTAGATCGGCAGCGGATGGTCGTCGCCACTTACACCGAGAATCATGTCATTCGAAG
>Ga0210391_10003197_pt1 | contig 13924 bp, 8 predicted proteins | sample IncBWC12OmetaG_FD_160573 | JGI IMG/M metagenome (GOLD analysis project Ga0210391, IMG submission 160573) | Forest soil microbial communities from Barre Woods Harvard Forest LTER site, Petersham, Massachusetts, United States - Inc-BW-C-12-O ... | reverse complement strand
TTTCAGCGAGATAGAAAAGCATCGAGCCGCTTTCGAACAGCCGCGTCGGCGGATTGGTCGAGCAGTCGAGCATCGCGGGAATCTTGGAATTGGGATTGATCGCGACAAAGCCGCTGGAAAACTGGTCACCGTCGCCGATCCGGATCAGCCAGGCGTCGTATTCTGCGCCCTTGTAGCCGGCCGCGAGCAGCTCTTCCAGCATGATCGTGACCTTCTGGCCATTGGGAGTGCCAAGCGAATAGAGCTGAAACGGGTGCTTGCCGATCGGAAGAGTCTTCTCGTGCGTTGCTCCCGATATCGGGCGATTGATGTTCGAGAATTGACCGCCGTTATCCTTGTCCCAGACCCACACCTTGGGTGGAACGTAGCCCGCGGGCTGATTGGCAATCGCAGGATCTTTATCTGTCATATCCCTGTGCTTCAATGAATGCTCTCAGCGTGCGAGTCTATGGTTATTCGACCGCAGGCGCTATGGACCATGAATTACGCCGCCTGTCGTTCTACTTTCCAACCCTTGCAAGCCAAGAGCACAGTGCGTGGGATCCGATGCTTACCACTCGCATAATAGGCCACTTGGCGTCGCGATAGTCCGAGGGCATTGGCGGCGTCGGTGAGGCACAGTCCGTAGCGCCATCGCCAACGCAGAAATTCTACCGTGTCATGATGACCCGTCTGCTCGAGTGCCATTTCCCAAAGCCGATCCGCACCCATGTCCAGTTCGTTAGACCACATCACACTGTGGCCACCTTCACCTTTTTTTGCTTCGGCGAAGACTTTTGCATTCAGTAGTGGTTGTAAACCTTTGAGGCGATGAATCGGCTCACTCAAATCTACCAGCGTGACGGATTTGTTAGGGGAAAACCTGAAGAGATTCCCAGCGCACCGTCACCATCGCGTTACGGACGGCTTGCGGAGGTGAGAATGCGAAGACCTCTGGGAAAACTGAGAGAAGGGTCAGCGCTTTCTACCTTGACGCAAGTCACGGTAACATCTTTGGCCCTGAGCAAAGGATGTTTCGGTGACGCTGAGTCGTGCAACGGATTGTCATCGCGATGAGCTACGTAAGGTCGCTCGCGGCATTGCCATCGTGGCGATCTCTCTCTGTGTTCTTGCGGTCGCCTACAGATCGAATGCGGCGCCCGGCAATCAAGGCGATGACCTCTCCACGAATTCACTCAAGACCTTGAGCATCGAGGACTTGATGAATCTTGAGGTCACTTCCGTCTCCAAAAGGGGCGAGCCCCTGAGCGATGCAGCTGCCGCGGTCTATGTCATCACGCGCGAGGAAATCTTGAATTCCGGCGCAAGAAGTTTGCCCGACATTTTGCGCCTGGCCCCGAACCTGCAAGTGGCGCAGATCACATCGAGTTCCTTCGCGGTGACCGCGCGCGGCTTCAATGGCACGGCCGCCTCCAAGCTGTTGGTGCTCATTGACGGGCGCAGCGTCTATACGCCTTACCACTCCGGCGTGTCGTGGGATGTCCAAGACGTACTGCCGGAGGATATCGAGCGGATTGAAGTCATCAGCGGCCCCGGCGCAACTCTCTGGGGCGCCAACGCGGTGAACGGGGTCATCAACATCATCACGCGCAAGGCCGCCGACACGCAAGATGGATCGCTGCGCGTCGGTGGCGGCAACCTCGAGCAGAGGGGTAGCGTCCAATATGGCGGTCAGGCAGGCAGCGCCGTGGACTACCGCGCTTATGTGGATTCATTCCACTACGGCGACGATCTTACCGCCACCGGAACGAATGCACGGGACGCATGGCAGAAGTCACAAGGTGGATTTCGTGTCGATTGGATGCCGGCGGGGGATCTGGTGACTTTGCAGGGCGACCTCTACGGAGGTTCGGAAGAAGGGCAGCTCCCATCCGCCGATGAGGCGGTTTCCGGTCACAACCTGCTCACGCGCTGGAACCACGCCTTTTCGGAGTCGTCTTCCCTGCAGGTTCAGGCTTATAACGATTACACCCGGACCATGATCCCGAACGTTGGATTTGATGAACTCAATACCTACGACCTCGATGTTCAACACGCCTTTGCCTGGGGAAGCCGTCAGAGCATCGTGTGGGGCGGTGGTGTGCGGACCGAAGACGACAGCTTTCCGGTTTTTTTGCCGCCGCAGCGCACGTTGGACTACTCCAACGCGTTTCTCCAGGACACCATCTCCTTGAGCCGGACACTCAAGCTGATCGTCGGGGCGAAATACGAGCATGATGCCTACACCCACGGCGAGCTGCTGCCGGACGCTCGCCTTTCCTGGAAGGTATCCGACAGCAATCTCTTGTGGGCGGCCGTATCGCAGGCTGTGCGCGCCCCTTCGCGGATCGACCGGGATCTCTTCGAGGAGGCTGGTCCCGTCGTGTTGCTCCGTGGTGGGGACTTTCAAGATGAAAGACTGACCGCCTATGAACTGGGCTACCGCTCGCAGCTCTCGGCGAAGAGTTCCCTGTCGATCTCGACGTTTTATAATGTGTATAGCGAGCTTCGCAGCGTCCAATACTCGCCTGGCCCCGCATTGCCCATACTGTTCGCCAATGGGATGTCTGGAGATACGGATGGACTCGAAGCTTGGGGCAATTACCAGGTGAGCGAGTGGTGGCGGATGAGCGCCGGAGGGAATTGGCTGCACGAGAACCTGCATTTCAACCCAGGTAGCGACACCATCGGGGGTATCGCACTCGCCGGTGATGACCCCAGTTATCAAATCGCACTGCGCTCGACAATGACCTTTGCCCGCGATGGGTCGCTGTATTTGGATCTGCGTCATATCGGCGCGTTGCCAAGTCCCGCCTCACCCAGCTACACCGAACTCAATGCCCATGTCAGCTGGATAGCTTCGCGCGCGGTAACATTGGCGCTCACGGGGTCAAATCTCATTCACCCCCACCACCTTGAGTTCGGCACGACGGCGGCACCGCTTCAGTTGGGGGCGACTGGTGTCGAGTCGGGCCGTAGCGTCTTCGCCGAAGTGCGATGCAATTTCTGGTGACCGCAGCAGGATAGCGATCCGAGCTGGTCGGGACCTCGACCACTCGGCGCGTTGGCCGGAATCTTATTCTGTCAGGACTTGCGCCGGGTCCAGCGCTCGCGACGTAGGCTCAGGGTCTTGACGCAGGGCCTGCCCCGCGGCCCATGCGGCGCCGATGAGTCCCGCGCGATCGCCGAGCCGGCTGGGTGCGATGGTAATGGGCCGTGAAAACAGGGCCGGAAGAGTCTGTCGGACCCGCTCATATAGCTCGGGACGCACGCCGATGCTTCCCCCGAACACGATGAGCTCCAGATCGAGGAGCGATTGCAGTGTCACTACGGCGAGTGCCACCCAGCGCGCCGTCGTGTCGAGGACCGACGCCGCCACTTCGTCTCCTTGCTCGAGGAGCATGAAAATGTCACGCACCGTGGCGGCCGCGGTTCCACCCTGGCGACGGTAGCGATCTACGATCGCGAGTGAGCCCACCTCGAGCTCGAATGTGCCGCTGGCAGATGGGACCTGCGAAGTCGGGTCGCGCCCTACTGGCAAGTCCGCGATTTCGCCCGCCGAGCCACGCGCCCCCCGAAACAGCTTGTCATCGATGAGCAGGCCGAGCCCTGCACCTGTTCCTAGCGCCAAGAACGCCGCGTTGCGGCAGTGACTGGCACACCCGAGCGCATGCTCGCCCAGCATCGCGAGATTCACGTCGTTCTCGATCGCAACATCCGGTCCGAAGCGGCCGCGCAGAAAGCCGAGGACATCGAAGTCCTCCAACCCTGCGATGTTTGGAATCAAGGAAACACGGCCCGTGCAAGGATCGATCGCTCCAGGAATTCCCACCATCACATGCCGCGCCCGCGTGACTTCGATCCCGACGGTTTGCGCCAGCTTGTCGGCGCAGGCGGCGATCTGTTCGGCCACGTACGCTGCGCCGCGCGGGTCGGTGGGCTCAGTCAATTCCGCCACGATACGACCACGCGCATCAGCAATCGCTGCGGCGAGCTTGGTGCCGCCCAGGTCCGCCGCAAAACAATAGTCAGTTTCGTGCGGCATCAACGTGCGCTACGCTGCGCCGGCGGCGGAAGAGGAAGCGCCGTCGCGAGTTCCGCGACTCCGAAGAATTCATCATGGAGACGGCGCAAGGCGACCGACAAGGCGCCCACGACGCCTGCTCGCCTGCCGAGTGTGCTGGTGCGAATCTCCACCGGCCGCGCCGAGAGCTGCAACAGCACGCGTGCGACCTTGTCCGCAAAATCCGGACGCGCCCCGACCGAGCCACCCAGAACGAGCAGATGCGGATCCACTGTTGCGATGACCGCCGCGGCCGCAAGAGCAGTCAGCCGCGCCGTCTCTTCGACCACGTCCGCTGCAATCGGATCGCCCGCCTGCGCTCGCTCAAAGACCTCTCTCTCCGAATCAACATCGGATCCGCCGGCCTCCCGGTATCGTCGCACGACACCCGTTGCGCCAACCTGGTACTCGAGGCAGCCCTGCAGGCGGGACTCGGCTTGCAGCGGATCGCCACCGATCGGCAGATAGCCGATCTCACCGGCGGCGCCGTTCTCGCCGCGAACGAGCCGGCCGTTGACATAGAGTCCCAGTCCAACGCCGCTACCGAGCGCGAGGAAGGCCACGTTGTTAACGTTTTGCGCGCAGCCATGCCATATTTCCCCGAGCAGTGCGAGATTGATGTCATTTTCAAGGACGACGGGACTGCCGAGTTTCTCACCCAGCAGGCCGACGACATTGAGGTGATCCAGGCCGGTGATGTTGGGAGCCATCTCGATGGCGCCGCTCTTGGGGTTTACCACCCCGGGGGTGGCCATCACGATGGAGCGAATTCGGCTGGGGTGGGTGTGATTGTCACGTGCCAGACGGTCCGAGAGCCGGGCAATCTGGTCGAGCGTCCAGGCTCCGCCGCGGATGTCGGTGGGTTCGTCGGCCTCAGCGAGAACTCTGCCAGCAATATCGGCGAGGGCGACTGTCAATCGTCGGGCTCCCAGATCGATGCCGAGCACATGGCCGCCGTCTGGGCTCAATTCGTACAACACCGCGGTCCGCCCGACATTGCCGCTGGTTCGCCCCACCGGGCGAACCAGCCCCTGCTGCTCGAATGCGTCGATGACTTCCGACATCGTCTGTTTCGACAGAGAGGTCACCTTGGCAAGATCTGCCCGTGAGATGGGGCTGCGGTGCAGAAGCGCCTCGAAAACGCTGCGTCGCGACAGCTGGCGGGTCACGCTGGCAATCGGTGGGGAAGGCATAGGAGCACTCATTGATTCGTCACCTCTCCGAACAATAATAGCCGTATTAGCCGCTAAAGCCACCTATACTTGACGAAAAGCACACAGCATGCGAGATTGATTCGTCAATCGACCGAATAAATAGATGCTGCCAGGGGTACAGATGAGCAGGGCAATCGGTCATTGGGATGGACAAGCAGGGGTCTCCACGACGCTATTTTCGGCGGGATGTCCATGGCGCGTGAAGCTGAATGATGCTCGGAATCTGTGCATTTTTGCCATGGGCAATCCACGCATTGCTAGTGGATGAGACAACAATCTAGAGGGAAAGGCCGTGTCAAACGTATATCGCAAGCACCCCCTGTCAATTGCCATATCCATGGCATTGCTCGCCGCCGCGACGACCTCAGCCATGGCATCAGAGGACACGAGTGCCCCGGCGGAGAACGCGGGGGTGCAGGACCCTGCGCAACAGGGCGCACAGGCCACACCATCGCCCGACGCCAAGAAAGCCAAATCCGGGACCGCGAGCGCCGGGTCGGATGCGGGCGAGCTGCAGGAGGTCACCGTCACCGGGGTGCGTGAATCGCAGATACGCGCGATCGAGTTGAAGCGCCTGGCTCCGAGTATCCAGGACAGCGTCTCGGCGGAGAACATCGGTCAATTTTCCGACGTGACCATCACGGACGCGCTTCAGCGCATCACCGGCGTGCAAATCAACCGCGACGCGGGCGTTGGATCCTCGGTGGACGTGCGCGGCCTGCCACAGGTAGGCACCATGCTGAACGGCGAAGTATTCATTTCGCCGGATCAGATTGACTCGCAACAACCGGACTTCACCACACTGCCTGCAACACTGTTCAATCAGGTGGACGTTATCAAGTCGCCCACCGCAAGTCAGACCGCGAGCGGCATCTCAGGTTCGCTCGATCTTCACACCTTTCGGCCCTGGGATTTGCCGCATGGCTTCACCTATAACTACTCGGCCGACGGGGAACGGGGCAGTACCTCCGGCAAAACGGGACCGGAGGCCAGCGGACTCGTCTCATTCAACGACGACGGTCGTTGGGGTCTTCTGGTGCACGGTGATTTCTCCGATACCACCCGGTTCGGCACGGCAGGCGCGGCTAATTCGCCTGCGAACGCCACCGAGAGCCTCGACCAGTATGGAGTCATCCTCCATGGCGAGAACGCGGCCAGCGCGGGCGCCTACAACGGATTCATCGGTGCGTGGAACGGTGCGCCGATTCCGTCCCAGATCAAGCAGAATCCGAACGGTAGTGTCGACGTGAACGGCGACGGGAAGTCCAACGGCGTGTTCATGGGCAGCCAGGACATCGGCCTATACGACAGCTCCATCGAGCGCAAGCGCCAGGCCGCCAATGCCTCGTTCCAGGTGGACCTCGACCACGGACTCAAGTTGACCAGCGATTACTTTTACGCACATCAGGATCAGTGGGAACGCACCGTCGGCATCCAGTTCAACTCCACCAACTGGGAGGGCGCGACCTATGTGCCGTTGCAATCGAGGAACACCGGCAGTACCGCTCTTAGTCAGTACAACACGCCGCCGCCCGATCCCAATTGGGCCGGCTCGCAAATCTATACGACGCAGGTGTACGAAAAATGGCCGGGTGATGTGGAATCGTACTCGCAAGTCAACCGCTGGCAGTCCACCGCGCAGAACTTCAATGTGCAGTTGGATTTCGACAACGGGGGCCCCTTCAAGGGGGGTGTGCGCGGTATCCGCGAAACGGCATCGCAGGAGTACATCGAGACCGACATCAATATCTCCGATTCCGACGGCTGCCTGTGGGCAGACCCCAACAGCCCGTTGCCCTGCGGAACCTTCAACTATCCAACTCAACTGGGCGGGCCCCGCGTATTCAACGCCAACGGCATTCCCCAAAATACTGTTCCCATCATCGCGGATCTCACGGGCCGGAACGTCACCATCAGCATGCCGGCATCCCTTGCCGCCGACTTCGCAAATCCCAACGCTTGGACCATGAAGACGCTGGAATCGGGCGAAGACTACAATCGCGAAACCGCGATTACCGCGCTGCGCTTCGATGGACACTACTTCTTCAATGATGCATTCCACCTGGATTTCGGTGTGCGCAACAGCATACGCAGCGCCGATAACGACGGGTACACGCTGGTTACCCCCGTGTACGCCGGCATGGGCGCGAGCGACCCCAACGGCTGTCTGGTGCGATATGCCGGTTCCGATGTGATCTTAAGTGGCAATGCGACCGGCACTACACCCAGTACGTGGTGTACCGCGGGCAACGCACTCGGGGCCTTCCGTGCCGGCCCGCTGTCGTCGCAGCAATTGTCGAAAACCCCGGCGCCCCTCGCCAACAACTTTCAGGAATACACCAACCTGCTAGGCTCGGGGATCACCTTTTGGGCGGTCAACCCAAACGCCTTGGATAATCCGATGGCGTACTGGAAGGCGCTTTATCCCAATACGACGACACAGCCGTCGCCTGGAGAGAGTTGGGCCGTATCGATGAAGGAACTTTCGAGCTATTTGCAGGCCGACTTCAATGGCGAGCTCGGCGGCATGAAGTACAGCGGTAACGTGGGCGCACGCCTGATCCACACCAATCTGGATGTGACCCAGTTTTTGACCGGCCTGCCGGGTCAATACGGCACTGAGCCCGCCGATGCCGGAACCACCGCTACCCGGCGCAGCTACAACGACGTGCTGCCGGCGGCCAACTTCGCGTTGAATGTGACCAGTGACTTCACCGTGCGCCTCTCCGCCTCCAAGAATATGATGCCCCTCGATTTAAGCCAGTGGGGCGGAGGTTTGGCGCTGAATTACTCGCTATTGGAAACCAAGAGCGGTCCGATCTATGAGGTCGCGACCGGCAACTCCGCGGGCAATCCGAACCTCAATCCGTGGCGTTCCACGAACTTCGGTGCTTCGTTCGAGTACTACATCAACTCCACCAGCATGGTCGGCCTCGAGCTGTTCCGCATCAATGTGGAGAGCTTCATCGAGAATGGCAGCGTGACCAATTGCAATCTGCCGGACGAGGACGGTGTGGTACGCCACCATTGCATAGCGATCGTCGAGCCGATTCAGGGCTCGGGCAACAGCATCCAAGGTGCGGAGTTCGACTATCGCCAGGGATTCACATTCCTGCCGTCATTCCTCACCAACACCGGCATGGAGTTCAACTTCACGTACGCGCCCAGCAATACGGGACAAACCGATCTGGCCGGGAACAAGATCCCGTTCCAGGATAACTCGACCGAGTCGGGGAACTTCATTTTGTGGTACCAGGACAAGCACTTTCAGGCCCGTGTCGCGTACAACTACCGTTCGAAGCGAGCTTTCGAGAATAGCGTGGGCGGCATCACCGGCCTGGAGGAGTACGAGGCGCCCCAGCAGTACGTGGACGCATCGCTCGCGTACAAGTTCAACAAGTACCTCGAAGTGTTCCTGGACGGCACGAACCTCACCAACGAGTACCAGCGCTACTACCTGGTATGGCCGGACCAATTCGGGCACTCGAACTTCGCCGAACGCATGTTCACGCTTGGCGTCCGCGGACAGTGGTGATCGTTCTTGAGACCGGCTGACGTGACGCGGATCCCGGGCATGCCCTCGATCCTGATGGTCGTTGCGCTCGCGTTGCTGGCGCGGGCGTCGCTCGCACCCGCCGAGGGTGTCTACTCACCCACCCGAGTGGATGGCGACCTCGGGTCCGCCACCACCATCGCCCATTGGCAGGTTCAATCGAGCGCCAAAGCGCAGCAAAGCGGCACCGAAATCTCCTCTGCCGGTTATTCAACCGGCGAATGGTACCCGGTGAGCGGCCGCGCGACAGTGATGGCGGGGCTGCTGGAGAATGGCACGTACAAGAACGTGTTCTACAGCGACAACTTGCGTACGGCCGAGGAGCCCGATTCCAGCAGCAACCTGTTCGTGGTTCCCTGGTGGTATCGCACCGAATTCAATTTGGCCGAAGGAGGGCGAGCAACACATACGCTGCTGCGTATCAACGGCATCATCGCGAGCGCAGATGTTTGGTTGAATGGGAACCTTGTTGCCGAACAGGCGGCCGTCGCCGGAGCCTATCCCGTGCACGAGCTCGACGTGACACAATGGGTGCACGCGGGCATCAACACCCTCGCATTGCGCGTGCATCCGGCCGATCCGAGGTCGAGCCTGTCAATTGGCTGGGTCGACTGGAACCCGACGCCACCGGACAACAACATGGGCCCCTGGCGCGGCGTGGATATCGTGCGCAGAGGGCCGGTCGAGATAGGTTCTCCGCAGGTGACATCGACGCTGTCGCTTCCCGATCTGTCGCGCGCCGCGCTGACCGTGAAAGTGCAGGCGCGAAACCTCGATGCATCGGCACACGAGGCAACGATCATAGGCGTCGTGGCCGGCGTTTCGCTGCGGCGGACAATCCACCTCGATGCCGGTCAGACGCAGACCGTGTCATTTTCCCCCAAGAGCGATCCGGGCCTCGACCTTAAAAGTCCGCGAGTCTGGTGGCCGGTCGGTATGGGCGGCCATCCGCTCTACACTCTGGAGATGTCGGCGGCAGTTGATGATGTGATCTCCGACCGGGCGAGCGCGACGTTCGGCATACGCAGCGTCAGCTCCCACCTCACTCCGCAGGGTTATCAGCAGTTCGTCATCAACGGCAAGCCTGTCCTGATTCGCGGCGCGGGCTGGGCGCCGGACATGTTCCTGCGCGACGACCCCAAGCGCATGGAGACCGAGTTCAGTTACGTCGCGAACCTCGGGCTCAACGCCATCCGCAGCGAGGGTAAGCTGGAGGACGCACGCTTCTACGACCTCGCCGACCGCGACGGCATCATGATCCTCGCCGGCTGGGAGTGCTGTGATAAATGGGAATCATGGGCCAAGACGGGCGGTGAGCCGTGGGACGCTGCTGACGAGAAAGTGGCTGCAGCCTCGATGGCGAGCGAGGCACGTCTGCTGCGAAACCATCCGTCCGTGATCGGATTTCTAATCGGCAGCGACAACGCGCCGCCATCCGCGATCGCCAAGATGTACGTCGACACTTTGCATGCCGAAGACTGGTCGCTGCCGATCATCGCGGCGGCAGCAGACCAGGTCACGGCCGAGACCGGTCCGTCCGGCATGAAGATGGCCGGGCCCTACGCATGGATCCCGCCCGCGTATTGGTACGCCGACAAGCTGGGCGGCGCCTTCGGGTTCGACTCCGAAGTGAGCGCAGGCGCCTCTATTCCGCTGCTGGACGACCTGACTCGCATGCTCGCGCCGCAGGAGCTGGAGGCACTGTGGAAATACCCGCAGGCGCGGCAATATCACGCCTCGGCTGCCTGGTCGATATTTGCGACGATCGAGTCGTTCGACACCGCGCTGGCGAGGCGCTACGGCACACCCAAGAGCCTCGAGGACTACGTCGCCAAGTCCCAGCTGGAAAACTACGACAACGTCCGAGCGCAATTCGAGGCGTTCAATGCGCACATGGACGCAGCCAAACCCTCGACCGGCGTCATCTACTGGATGCTCAACAACGCCTGGCCCTCGCTGCACTGGCATCTGTACGATTATTTCCTGAATCCGGCCGGCGCCTACTTCGGCGCCAAGATCGCCAATGAGCCGGTGCATATCCAGTACTCATACGACACGCGCGCGATCATGTTGGTCAATCACACGCTCGCCGGCGAGCATGGATTGCGGGCGGTTATCCGCGTGCGCAACTTGGACGGCAGCGTGGGCTACGAGCGGCGCCTTCAGGGCATCGAACTTACGGGAAACAGCGCGCGGCAACTGGCGATGCTGCCGGCGCTGGATGGCTTGTCGCGCACCTACTTCATCGAGCTCGAGCTCGCTTCAGCAGACGGCAAATCGTTCAGCCGCAACGTCTATTGGCTGTCCACCCAAACCGACGAGCTCGACTGGGCAAATTCCAATTGGTACCTAACGCCGGTGACGCGATACGCGGACCTGACCCCATTGCAGTCCTTGCCGACCGCTACAGCTACGGTCCGGGCAACGATGCGGCAAGAGGGAGGCGAGGACATCGCCTCAGTCACGCTGACGGTACCCCCATCCTCCAAAACCGTCGCGCTGTTCCAGCACGTGTCGATCAAGCGATCCGCGGGTGGGGACCTGATGTTGCCGATCTTGTGGAGCGACAACGACGTTACGCTGTGGCCCGGCGAATCGCTTACCCTGACGGCGCGTTTCGCGACGCCAGGAGCGGCGACACCGGTCGTCGAAGTGACTGGGTGGAACGTTCCGACGCTGAGCGTTCCGGTTGCTGTCGAGAGTCGGACAGCCGCTTCGCAGGAGAGGAATCATTGAATTCGGCCGGACTCTCACGACGACTGCGCGCACGCCGTAGCCGGGACCAGATATCATTCGCTGGATACCCCGGTTGGGGCGGTTACAGGAGAGAGACCACATGCCTGCGGTACCCCACGTCGCGAAGTCAGCCCGCAAGTTCCACTTCATATCCGGGATGCCGCGCTCGGGCAGCACGCTTCTGGCCGCCATCCTCAACCAGAACCCGCGTTTCCGTTCGGGCATGACCAGCCCGCTTGCCGACATCATGGGGGTGGTGATGGCGGAGACGAGCAGCAAGAACGATTTTTCTTTCGACGTCTCCGACGAGCAACGCGTTGCCATGCTGCGTGGCCTGGTCGAGAACTTCTACGCGGGACAAGCGGACGCCGGCGTTGTGTTCGACACCAGCCGGCTGTGGTGCAGCCGGATGCAATTGCTGGAGGCACTGTTTCCGGAGGCGAAGGTCATCGCGTGCGTTCGCCAGTTGTCCTGGGTGTTGGACAGTATGGAACGGCTGGTACGCAGGCAACCGGTCGGCGTCAGCAAGGTGTTCCGGTTCGACACCAACACCACGGTGTACTCGCGAGTCGAGGCGCTGACCGATCCGCGCGGCATGGTCGGGTTCTCCTTCCAGGCCACCAAGGATGCCTTTTATGGCCAATATGCCCCGGGCCACTTGCTGCTGCTGACCTACGAAAGCCTGGCGCGCAATCCGTCGGCGGCCATGCGTGCCGTCTACCAGTTCATCGGCGAACCCTGGTTCGAGCACGACTTCGACCACATTTCCTACAACGCGGACGAGTTCGACGCGCGTGTCGGCATGCCCGGCCTGCACAAGGTGCGCCCGAAGGTGGAGCCGATCGAACGCACCCCCATCCTGCCGCGCGAAATCTTCGGCCGCTTCGTGAACGAATCGTTCTGGATGGACCCGAAGAACAACATCAGCCAAGTGCCGGTCGTGTAGTGACCCGCCCATAGGCCCGCGCCACCCGCCGAACATCAACGAGGTACGATCGAATGACAATGACAGCGGCAGTGCGCGCCGCCACCTCCGGCAGAAGCCGATTTCTGGTGGCAGTCGTGTTCTTCGTGTTTTTCGTGATCTCGTTTCTCACGAATATCCTCGGGCCATTGGTTCCAGACATCATCGCTGACTTCCATGTGTCGCTCACGATGGCCGCGATCCTGCCGTTCGCGTTCTTCATCGCGTACGGTGTGATGTCGATTCCGGCGGGCTTTGCAGTGGAGCGCTGGGGAGAAAAGAAACCCATGGTCGCCTCCTTCGTTGCGGCAGCCCTCGGCGCGGCCAGTTTCGCGGCCTTCCCCACTTATTCAATGGCCGTGATGTCCCTGTTTGTGATCGGGGCGGGGATGGCTGTACTGCAGGTTGCGATCAATCCCCTGTTGCGGGTGGCCGGAGGCGAGGAGCACTTTGCATTCAACTCGGCGTTCGCACAGCTCATCTTCGGCGCCGCTTCCTTCGTGAGTCCTCTGGTCTATTCCGATCTCGTGAGGCACCTCGATCCCGCACATCGCGATCTCGAGGGGCTGTACGGGGTTCTGGGCAGCATTACAACTCCTGCGCTTCCGTGGGTGTCAATTTATTGGATATTTGCCGTGGTCTCCGGCGTTTGCGTGGTGGTGATCACATTGCTGCGCTTACCCAAGGTGGAGCGTACTGCCGAGGAGACGGCGGGCACACTGTCCATGTACCGGCAGCTGCTACGCAATCCATACGTCTGGCTTTATTTTCTCGCGATCATTGCCTACGTCGGCTGCGAGCAGGGCACGGCCGATTGGATGTCCCCGTTTCTCGAGCGCTATCACCATGTCGATCCTCACCAGGGAGGTGCAGATGCGGTGGCCTACTTCTGGGGACTGATGACCGCCGGCTGTCTCCTGGGGATGGGGCTGCTCAAGCTCTTCGACAGTCGCCGAGTACTAATCGGGTTTGCGGTGGGTGCTCTGTGCATGCTGACGCTCGCGCTGTTTGGCCCGGCCGAAGTATCCCGAGTGGCCTTTCCCTGTATTGGGTTCTTCGCCTCGATCATGTGGCCCACCCTGGTGTCGCTGGGCTTAAATTCGGTACCCCAGCACCACGGCCCTTTCGCCGGGATCCTGTGCTCAGGGATCATGGGGGGCGCGCTCGTGCCCTTTATTATTGGCTGGCTTGGGGATCTGTACGGCCTACGATTTGGCATGCTGTTTTTGTATCTCACCTTCGCGTTCGTCTTGAGCGTCGGCGTGTGGGCGCGACCGCTCATTCGCAATGCAACCAGGGGCGGCACGAACGAATCCTGAGACTGAGCCTAAGATGCATAGATACACTGCAATGTTGGGTTTAGCGATATTAGCGGCCACTTCGCGGATCAGCTGCGCTCCAGCGGCACCAGGACC
>Ga0210391_10003193_pt1 | contig 13926 bp, 13 predicted proteins | sample IncBWC12OmetaG_FD_160573 | JGI IMG/M metagenome (GOLD analysis project Ga0210391, IMG submission 160573) | Forest soil microbial communities from Barre Woods Harvard Forest LTER site, Petersham, Massachusetts, United States - Inc-BW-C-12-O ... | reverse complement strand
AAAGGCGTCAATAACTACATACTTTTCTCCCTTTATAATAATTGTATCTCCTGATTGGTATTTTTCAATCTTTTTCCAGTTCGCAATACTTCGGGTTGTTTTATTGGAGGTCGTACACGCAGTAACCCCAAAAAGCAAAACAAAGCACATCGGTAACGCGAGGGTAAAACGGAACATTCCAATGCTACTCCATTAGGAATTTACAGGGAACGTATTATTAATAACTAATATTTGTCTTGCCCGTTCTCTTGTCCCCTACTGTATGTACTGTCCCTTTAACTTTACTTTATGTAATGAATACTTGTCTTTATGGAAAGTAAAGTTTACTTTTGACGAAACCTCTTATCATGGAAATCAAACTCCTCCTCCCCCGGAAATACCGCCTTATTGGTTGGATCCTGGTGGTTCCCTCCACTGTCGTCATGGTCATGAGCATGTATTTCGATTTCAGCCTCCCCTTTTTGAATTACGTCGGAAAGGGGACCCACATCAGCCTGGACCCCACGTTTATCTGGAATATTCAATCCCATAACTTCACGGGAGATATTGCGGGGGTCCTCCTGCTCACCGGGTTATTGATGGTGGCCTTTTCCAAGGAGAAGATCGAGGATGAAAGGACGCAACGGCTGAGGCTGGAATCCTTGCTGTGGGCGGTGTACTTGAATTCAATCCTGATCATCCTGGCCATTATCCTATGCTACGGGACCCTTTTCCTGAACGTCATGATCTATAATATTTGTTCCACCCTCGTTTTCTTTATTGCCCGCTTCCGCTGGGTTATGTATAAGGAGGCCCTGTCATGAAGAACGATTTGAAAGTCCAGCGGGCTATCCAGGGGCTCACCCAGGCCCAGTTGGCGGAAAAGGTGCACGTGTCGCGCCAAACGATCAATGCCATAGAAAGCAATAAGTACGTGCCTTCTACGGTACTGGCGCTAAAAATCGCCGGGGTGTTCAAGCGGCGGGTGGAGGAAATTTTCCTCCTTGAGGAGGGGGATTAGTGGCCCGCATACCAGGTGCCCAGGGACGTCAGGTTCCCCTGCACATCCACGAGTGCGGAAGACCATAATGGCCCACTAGAGGGATCTCCCGAAAACCAGGAGTAACGCTTCACGAAGGGCAGGGAATCCAGTTGGGGCAGGAGCCTTTGCATGAAGGCCTGGACCTGTTGCGGCGTATAGGGATTATTCGCGGGCGTGGCGGCATTCCAATCGGCGGTGGCGAATTCGGTGATCCATATGGGCAGGTGGTATTGATTGTATACCTGCTGTAATACCTGTACGAAGCTGGTGTCGTCCAACCCGACATACATGTGCACGCAAATGAAATCCACACGCAGATTACGGGAGGCGACGGAGTCCATGAAGTCGGTGAACCATTGAATGGTCGGCCAGGAGGTGGCGGGGCTACCCAAGGGGAGGTTCAGGCTTTCCAACTGGGGCCAAAGAGCCAGGACCTGGTCGACGGTCATATTCGATTGGCCGCTTTGGTCGGGTTCGTTGAATCCAAGAACGTATTTGGCCTGGCCTGAGGCGGCAAGTTGCGCGACGGTGGCGAGGTTCAGTGAATCAACGTTGGCCGCACCCCAAAACATGGGTACGAATTCGAGTCCGGTGGGGGGGAAGCTGGGTAAGGGAGTACCCCAGGTATAGTACCATTGTGCTTTTAGTTCGGTAATGTCGGAGGACCAGTATCCATCTGTCGTATTGGTGCTGAAACAAGCGCCTTTTTTAGCGCTATGCACGGTGTCAACGGTTACTGGAGTGCTGTCACCACCGGATGGACCAACAGGGCTAACGGAAGGTGGGCCGCCTTTTTTGCAGGCGGCGGCAAAGGCGGCAAAGGCCAACAGGATAACGAGGGTACGACAGGCTTTGATCATGCCTGTAAGATACAAAATTAAGATGTGGCAGGCAAGCGGACGGGGATCCTTAGGATGTTCCCGCTACCGTTGCAAACGTTTTGCATTTCCTTGAGCAGGCCGTCATAATCAAGGGCGCGCGTACGGTCCCTTTGATAAAATCCGCGTACGCGATTGGAGGAATAATACAACATGCTTCCGTCCGATGAGACGTAGGGCGAAGATTTTGGATCCCCGGCGTTCAACTGAGGACCGAATTTACGCGGAGGGGACCAATCCAGGCCCTGGCGGAAGGAGACTACAATATCGTTATCCTGCACGAAGACCAGGTACTTTTCATCGGCGGAGATAAAGGGGTCCTGGGCGTCACCGGTCACGGGTAATCGCTTGGGCACTCCGAAGGCGGAGCCGTTCCAGGTGGAAAAATATATGGCCATCCCTTCGTAACCGTCGCGGTTACGGGAACAAAACCACAATGTTCCGTTCCGGCTGACGGAAGGGGCATAGCAATTGACGCCAGAAACATTCACCGGACTATCTATGTGTCGGGGTGCGGACCACTCACCAGAAGGCAGGCGGTCTACATACCAAAGGTGGAAGAATTTCTCCGGGTTCGGTCCATCGCCGGACAGGGGCCGGTTGGAAACAAAAAACAGGTGGCTTCCATCCGGAGAAACGAAAGGGTCGGTGTCGTTCCAACGTCCGGAAAAGGGGAGAACTATGGGTTTAGACCATTGGTCGCCTTGTTGTGAAGATGATACAATAGTCCAATATACGCCCCCCTGCGACCAGTAGACGGTATGTCCGTCCGGACTGAAGGACGTGGCCCATTCCTCATAGGGCGTGGATACGATGCCAGGAGCAAATATCTGGGGTTTGGCGTTGGTGTCCATGAGGCCCTCCTGGGCAAAGGAGGCTACGGGCAATGAAAGCAGGAGTGGCAGCGCAGATAAAAAGCGCAGGGTGGGGCTATTGATCATGCACCAAAGCTGTGGATTAAGCCAACCGCACCCAAGCGATTTTTGCGCTTTGCCCTTTTCTTTCAATCTTTAACGTGCCACGAGCTCGTGGCGTCAACTTTATGGACATGACCGAATGGAGTAATTTTTTCATCGCCAGCGGTGGTGCGGCGGCTGCCCTCACGGGGTTGATATTCGTGGCTGTTTCCATCAACCTTTCCAAAATTCTTTCCATACCCCATCTCCCGGCAAGGGCCCTTGAATCCCTTGTTATTTTGATGAATATATTATTTGTATCCCTGTTTTGCCTTGTTCCCGGGCAAACACTCCGGCAGCTTGGGATGGAGATCGCGGGATTGGGGGTCCTTTTTTGGGGGGTGACCTTATGGATAGACGTGGGAATCCTTCTACAGAAAATGCGCGAGTACCTTTTCCATCACGTCCGCAATCTGGTTTTCAGCCAACTTTCCATGGTGCCTTACATTGTATCAGGTTTGTTGGTGTTTAACGGCCATGCGGGCGGATTATATTGGCTGATTCCGGGGATATTCTTCTCTTTTTTGAAAGCTCTGACAGATGCTTGGGTGATGTTGGTTGAAATAAACCGTTGACTAGATAATTATTAATACAGTAAATAATCCATGTATTGGTAATTTAATCCATTTAGCTTATTTTCCATTTTGATTTTCACCAAAATTGACCGAGCAAACGACATATGACGAGTCTAAGCTCTTGCTTGCCGTAGCCGAAGGAGATGAACAGGCCTTTTCCCAACTGTATTATCACTACCAGGAAGACCTCTATCATTTCATATTCAGGCTCGTCAAAGTACCTGCGCTGACTGAGGACATCCTTCAGGATATTTTCCTGAAAATATGGGAAGCCAGGGGACAGTTGCCACACGTCCGGAATTTCGGAGGCTACTTGTTTTCGGTGGCCAGAAACCATACCTTGAACATCCTCCAGTCCATTTCCAAATCAACCTATGCCTTGTCCACGCTGGTCCGCCATTTCCAGGAACTGCGCGTGGATGATGAGGCCCTGAGTAAGGATTACCTGAAGTTTGTTCACCAGGCGCTCCAATCCATTCCCAGCCGTTCCAGGGACATCTTTCAAAAGTGCAGGGAGCTCGGGATGTCCTATGAGCAGGTAGCGTCGGAAATGGGCATTTCGAAGAATGCCGTGAAAAAGCATATGATGACGGCCATCCGGGGCCTGAAAGATGCAGCGCAAAAGGACCTGGGCTTTTCGCTGGAAGCGATGTTGGTGGTGGTCGCGTTGCTGTCGGCGGTTTACAGGTGAGGCCTTCGTGAAAGCGCGGTTGAAAAATATTTTGAAGAAGGGGTACCCTGGGTGCCCTTTTTTTTGTCATTATAGTATACACATATGAGGAAGAACAGACAGTATAAGGAATTGATACGCCGGTACCTGGAAAATAAATCATCAGAAGCTGAGCTGGAGGTCTTTTTTGATTTGCTGAGGCGGGGAAAGCTGAAAAAACATTTCAACACGGTGTTGAACCATGAGACGGACCGGAGGTCTTCCGGTCCATCCATTGCATTGTGGGCAATCGCGGCGACGCTGATCGGTCTATTGTCGTTGGGCGGCTTATGGTATTGGGGAAAAGCGAAGCCCAAGCCACCGGTCGCCTCCATAAAGAGCCAGTACAGCAATGACGTACAGCCAGCCAGGAATCACGCGCTGCTCACCCTGGCCAACGGAAAGGTGATCGACCTGGACACGACCACGGCCGCAGCGTTGAAGGAAGTGAACCTGGTGAAAAGCCGGAATGGTGAGTTCGAATTCAGGAAAAGCGGGGATGATACGGCCGTGGTGTATAATACGATTTCGGCGCCCAGGGGTGGCGCTTTCCCTTTCGTCCTGGAGGACGGCACGAAGGTATGGCTGAATGCTGCCAGCTCCCTGCGCTTTCCCACCGTTTTCCGGGGCGGCACCCGGCAAGTTATCCTGGACGGTGAGGCTTATTTCGAGGTGGCCGGGAATGCGGGAAGGGATTTCAGGGTAAATGCACAAGGGATGCAGGTGCAGGTGCTGGGCACGCACTTCGACATCAATGCGTATAGCGATGAATCAAGTATAAAGACCACTTTGCTGGAGGGATCGGTCAGGGTCGTGCAGGGCGGTGTCAACTCCCTGCTGAAACCGGGTGAGCAGGCCCGGTTGACATCTGACGGTTCCTTCCACGTGGTCAGCAGTCCGGATACGGTAGACCTGGCGATGGCATGGAGGAATGGCTATTTCAGTTTCGACAGGGACAACATCCAAACCGTGATGCGCCAGATTGCCCGTTGGTACGATGTGAACGTACATTATGAAGGTCCGGTTACGCCGGCCATATTCGGAGGGGATTTGGAAAGGGACCTGACGCTGGTTCAGGTGTTACAGATTTTGGAAAAAAGCCAGGTCCATTTCCGTTTGAAGGGAAAGGAACTTACCGTACTCCCTTAAGCTATTCAGCGACCCAAAAAAGCCAGAAGCGTCGGAAGCGCCCCTGGCCGGAATTTGGTTTGCTTTTAAATAAACCCTTGCAGGATTCCTTTAATTAACCAAATCAACTGTGAATGTATGAAAAAAAGTGATAAAGCCCGGTTTGCCGGCTTTCATCAAATGTGTATCACCATGAAACTGACTACACTACTGTTGACTGTGGTGCTCATGGAAGCACATGCCGGAGGAGCTGCCCAAAGTGTGAGCCTTAGCGGCCAAAACCTTTCCCTCAAAAAGGTATTTACCGAAATCAAACACCAGACAGGGTATACCTTTTTCTACAACTACGCCCTGCTCAGGGAGGCCCACCCGGTCAGCCTGAATGTCAAGGATGCGCCCCTCACGCAGGTGCTCAACCTTTGTTTTTCCGATCAGCCCCTGGATTACCTGATCGAAAACAAGACCATCGTCATCACCCGGAGAACGGCCACGCTTTCACCTCCGGCTCCCACCCCGCTTACGGACAACGTTGTCCAGGCATTGCCGGAAGACGTGGAAGTGCATGGCAAAATCTCCGATGATAAAGGGCAGCCCGTAGTAGGCGCCAGCATCAAGGTAAAAGGAAGCGAAACGGGTACCGTCACCGATGGGGAGGGCGTTTTCTCCCTTAAGGTTCCGGCCCATTCCATCCTACTGATCACCAGCGTGGGTTTTCAAGCAAAGGAAATAACCGTAGATAAGGCGGAAAGCATCAACATAAAATTATTCCAGTCACTCCGGTCCATCGACGAAGTGGTGGTGACCGGCTTGGGAGAAAGCCGCGCCAAACGGAGCCTGGGTTATTCGGTAACGCAAGTCAGTGGGGACCAGATCCGGTCCGCCAATACCATCGACCCCATCACGGCCGTGCAGGGCATGGTAACAGGTTTGCAAGTTCAGCCCGGCCTGAGTGGCCCTTCGGCTACTCCACGCTTCCTGATCAGGGGGAGTTCTTCCCTGGACCCTTATGGAAATACCCCTTTGATCGTGGTCGATGGCGTCGTCCTGGATCAATCATCGGTTCTGCCCAACCAAAGCAACCAGTACGGTAGCAATACGGACTTCGGGAACATCCTCAAAGACATCAACCCTGACGATATAGAATCCATGAGCGTAGTGAAAGGAGGCGCCGTCGTCGCGTTGTATGGCAGCCGGGCCAACAACGGGGTCATCCTGATCAAGACCAGGAAGGGAACGCATCAAAAGGGGATCGGGGTAACCCTCTCCCATAGCGATTTCATCGACCATGCCTACAAAACGGTGGCTTACCAGAACCAGTTTGGATCGGGGGTTGGTTTGAATGATTTCGATACGGCAGCGAACGGCCAGTTGTCCATCGATCCCAGCACCTACGGGATCAGCTTCGGGCCTCAAATGACGGGTCAGAAGGTGCTGGATCCGAACGGCAATATTATGACCAACGTGGGGGCCAATCCCCTGAGCCTTTTCCGGAACGGGGTTACGGACAATACCAATATTGCCATCTCCGGGGCGAATGATGCGAACTCCTTCCGCCTGTCCTATTCTCACCTGACTTCCGAGGGGATCACACCCAACAATGAGCTGAAGCGGAACAGCATCGATATGCGCGTGACCAGCAAGGTGGCCAGCAAGATCCTGGCGGATGTCACTGTGGATTATGTGCAGACGGGCACTTACAATCCAGCTTTGCAGGGTGGCAACAGTCCCCTGTACGCCCTCGCGTATGACGTGGCCAGGAACTATAACCTGCCGTATTGGTCCACCCACTACATCGACTCCGTAAACGGAGGGGCAAATAATAAGGATGCCCTGGGCCTTGCAGCAAACCTGTTCTATCCGCTGTATGAGAATAACGACTACCTGGTCGAAAACAATTTCAGGGGCAGCGTGGGCCTGACAGCTAATGTCACCCCCTGGCTGGATTTACTTTCGACAGAAAGTATAAATATCTACAACCGGAATGAAAGCCTGGATACGCGGGGGAACGAACCCGGTTTCAACGGTGCCAGTTATTGGACCAGCAGCAACGACCTTTACCAATTCCGGTACAACGGGAGCTTCTACCTGCACCGTTCCTTCGGCCCCGATTGGGTAGCCTCCCTGCAGGGTGGAGGGGAAACCTTCACCTGGGAGAATAAGGGCATCACCGCGCAAACGAACGGCACGATTTTACCGGATATTTACCGATTGTCCAATACAAAGAATCCCGCCACTATTACCGAGGCAACGCCGAACGCGGCCCAGCTCAGTTCCCTCTTTTTCCAGGGCAGCTTCCAGTATAAGAATGATTACTTCCTGAACTATTACGGACGCAATGACTGGAACTCGACATTGGTATATAATGACGGACACGGGCATTATTCCTATTTCTTCCCGGGTGTCGACGTTTCATGGGTGTTCTCCGATGGTCCGTTGAAGATGGCAAAATGGCTGGACTATGCAAAGTTGCGGTTTTCCTATAACCAAAGCGGCGATGGAGCCAATCCCTCGAGCCAACCCTATATAGCCAACACAGGAGCCTACGGTGCGCAGAATCCTTACCAGGGGGCAAATGGTAACGTCAATTATTACCAATTCCAATCGAATACCCTGGCTAACCCGAACCTCGTTCCCGAGCATAGCTCCAAGTTCGAGGCGGGTGTGGAGTTCAAAATGCTCCATGAGCGCCTGGGAGGTGATGCTACCGTGTATACGCAGAATACCAATAACCAGATCCTTCCCTTTACCGTGCCCCAGGTTTCGGGTGTTCAGAGCGCCCTGATCAACTCAGGCCTGGTCCGCAACAGGGGGCTCGAACTGACCATATACGGAACGCCTCTTCAATCGAAGAATTTCTCGTGGATTTCCCGGTTCAATTATACCCTGAACCGGAACAAAGTATTGAGCCTGCCCTTTGGTACCAATTACCTGGATCTGGAGGATGAGGACGGTATCCGTACCGTCGCCGTCAAGGGCGGAGATTATGCGCTCCTGGTTGCCCGCTACGGGTACGCCCGGTATCAGGCCACGGATGCCAATGGAAAGAATATCAACAGCCCCCTGAACGGCCAACCCATCATCACCATGCTCGATGGTGCGGGGGGTACCTTCCCGGCGTATCAGAGAGCCCAGAACTACGGTACGAATCCCACTACCCAAGAGCCTGTCATTGGGTCTACCTTGCCCAAATTCCTGGCGAGTTGGTTGAACACCTTCAATTACAAGCGCTTTTCTCTGAACATTTTCCTGGATGCCAAATTCGGAGGCCTGGAATACTCCACCACCTATTTCTACGGCAGCCAGAACGGGAACCTGAAGAATACCTTGTTCGGACGGACCAAGGCCCTCGGCGGGATTTCGTATACACCCCTGCCCAACTCGGCATCCTTCTTCGGTACGGGTACCGCGCAGCGCCCTGATGGGATCGCCCTGACCGGGGTATTCCAACAAGGGACTTCCTCACAGGGCCAGGATGGTGCTTCGCACGATGTCAGCGGCATGACTTATGCGGCCGCACTGGCAAAAGGCTGGGTGCAACCGGTAGATGCTCCGGACTATTATATCGCCACGTATTCCTGGGCCTACGGGATCCGGGAAGCCGGAGTGTTCAAATCCTCGTGGGTGGCAGTGCGCCAAATCTCCCTGGGGTATGATTTGCCCTCCAACTGGGCTTCCAAGGCAAGGATGAACTACCTCAGGGCGGTTGTGAGCGTGCGGAATCCCTTTTACCTGTATAACAGCGCCCCGGATGGCATCAACCCGGATAACCTGAACGACTCGGGATCGGGAGCCGCCTTCGAACGCGGAGGTATTCCTTATGTACGGTCCTATGGGTTCTCCCTCAATGCTGGCTTTTAAAACTATTTCATTATGCGACAAACAAGATTCTATATACATTCTTTCGCTTTGCTGCTTGTCCTGGGGGGGTGCAGCAGGAGTAAATTCGCCCAGGACAATACCAACCCGGACGCTGTCCTTTCGGTCGCCCCGGAATACGAGCTGACCGCCGGCCAGTTGCCGATTTACAACAATTCCTACGAGGCCTTCTATGATTTTTATGAATACATCAGGCCCTGGACGCAATTGTGGGTTCCGGCGGGTGGGAACATAGGGGGCTTGGGAAACTTTACATCCATCGCCAACGGGAATAACCGGTATGGGAATTTCTATGTGAACGTCGGTCCTCCCCTCAAGGATGTGCAGCACCTCATCAACATTGCCCCTCCGGCCACCCAGGCCAAATACGTATACCTTGGCGCCATTGCCAATATCAACATGGTACAGTATGCTTTTTATGTTACGGATCCAAATGGGAGCATGCCCTATACCCAGGCCCTGGAGGCCAGGTACACGGATAACCTGACACCCGTTTGGAATGACCAGCAATCGCTGTTCGATACCCTGGACGCTCAATTGAAGGCCGACGTCGCGTTACTGGAAACACCTCAGACCACGCCACAAGACACCGGCGGGACCAATGAGATCGTATTCCAGGGGAGTACGCGCAAGTGGATCATGGCTGCCAACAGTTTGAGGCTGCGCATGGCAATGCGTTTAATGAAGCAGAATCCCTCCCAGTTGACCAGCATCGCCAACCAGGTCCTCGCGGATCCTGTGGGCCTGATCGACAATCCCTCCGACGAATGGGTATTCACGAGCGGCCCCAACTTTGAAAGCACCGACGGATCGAACAGCAATTACAATCCTATCGGGCACGATGGTAATCAGTGCCTGGAAATGAACGTGGTGAACTTCATGAATACGACGGGTGACCCCAGGCGGAGGGCCCTTCTCCAACCTTCGGGAATTACTTCCCAGGCTATGTTCGACTCCGCGCAAGCCCAGGGTCAGATCCCCGCGGGGGAAACCTGGGACGGGCTGACCTACCGGGGTCAATATGCAAACCCTGACGAAGGGAAGGTGGCGGAAAAGGCCTATTACTTCCGGACGCTGACTTTTTCATTCAACAATGTCCAGCAGCAAATCAACTATCCCTCCGTCATCCAGCCCTATATTTTATTCTCGGAGTACAACAACGGAAACGGATTAAACGTCTTCCCCGTGATCACTTACGCGGACGTATGCTTCATGCGTGCGGAGCTCATCCTGCGGGGGCTTTCCAACGACGGGGCCAGCGCACAGGCGTTGTACCAGGCAGGCATCACGGCTTCCCTCATGGACTTCGACGCCTGGGCTACTTTGGCACAAACACCCGGCTATACACCATTGGCCGCGGGTGAGGTCACCAGCTACCTGGCCGCTCCCGGGGTGGCATGGCAGGCGGGCAATGCCCTGGAACAAGTGCTGGACCAGGAATACATCAACCTGTACATGAACCCCAACGAGGCGTGGGCACAGATCAAGCGGACGGGATATCCCAGCGCGACGGGAAACATCATGCCCATAGAAGCCCTGACCTCAGGCGGAAATCCGGTGGTCATGCCCAGGAGGTACGAACCCATGTTCCCGCTGTTGGGCGACTTGAATTATAACAATGCCATCAATGCCATCGATGCGGAACTCGCATTGCCAGGCTTTGGGGCAGCAAATGATATTACCGGAAAAGTTTGGTGGGACGAATAACAATTGCAACAATGGCCGCGGCCCTGCTCTTTTGCAGGGCCGCCTTGGCCCAGGAGGGTTTCGCCTCGGTGGAAAAGATATTCCAGACTCGCTGCGCGACCTGCCATCGTCCCGGGGAAGCCGCCCCCTTTTCCCTGCTGACCTATGAAGATATAGTCAAACGGACCTCCTTTATCAAAAAGGTGATTATGTCCGGTTACATGCCGCCATGGAGGGCGGATGAGCACTTCAGAGATTATTCCAATGACCGGAGCCTAACGCCCGAAGAGAAGACTCAAATCCTTCGCTGGATAGATGCGGGGGCCCCCAAGGGGCCCCCGTCGGGGCTTTCGGGGGGCAGCATGGTGGCCACGGTTTATGGGCGCGCCCCGGACCTGACGTTGAAAATTGATTCTCCATTCCTGGTCCCGGGCGACGACGCCGAGCGTTTCATTGTATTTAAAATTCCATTCGAGCTACCCGAAGGGAAAAATGTAGAAGCGCTGGAATTTACCTGCAACAATAAAAAGATCATCCATCATATCAATTATGGATTTTATGATGTGCCCGATACGTCGATCCCAATAAGAGGGGGAGATCCGTTTATAGATGGAGACAAGCGGGGGCCACAACTCGCCGAATACGAGCCGCTAAAGAAAAATTTCGTGTATTACACGGGGTGGATTCCGGGCGCGTCGTATGAAAGCTATCCCGCCGGTTTCGGTTGGACAATCCCCAAACGGGGTGTGATGCTCCTGACGGTACACTACACCGCCCTGGGCGCGGAAGAACACTCGATGGTCGGCGTGAATATATTCTTAACCCCCAAGTCCATTACGCGACCTGTAAAGATCATCAGCCTGGGTTCAGGTGGGGTGGGGCAGGAGGATATACAGCCTCCCTTCGTGATTCTTGCAGGGCACGTCGACACTTTCCACCTGGAGGTCAAGACCCAGGAAGACCAATCGCTGTTGTACGTCTGGCCCCATATGCATTACCTGGGGAAGGAATTTACCGCCTATGCGGTATCTCCCAAGGGAGATACCATCCCCCTGGTGCATATTCCGCATTGGGATTTTCGCTGGCAGGAACTGTACCGTATGAAGCATTTGGTGTCGCTGCCCGCGGGATCCATCGTTCACGTCATCGGGGTTTATGACAACACGGCGGACAACCCATTTAATCCCAACAGTCCACCCCACCTCGTCATTTCTACCGGGAATATGGATTCGAAGAATGAAATGCTCACGCTACTGCTGATTTATGTTGCGCAGGAGACGGGCGATGAAAAATTGAAGTTATGAAGAAGGTCGCACTGGTTGCCGCGTTATTGACCGGCCTGCGAGCCGGGGCACAGTTACCGGCGGTGAAGACCCCGCTGACGGTCGTTGTCTTCCTTTCTCCCGAATGTCCCTTGTGCCAGGGTTACAGCCCGGTGTTGAATGCGCTTCAGGAAAAGTATGCGGGCGTTATTACGCTGGTAGGTGTTTTTCCAGGAAAGGCTTACGGGGATTCCACGTATGAGGCGTTCAGGAATAAATATCATATTGCATTCCGCCTGATGAAAGACAAGGACAAAGCCCTGGTGAAGCGGCTTGGCGCAACGACAACCCCGGAAGCGTTTTTACTGAAAGGCAACCAAACGCTCTACCAGGGCGCCATCGATGATAAGGTCGTCAGCCTGGGGCAAAACCGCCTACAAGTATCGAAACGGTTCCTGGAAGACGCCATCGCCGCCGCCGAAGCGGGCCGGCCAGCGCTGGTGAAGAAAACGGAACCGGTGGGATGCCTGATTAATAACCTGTAACCTTTCCCTAGTCCATGTTGTCCAAAGGCCACGCAAACAGCGTGGCTTTTTCAGCTACGCCCCCCGTGGAGGAATAGAACTTCAGGGCGTGTCCATCGGCGTCGTGCGCGGTGACGAAAATTTCATGGATGTCCTGCAAGCGGCAAAATTCGCGCAGGGCCATGATCAATGCGGTCCCAAGCCCTTCGCGTCGATGGTCTTCCCTGACCGCCAGGTCGTAAACGAAAAGCTCGGCCGTTTCAGAATGGTACATGGGAAGCAAGTACGCCGTCGCCCCTCCCCAGACCTGGCCGTCCCCGATTGCGGCAAAGGCCATGAAATGGGGGTCTTCCAGCAGTTTGCCGAGGTATTCGGGGGAGGCGTTTCGAGGTGTTCCGGCGTCAAAGGCGGTTTCGAACATCCGGGTTAGTTGGATGAACAGGTCCAGGTCAGGAGGGGTAAGGCGTTTGATCATAACCCAATAAAGATAAATAATTTATAAAACATAGTACTATGCAAAAAATAGTACTATATTGTATCCAAAAGTATCGCCATGAAAAATTTATTACTTCTGCTTTGCCTGCTCATCAGCTCGCGCCTTTTTGCACAAAAGGACATTATCCTACACAAGGACAGCCTGTTCTGGCAAGCCTACAATGCCGGGGATGCGAAAAGTATGATGGTCTTTATCGCGCCCGACGTGGAATTCTACCATGACAACGGGGGGATCACGCTAGGTCTCGCCAATCTGGAGGCCAGCCTGGAAAATGGTCTCTTCCACAACCTGGACAGCTTCCGTGTGCGGCGTGAAGTTGTTCCCGGCAGTGTCGAGGTATATCCCATGAGCGCCAAGGGGAAAATTTACGGAGCCATCATTAGCGGACGGCATTTATTTTACGATAAGATGGCCGGTAAACCCGAGTACCTGGCCGGGCAGGCCAGGTTTACACACTTATGGTTACTCAAGGACGGTGAATGGAAAATGACACGCATTCTGAGTTATGACCACAAGGCCGTTCCCTACGAAAACAAAAGAACGGCAATCGATTTGCCACAGGCGACCCTGCAGCGATACGTTGGCACGTATGTGGGTCCTCAAACGGGAACGGTCAATATCGTCGTTGACAGCGGCAAGCTGCAACTGAAGACGTCCAATGGATCCTTTGTTCTCTTTGCGGAAAAAGAAAATCTGTTCTTTTCCGGGGAAAGAGACCTCACCTTCGAATTCACCGGAGACGGTAAAATGATCGTAAGGGAAAACGGCGCCGTGGCGGAAACGCTCAGTGCTGCTCGATAACGGATAGGATATTT
>Ga0210391_10003192_pt1 | contig 13934 bp, 16 predicted proteins | sample IncBWC12OmetaG_FD_160573 | JGI IMG/M metagenome (GOLD analysis project Ga0210391, IMG submission 160573) | Forest soil microbial communities from Barre Woods Harvard Forest LTER site, Petersham, Massachusetts, United States - Inc-BW-C-12-O ... | reverse complement strand
CGAGCGTCGGCGCGGGTCGAAGCCGAGCGCCGCATCGCCGCGGCGCGGGCTGCGGGCTCAAACGAGGCGGCGGAGTTGGCAACGCGCTACTCGCAACAGGCGCAAAGCCTCGTGGGGGAGGCGCAGCAGACCGCGCAGCGCGAGCTCGATGAAGCCCGAGCGGGCGAGTCGGTGGCGGCGCGGAGCGTGGCCGACTTCATGCTCGCTCGAGTTATTCCGGAGGCGACGTAGATGAGCGAGGAAAGGCTCTATCTCGAGATCTCGATCTGGAGCCAGGTCGCTTCGTCGGTTCTGTTTCTCGGTGCCCTGGTTTTTATTTGGAATAAGTGGATCATGCCCGTCGTTCTCGCCGCGCAGGCCAATAGCAACGCGCAGATCGCGCAATCGGAACGCCATCGGGACGAGGCGAAGGAAGCGCTCGTCACTCTGCGCGAGGAGATCGACACGGCGCAGCGCGATGCCCTGCTCATCGGGCAGCGAGCGGAGGTTCACGCGCAGCGTGAGCGCGAGGCGATGCTCGAGGAGGCAACCGAAGCCGGCGAGCGCAGCTTGCGCGATGCCGGCGGGGAGTTGGAACGCGCGCTCGCGGCCGCCCGCCTGCGCCTTCGCGACGAGCTCTTGGAGCGCGCGCTACAAATCGCGCGGCACGACGCCGTGGCGCGCATCGGTCCGGCAGTGGACTCGCGTCTGGTCGAGCGTTTCGTCGGTTCGCTGGAGAAGAGCGCCGGTGGTTAACCGGACGCTCGCGCGCCGCTACGCAATCGCGGCGATTGCCGTTGCTCGGGAACGCGGCGTGGTCGAACGCGTGGGCGCCGATTTAGCGGCCGTCGCGCGTGCGATCGGCCCGCACGGACTGGTCCACGATTTTTTCGTCGCGCCGGTAATCGAGCGGCGCGAGAAAGAGCGCGTCCTCACGCAGTCTTTTGAAAAGCGAATCGATCCCGTCGCACTTCACACGCTCCTGCTTTTGGTGCGCAAGCGTCGTGAGGCTTTGCTCGGCGCGATCGTCGAGGAGTATCTGGCGTTGGAGCGAGCCGCTCGCGGCGCGGAGAGCTTGGCTATCGAGTCCGCCAGAGCGCTCGACGATGCCGAATACCGGGCGCTGATTGGAAAGCTCGAGCACCTCTACGACAAGAAGTTCGAAGTCACGCAACGAGTCGACGCCGAGCTCATCGGCGGCCTTCGCCTCCTTCTGGCAGACCGCAGAATCGACGCGACCGTCGCCGGCCGCCTCGACGCCCTTGCCCGCCAACTCCACACAACTGGGAGCCTGTAGGGCTATGGCGCATTTCCGTCTTCGTGCCGTCTTTTATCCGAATACTTCGTTGCTCTTCGGTCACGAAGCTACGGCTTCGCTCCCTCATCGCGCCTCGTCTTCGAACAAAATTCGGCACAAATACGAAAACGGCCATAACCCTACAGGCTCCTAAGAAAGTTGATGAATGATAAACGCTGACGAAATCGCCAGTATTCTCAAGCAGCAAATCGAGCAGTTCAAGACCGAGATTCAAGAAGACGAGATCGGCACGGTCATCTCCGTTGGCGCGAATCTCGCTCGCGTCTATGGATTGCGCGGGGTGCGATCCTCCGAGCTGGTGGAGTTTGCCAACGGGCTGCAAGGCGTCGCGCTGAACCTCGAAGAGGACAACGTCGGCATCGTGATCATGGGCTCCGATTCGGAGATCAAAGAGGGCGACAGCGTGAGGCGAACGGGCCGCATCGCATCCGTGCCGGTCGGCGACGCGATGCTCGGCCGGTGCGTCAATCCCCTGGGCCAACCCATCGACGGGAAGGGCGAGATCGCAACGACGCGATTCCGTACGATCGAAAACGTGGCGCCCACTGTCGTACAGCGGCAGCCCGTCAAACAGCCGTTGCAGACCGGGATCCGCGTGATCGACGCGCTCATTCCCATTGGAAAGGGACAGCGCGAGCTCATCATCGGCGACCGTTCGACCGGCAAAACCGCGATGGCCATCGACGCGATCATCAATCAGAAGGGGCGCGACGTCTGCTGCGTCTACGTCGCGATCGGACAAAAGAACTCGACGGTCGCCGCGCTGGCACAGATTCTCGAGCAGAAAGGCGCGATGGCCTACACGACCATCGTCGCGGTGAGTCCGTCGGAGGCGGCCGCGCTTCGCTGGCTGGCGCCGTTTGCCGGTTGCGCGATGGCCGAAGAGTTTATGTATGCCGGCAAGGACGTGCTCATCGTTTACGACGATCTCACGAAGCACGCGCAATCGTACCGCGAGATGTCGTTGCTGCTGCGCCGCCCGCCGGGACGCGAGGCGTACCCGGGCGACGTCTTTTATCTGCACTCACGGCTGCTCGAGCGCGCCGCGAAGCTCTCCGACGAGATGGGAGGCGGCTCGATGACCGCGCTTCCGGTCATCGAGACGCAAGCCGGCGACTTTTCCGCCTACATTCCAACCAACGTGATCTCGATTACCGACGGTCAAATCTACTTGACGCCGCAGCTCTTCTTCCAAGGAATCCGGCCGGCGGTCGACATCGGTCTCTCGGTCTCGCGCGTCGGCGGATCGGCGCAGACCAAGGCGATGAAGTCGGTCGCGGGTCAGCTGAAGCTCGAGCTAGCGCAGTATCGCGACCTCGCGGCGTTTGCCAAGCTCTCGAGCGACCTCGACAAGGCGACGCAAAATCAACTTGCGCGCGGCGAGAAGCTCACCGAGCTGCTCAAGCAGCCGCAGTACCAGCCTCAGGCGACCGAAGAGCAGGTCGTTATAATCTACGCCGCGACCAAAGGCTTCGCCGGCGACGTGCCGACCGTTCGGCTTGCCGGCTGGGCGTCGGGACTGATCGGCTTCTTGCGCGCCGAGCACCCGCAAATTCTTAGCTCAATCGCCGACAGCGGCGCGCTGTCGGACGACACTCGCAAGCAGCTCGACGCCGCGCTGACCGAGTTTAATAAGAGCTTCTAGGAATGCCGTCGGTACGAGATCTGCGCGACCGCATCCGGTCGCTCAAGAATACTCAGCAGATTACCAAAGCGATGAAACAGGTCGCTGCGGCTAAAATTCGACGCGCCGAAGAGGCGCGCAAGCGCGCTCGCCCCTACGCCGACGCGCTCGCCGAAATGCTGGCGGATTTGATGGCGGCCGTCTCGACCGTCGATCACCCGTTCATGAAGCCGGGGAACGAGAGCGCTCCGGCCGGCATCGTCCTCATGAGCGCCGATAAGGGGCTCGCCGGGGCTTTCAACTCCAACGTCATTCATGCAGCCGAAGTCTTCGCTCGCGGCCGCAGCGCCGTGGCCTATTACACGGTTGGTATCAAGGCGCGTAACGCGGTGCGGCGCATGGGCTTCTCGGACCGGCCAACCTGGCCGCTCGGCGCAACCTCGAAGGTCGCGACGGCGCGCGAGGTCGCCGAACGCGTCGCCGTTGACTTCGTGAACGGCACCATCTCCGAGGTCGTCGTGGTCTCGCAAAAGCTCGTGTCGATGATGTCGCAACGCCCCGAAACGCTCAAGCTCGTCCCATTCCAAATTTCCTTATCGGCAAGCGAGCCCTTCGACTCCGCTCAGGATAAACTCCGCGAGCGGAGCGCAGCGGAGTCGAAGGGCGCGGTCGAGTTTTCACCGTCGCCCGAGTTCGTGCTCTCGCGATTGCTTCCCAAGTATCTCGAGTTCACGCTCTACTCGGCGATGCTCGAAACCGATGCGGCGTTCTTTGCCGCACAGCTCGTCGCAATGACCAACGCCACCGACAATGCATCGAAACTCATCGACGAGTTGACGATTGCGATGAATAACGCCCGCCAAGCGGCGATCACCAAGGAGCTTCTCGAAATCGTCGGCGGCGCCGAAGCTCTCGGTGTCGAGTAGCGATGGGAATCGTCGCCGTCATCGCCTATCGCCCAAAGCCCGGCCGCGAAGACGAACTGCTCGCGCTCACGCGCGAGCATCATCCGATCCTACGCGAACAAGGTTTGGTCACCGATCGGCCGCCGATCGTTACTCGCGCGGGCGACGGCACGATCGTGGAAGTATTCGAATGGATCGCGGGCGGCCCCGAACGCGCGCATTCGAACCCGGCCGTGCTGCAGTTGTGGCAGCGCTACTCCGCGGTGTGCGATTACGTGCCGCTAGCGACGCTCGCGGAGAGTGCGTCGCTTTTTGCTGGTTTTGAGGCGCTCAACTAACACGGAAAAGAAAGAGAAAAACGACTATCATGGCTGATACCGGAAAAATCTCGCAAGTGCTCGGCAACGTCGTCGACGTCGAGTTTACGCCCGAGACGTTGCCCAACATTCGCGATGCCCTCGTGGTGGTGGTGAACGACGACTCGCGTAGCGCCGGCAATGGAACCGCAACCGCGGCGCGCGAGCTGACGCTCGAAGTGCAGGACGAGCTGGGCGACAACCAGGTGCGTTGCCTAGCGCTGGGCTCGACCGACGGCCTCGTCCGGGGAGCGCCGGTGCGTAGTACCGGCGGGCCGATTCTCGTTCCGGTCGGCGAAGGCACGTTGGGGCGAATCTTCAACGTGCTCGGGAAGACGATCGACAGCGACGCCCCGGTAGAAGCCGCAGCGTACTGGCCCATCCATCGGGCGGCGCCCGAACTCAAATACCAAGAGCCAACGGCGCGCGTCTTCGAGACCGGCATCAAAGTCGTGGATTTGATGGCGCCCTACACGCGCGGCGGAAAGGTCGGTCTCTTCGGCGGAGCGGGCGTCGGGAAAACGGTGCTCATCCAAGAGCTCATTCGGAACATCGCCTACGTTCACAAGGGTTTCTCGGTCTTCACCGGCGTCGGCGAACGGACGCGCGAAGGCAACGACCTTTGGCTCGAGATGAAAGAGTCCGGAGTGCTCGAGCAGACGACGCTGGTCTTCGGCCAGATGGACGAGCCGCCCGGCGTGCGTTTCCGCGTTGCTCAGACCGGCGTAACGATGGCGGAGTACTTTCGCGACGAGCTGGGCGCGGACGTGCTGCTCTTTATCGACAACATCTTTCGCTATATGCAGGCGGGCTCGGAGGTCTCGGCGCTCATGGGGCGCATGCCTTCAGCGGTCGGGTATCAGCCGACCCTCGGCACCGACATGGGCATCCTCGAAGAACGCATCACCTCGACACGCAAAGGTTCGATTACGTCGGTTCAGGCGGTCTACGTGCCCGCCGACGATTACACCGATCCGGCCGTCGCTACGACCTTTGCGCACCTCGATGCGACGACCGCGCTTTCGCGTCCGATCTCGGAGCTGGGCATCTATCCGGCAGTGGATCCGCTGGCGTCAACGTCGCGCATCTTGGATCCGCAGATCATCGGCGAGGAGCACTACGAAGTCGCGCGCGGCGTCCAGGAAGTTCTGCAACGCTACAAAGACCTGCAGGACATCATCGCCATTCTCGGCGTCGAAGAGCTTTCGGAAGACGACAAGATCGCGGTAGCGCGGGCACGGCGCATTCAGCGCTTCTTCTCGCAGCCGTTTTTCGTTGCCGAGCAGTTTACCGGCCGCTCGGGGAAATACGTCAAACTGCCTGAGACGATCGCATCGTTCAAGGAAATTCTCGAGGGCAAAGTAGACGATCTGCCGGAAGGCGCGTTCTTCTACGCCGGCACGATCGACGAAGTTCGAGAGAACGCGCAGCGCATGGCTCATGCCTGACGGCATCGCGTTCAAGCTGGTCACGCCGGCGCAAGTCGTCTTTGACGGCAGTGCGACGCTGGTTATTGCCGTGACGACTGAAGGCGAGGAAGGCATTCTTCCAAAGCACGCGCCGTTTCTCGCGGCGCTCAAGCCGGGGATCTTGCGAGCAAATGTGGTCAAGGACGGTGCCTCTTCGCGGCTGGAACTGGCCACCAGCGAGGGCTTCATGCAGGCGCTGCCCGATCGCGTAACCGTCCTGGTCGACGAGGCGCTGGCATTCGACGACGTCGTCGTCGCAGAGGCGCGCGAGCGGTTGGCGGCCGCGACGGACCGTCAAAAGGAGGCCGCGGCCGGAAGCGAAGCCTATGCGCGCGAGCAGGCCGTCATTGATTTTGCGAACGCGCAACTCCGGTTGACCGGCCATCGGTAGGCGAGTTACCAGGCTACGCGAACGGTAGGTCGCATATGCTCGATCGCCTCGAAACGACGCTCCGAGTACGGGGCGGCGCGCGCCTGGAGGGCTCGGTCGCTACGCACGGCGCGAAGAACGCCGCGCTGCCGATTATGGCCGCCGCTCTGCTGGCGCGAGGCACGGTAACGCTCCACCGCGTGCCGCACATCACCGACGTCTCGGTGATGTGGTCGTTGTTGGAAGCCTTGGGCGCCCGCATTCGCTACGAAGACACGAACACGGTGACGATCGACGCAAGCAACGTCGCGTCCTACCGCGCGCCGTACGCGCTCGTGCGTAAGCTGGCCGCTTCGTTCGACATCGTCGGCGCGCTGCTGGGCCGCTTCGGGCGTGCCGAGGTTCCGCTGCCCGGCGGCTGCGTGTTGGGCACGCGCGCGACGGACATGCACGAGCAAGCCTTCGTCGCTTTGGGATGCGACGTGCATAACGCTCACGGTTATCTCATCGCCGCATCGCAGGGTCCACGGTTGACGGGGGCCGCGATCGAGTTCCGCATGCCCAGCGTCGGAGCCACCAAGAACGCCATGCTTGCGGCGGTATTGGCTGACGGAACGACGACGTTGAAAAACGTCGCGATGGAACCCGAAGTCGTCGACCTCGCAAACTTCTTGGTCGCAATGGGTGCGCGGATCGCAGGCCAAGGCACCGACACGGTCGTGATTGAGGGCGTCCGCGAGCTGCACGGTGTCGAGTACGAGATCATCGCTGACCGCATCGTCACGGGGACGCTTTTGCTCGCCGGCTCGGTGACGCGCGGCGACGTCACCGTCACCGGCTGCCGGCCGGAACACTTGCGCGCGCTTACCGATAAGCTGGTGGAGTGCGGAGTCGTCACCATCACCGGCGACGACTGGATCAGGGTCAAGGCCGACGGCATCACCGGCGGTACCGATATCCTTACCGCTCCCTATCCCGGTTTTCCGACCGACCTGCAACCGCAAATGGTCAGTTTTCTCTGCACGTGTCCCGGGACGAGCGTCGTCGAGGAGTCGATTTTCAACGCACGCTTTTCGTACGTCAACGAGCTTGCCCGCATGGGAGCCGAGGTCAAGGTGACGATGGAAAGTAATGCAGCGGTCATCAAAGGTCCCAAGCAGCTCTCTGGGGCACCGGTGGAAGCACCGGACATTCGCGCCGGCGCCGGCCTCGTAATCGGAGCCCTCGCAGCCGCGGGCGAGACCGAAATCATCGGGCTGGAATACATCGATCGCGGATACGAACGCTTGGAAGAGATGCTTTCGGAGCTGGGCGGGCAAGTGCAGCGCAGCAGCGGCGTGACGCCGCTCGTCGAGCCGGCGGGATTCTTTGAAACGAGCGAATACCCGCGAGTTTCGGCTAGCTAGCGCTTTTTTGGAGTAGGAGTCAGTCTTTGGAAATCGGCATCGACCTTGGTACGGCTAACGTCTTGGTTTACGTCAAGGGAAAGGGCATCGTCTTGCGCGAGCCATCCGTCGTTGCCAAAGACATGAATACCGGCAGAGTACTGGCCGTCGGCGAGGAGGCGCGGCAGATGCTTGGCAGAACGCCCGCGCATATCGCCGCGATTCGGCCGTTGCGCGACGGCGTCATCGCAGATTTTGAAGTCACCGAAGCGATGCTGTCGTACTTCATCAAGAAGGTCATGAAGGGCCGCTCGTGGTGGTCGTCGATCGTCAAGCCCAAACCCCACGTGACGATCTGCGTGCCCGCCGAAATTACAAGTGTGGAAGAACGCGCGGTCAAGGATGCCGCGAAGCTGGCCGGTGCGCGCGACGTCGAGATCATCGAAGAGCCGATGGCGGCAGCCGTCGGCGCCGGTCTTCCAATCGACGGGCCATCGGGCAGCATGGTCCTCGACATCGGCGGCGGAACGACCGACGTCGCGGTGATTTCCCTGGGCGGCATCGTCGTGTCGCAGTCGATTCGCGTGGCCGGGAATAAGATGGACGAAGCCATCGTCCGGTTTATCCGGCGCGTCTACAACCTCATGATCGGAGAACGGACCGCCGAGGAGATCAAGATCAAAATTGGTTCGTGCTATAAGCTCGAACAGGAGCTCGCGATGGAGATTCGCGGCCGCGACTTGATCAACGGTTTACCAAAGACCGTAAAGATTACGAGCGAGGAGGTACGCGATGCGCTCGCCGAGCCCATCGGCGCCATCGTCGAAGCGGTCAAATCGGTGCTGGAGAAGACGCCGCCGGAGCTTGCCTCCGATATCATCGACCGTGGAATCATCTTGACCGGGGGCGGAGCGCTCATGCGCGGCTTGGATAAGCTGCTCTCCGACGTAACGGGAGTACCGGCGATCGTCGCGGACGATCCCCTTTCGTGCGTCGCCATCGGGACGGGCGCGCGAGTGCGCGTTTAGGCCCGTGGGACCCGGGACACAGCGAAGACTCGGGTCGAGAGGGAATGATGGGGGGATGGCTCTGGACTGCGTGGGGCGCGTGATCGATGCACGTGCCGCCCGGATTGAAGACGTGGCCGAAGAGGTCGCGCGTACCGTCTTTTCCGGCGGAACGGTCATCTTGCCCAACGATACGAGCTATTTCATCGGCTGCGACCCCTACGATTCAGGCGCGATCGATCGGATTTACGCGGCAAAAGGTCGACCCGACAGCCGCCCGCTGACGATGCACGTGGCGTCTCCCCAAGAGTTTCTCGAGTATGCGTTCGAAAATCCGCTGGCTGCGACCGTCGCCAAACGGCTGCTTCCGGGTCCCGTTATCGTGCTGATTCGCAAGCCGGCCTTTATCGGCGACGAGCTGGCAGCAGGCTTGCACACGCTCGCTTTTCGGGTGCCGGACGAGCCCTTTGCGCGCGCGTTGCTCGAACGCTGCGGACCGATCGCCGGCACGACGGCAATCCAGCCGGGTGGGCCGCCGTATCGCGGCGATGAAGACGCCTCGATGCTTGCACCTGCGGATCTGCTCGTCGCGCATGGGCCGGTTCCCTACGCCGTCGAATCTTCCATCATCGATCTTTCGGGCGCGCGTCCTCGGCTGCTTAGAGAAGGCGCCGTGCCGGAGAGCCGGATCGCAGCACTCTTGGGACCGATCGAGCGTCCTTCGGTAAAGGTACGAACGCAAATACTATGATTCGCTTTGTCGCACTGCTCGTAGGGGCCCTGGCGCTCGTCGCGGTGGCCAAGCCCTCTTCGTCGCCTTCAGCGCAGCCGAGCGCCTCGCCTTCGTCGCAGCCGAACGCATCGCTATCCCCGCAGCAGCGCTCTTCGAGGCCGCCGAATGCGAAAGGGTCGGCGAATCCGAAGCCCTCACCGGGCGCTCCGGCCGCGTTCGATCTGGGCGTTTGGACGGTTCACGCGAACTCGCTGGACGCAAACTTCAAGACGGGCGACTTTAGCACGCCCGCCAAGGTCGTCATGACGCGCGTCGGCGGCGACGTTAGCGCGGATCGCGCCAACGGCAACTACAAAAAACAGAAGCTATACCTCAACGGCCACGTCGTCATGCACGACTCGCAAGGCGGTGCCGGAAACCTGACGGGCGGCGGCGGGGAGGATGCCCATCAGTCGGGCCCCTCGACGCTAACGGCCGATAAGGCGCAGATCGACGGACAGGCGAAAGTTTATATCGCCACCGGAAACGTCCACTACGTGCAGGCCGACACGAACGTGACCGCGGATTCCGGCACGTTGGACGACCAAGCGCACACGCTGTTCCTCCAAGGCTCCGTGCATATCGTTTCGGGAACCCGAAAGATGGACGCCGGTAGCGTGCTCTACAACACCGCGACCGGGACCGCGCACGCCCAAGGCAACGTCACGATGCAGTTTCCCGGCGAGTTTCACCGGAAGCTGGCGACGCCCAAGCCGATCAAGGTGCCCGGGCCACCGTAGTGGCGTCGGCAACGTGCTGTTCGATTATCCGGCAGTAGCAACGCCGTTGGCCGCCCGAATGCGGCCGCGCACGCTCGACGAGTTCGTCGGGCAGGGAGAGTTGTTGGGGCCGGGACGTGCGCTGCGCGCTGCGATCGAGCGCGACGCGGTACCGTCGATGATCTTGTGGGGCCCGCCGGGCAGCGGCAAGACGACGCTGGCCGAAATTGTTGCCGCCCTAACCGGCGCCCATTTCGAGCGAATGTCGGCCGTGAATGCCGGCGTGAGTGACCTTCGCCGCGCTCTCAACGAAGCCAGAGTCCGGCGGCGCTCCGGCAAACCGACGATCCTCTTTATCGACGAGATCCATCGGTTCAATAAAGCTCAACAGGATGTCGTCTTACCTTTCGTCGAGGATGGCACCGTTACGCTCATCGGCGCCACCACCGAGAACCCGTCGTTTGAGGTGAACTCGGCGTTACTCTCGCGCGCGCGAGTCTTTGTGCTCGACGCGCTGTCGGACGAGGAAGTGGGGACGATTGTCGACCGGGCGCTGCGCGACTCCGAGCGTGGTCTGGGCGCGCAGGAGCTTGTAATCGACCAAGAGGCTCGAGCGCTGTTGGTCGGGTTTGCAAATGGCGACGCGCGCGCGGCTCTGAGTTCGCTCGAGCTTGCGGCCGCGTCGGCCCGCGGGGAGCCGCCGCATATAAGCGTAGAGGTCGTACGCGAAGCGATGCAGCGTCGTAACGCCCGCTACGATAAGACCGGCGAGATGCACTACGATACGATCAGCGCGCTGATCAAGTCCGTTCGCGCAAGCGATGCCGACGCGTCGCTGTACTGGCTCGCGCGCCTGATCGAGGGCGGCGAAGACCCGCTGTTTATCGCGCGAAGATTGGTGATCTTGGCGTCGGAAGACGTCGGGCTTGCGGATTCGACCGCCTTGCAAGTTGCCGTAGCTGCGCAGCAGGCGGTGCACTTTGTGGGCATGCCCGAGGGCTTCTTTCCGCTCGCCCACGCGACGCTCTATCTTGCCACGGCGCCAAAGAGCAACAGCGTTGGCGCGAGCTACGGCGCCGCGTTGGCCGACGTTCTCGAAACGCGCAACGATCCCGTACCGCTGCACTTGCGAAACGCGCCGACCCACTTGATGCGTCAGCTCGGCTACGGTAAGGGTTACCATTATGCGCACGACGACTACGACGTCGCCCAGCTCAACCTGCCGCCGAGTTTGGCGGATCGCCGGTATTACGTCGCGCGGGAGCAGGGGGCCGAACGGAACATCGCGGAGCGCGAGTCGGAAAAACGAAGGCGGCCCGAGTGATACTCGGACCGCCAGTTTCCCGTTGCTACTTCTCGGAGTTGTGCGTTGGAGCTTCGCACAACCCGATATTAGAGCAGCATACTTGGAGCATTCTGTGAATTCAATTCGAATTTACTTCGACCACGCCGCCACAACGCCGGTGCGCGCGGAGGTCGCGGATGCGATGCGCGATGCCGCCGACCAATGTAATTTTAATCCAAGCTCGCTGCACTTCGAGGGGAGGCGAGCGCGCGCCGCGTTGGACGCCGCGCGCGACCGCGTGGCCGCAGCAATTGGGTCACATCGTGACGAGGTCGTGTTCACGTCCAGTGGCACCGAGGCGGACAATTTGGCGCTGCTCGGCGTAACGCGAGCCGGCCCTCGCCCGGCGCACGTCGCGGCTTCGCCGATCGAACATCACGCGGTTCTGGCGGCGCTCGACCGGTTGCGCGACGAGGGATTCGAAACGAGCTTCGTGCCGGTGGATCGCGAGGGTCGAATCGATCCCGAGGAGTTCGAGCGCTCGCTCCGCCGGCACACGGTGCTGGCCTCGATCATGTATGCGAACAACGAGGTGGGAACCGTGCAGCCGATCGCCGAGCTTTCGGAGATCGCGCGCCGCCGAGGCACGCTCTTTCACACCGATGCGGTCGCGGTTCCATGTTGGCTGCCAATCGACGTGCGAGCGCTTGGCGTCGATCTGCTCTCGATCTCGGCTCATAAGTTTTACGGGCCGAAAGGCGTCGGAGTGCTCTACGTGCGTCGCGGTGTGCCCCTGGCGCCGCTCGTCCTGGGCGGGGGGCAAGAGTCGGGGCGGCGATCCGGCACGGAGAATCTCGCTGGGATCGTCGGCCTGGCTGCGGCGCTGGAACTAGCCGTCGCCGAACGCGCGAACGCCGCCACGAGCGTCGCCGCCCTGCGAGACCGCCTGGAAGCCCAGGTCCGCTCCAAGGTGCCCCGCGTCAGCGTCAACGCCGGCGGCGCTTGCAGGCTTGCCAATTGCAGCAATCTCAGCTTCAGCGGGGTCGACCCGGCGGCGCTCATCATCGCGCTCGACCTCGCAGGGGTCTCCGCCTCAGCCGGCAGCGCTTGCACCTCGGGTACCCTCGAGCCCAGCCACGTGCTGGCGGCTATAGCCGGGGAGCGGGACGGCACGGTAAGCGGGGTTCGGTTCTCCCTGGGCACTGCGACGACGCCGGAGGAGGTCGACCGCGTTGCCGACCTCCTCCCCGCCATAGTCGCGGATTTAAGGGCTTTGGGCACCCCGGCCGCGCATGCGGGGGGATTGGGTAGACTCGAAACGAACCGCGCGCGGCTGGAGGCAGGAGCTTGAACGGAACGGAGTATGGTCCACTGATCCTCGACGTCCTTGCCGGCGTCGGCATTTTGCTGGTTGGCATCGGGGTTTTTGTCGCGGCGCTGGCGCTGGCCAAAACGCTCGGCCGAATGCGGATAACGCTGGACGAGGTGGACAAGCAGCTCGAAAACATCGGTACCCCGGTCAGCAACACACTGGCTCACGTTGACGAAGTGACGAAATCTCTTGAAGAAACGGCAGGCACGCTTTCGCGCACCGCCGACCTTACCAAGAGTGCGGTCACGCCCGCCATCATCAACGTCGGCGCTGCGATTGGCGGCATCACCGCCGGTTTACGGCGCTTTGTTACGGGAAAGACTCAATAACTAGGGAGTAATTCAACTATGGGTAAAGGCAATGGCGGGGGGCGATTCCTCGCCGGTTTTCTCATCGGCGCGGTTGCTGGTGTGGCCGCGGCGACGTTTTTGGCACAAGAAGAGACGCGCGATCGTCTCGCCGGCAAGGCTCGCGAGGCCGGAAACTTTGCAATGGACGCGACCGGCGACCTCCGCGAGAAAGTTGGCGGCGTTACTTCGCAATGGCAGTCGAGCGTATCGGAGCTTTACGAACGGGGCCGGCAAGTCGTCGAGAGCGCTCGTTCCAATCTCGATGCTGCCGTTGCCGAGGGGCAGACGACGGCGCAAGCCACTCGCGACGAACTTCAACGCCAGGCCGAGGGATAGCAAATTGGACATCAAGGTGAACGTGCGGGAGGCACCCGGCGACTGTTACGTGATTGACCTCAGCGGCGAAATCGACGTCTATACCTCACCGAAGGTCAAGGACGCAATCGGGGAACTGATCGACCGCGGCGTCTACTTCCTCGTCATCAATTTAGAAAAGGTTCGATACATCGACTCCACCGGTCTGGGCGTCTTGATCGGCGGGCTCAAGCGCGTACGCGAGCACGGCGGGTCGGTCAACCTCGTTTGCACGAACCCGCAGATCAAGAAGATCTTCGACATCACGGGGTTGGTCAAAATCTTCGGCATCTTCGAAAGCGAAGATGCGGCGATGAAAGCGTTGGTATGAATCCAGCCGTCGAGCCTTCCGATCAGGAGCTCGTCGAGCTGCGTATTCCGTCTCGGCCCGAATGGGTCGCACTCGCCCGCCTTGCCGCCGCAACCGTCGCCAACCGCCTGCACTTTTCGATCGAAGAAATCGAAGATGTAAAGCTGGCCGTCGCGGAATCGTGCACCGCCGTGATTCAGCATGAAGGGCACGGCGAATTCATCGACCTGACCTGCGAAGCGCTCTCCGATCTGCTGCGCATTCGCGTCCGCGACAGCGGGCGTCACGGCCTCCAACGCTCCGAAGCGCCGAACATGAATTTCGATGAAGCTCGTATCGCCGGGCTGGGCATTTTCCTC
>Ga0210391_10003191_pt1 | contig 13937 bp, 13 predicted proteins | sample IncBWC12OmetaG_FD_160573 | JGI IMG/M metagenome (GOLD analysis project Ga0210391, IMG submission 160573) | Forest soil microbial communities from Barre Woods Harvard Forest LTER site, Petersham, Massachusetts, United States - Inc-BW-C-12-O ... | reverse complement strand
CTCACTAAAAAAAATAAGGCTCGCTAAAGACAATAAGGAATCAGGCACCCGGAAGTTACAGCGAATCAGGGCAAGCCGGCCAATTCAGCCTTGGCTTGTTGGACCACGGGAACATCCGGGTCGGCATCCTTCCAAAGAGCAAGAACGTCTTTGTAGGCGGCGGCTGATTCCGCGCGATCTCCGGAAGCGGAGAATGCCCTGGCCTGTTGGAGACGCGCCATCGGCCCCATTGGATCGTTCAGCCCAATACCCGGATGATCAAGAATTCTCTGAAACTCAGCCGCTGCCTCGCGATGACGGCCCAATCGAGAATACGCTAGGCCACGTACGTAAACCGGATACATAGCTCCAAAGAAGGACCCCACGTAGAATGCTGTACCCGGAACAGCGAGATCATAGGGTGCGGCTACCTGTGTCATTTCCAGCGCTTTCGCTGCATCTCCCTGGTCAAGAGCCTCGAGAGCCCGCAACGCGGGCAGGTAACTGAACTGGACAGATGTGTCCTCCGGATAGCGCCTTTCAAGGTCCACCACGAGCTTGCGAGTTTGGGGGGACTGATGCAGAACCGCCAGCGCAAAGGCAGGTCCGTAGTTGGCATCTCGGCTTTGGTGAAGCGCCAATGCCGCAGCGGCATTTCTTTGTCCTTCCTCCCGAAGTCCAAATAGTGCGCTCCATACCGCACGAGAACCTTCAAATTGAGCGGCCCGCTCGCGCAAACCTGCCTGGCGCGATAAGAGGACGGCGCGATCCGACAGCCGCGCCGCTTCTTTCAAGCGCGCCTGGTACGCCGCGGTGAGAGCTTCCTGTTGCTCGAAAAATCCCTGGGCTTCCATCTTTGCCCTTCGTTGCGTCACTTCCCTTTCCAGCGCCGGCTGATCGCCCCTCAAGAATGCAATGAAGTACCGGCAGATGGAAAAGTCTACGGCTTCGATCTTACGTTCCGATGCTCTGCGAAGCGTTGCCTCAGCATCTGCCAGGCGGTTCAAGTAGATGTAGGCAAAAGTCAGATTGGTGTAGCCGATGGAGTAATCCGGATCGAGTCCGATTGCTTTTGACCTTCTTCCGCCGCCTTGTCGTAATGACCCGATCCCTGCGTCGTGAAAGCTGCCAGGAATCCGTGGGGCTCCAGAGCCCGGGGGTACGCCTGGACCCAGGATTCAAGCGTCTGTCGCGCCAGTTCCAGGTTTCTTGTTACCTCCCGGTCGTAGTTGAACGTGATGAAATAGTTCTCTTGATCACTCACCCGACTGCGTAGTTCATAAGCCCTTGCTATGTTCTGCGCTCCGATTTCGGTCTCTCCGAGGGAGGCATATTGCCGGCCCAGGTAGGCATAGGCCATGGCAAATTGCGGATCGATCTCGACGGCCCTCGTCAGGAGGGGAGCGGTTTCCGCTGCCTGTGCTTTACTCTGGTGTGCTTTCATCGCCGCGCTGAACGACCTCCAGGCCTCGAGCGAGGCCGTGGTTACCTCGGTCGGTAGACTGGGCTCTTTAGCCACGTCTGGAAGCGATTCGCCGGCCCGGGCCTGGAACGAGTTTGCGAGTTGGCCTAATGCCTGGACAGCGTCCTCTTTCCTGGCCGCCGGAGCCTGCTCTTCGTCCAGAACATCTCCAGTGCGGCAATTCCGTGAGCGCAAACTCAGCATGTAGCCTTTCCCCAGGCTTGTGATGGAGCCCTCGACGACAGCAGCGCTTGCTGTCCGCTCGCAAATCTCGGCGGCAATGGCCGGGGTGAGTTTCGCGTCTGGTGGTCGTTCCATGAAGCGGAGCGTTTGGCTCACGCGCGAGTCCGAAAGCAGAGCAAGATCCGGTGAATTCCCCAGTCGCCCTGCCAGGGTCTGGCTTAGCGTTCCACTGAAGGTGGGGTCGCCCGTAGCATTGGTGAAGTCTGCGAGAACAACGGTTTTCTTTTCTGCCAACCTGGGCCGCGGCGGAGAATTGCGGTGCAGGAGCGACCAGACCGTCAAACCGCTTAGCAGGATCAATACGAGCCCGGCGGCAGTGCCGAGAAGGGCCAGCCGATGTCTGCGCAGAAACTTGCCGGTTCGGTACAATCTGCCCGGCGGCGATGCCAGAACTGGCCGGTCCTCAATATGTCTTTCGATATCGGCCGCCAACGCAGCCACAGAAGCATATCGCCGTTCGCGCGTTTTTTCCAAAGCCTTGAGGGTGATCCAATTGAGGTCGCCACCCACCAGGCGGCGTAGGGACGCGGGGTCAGTCTGGCGGTGCGCCGCGATGCCGGTTACGGCCCCACCCATGGTGCTCAGCTTGCGCGGAAGCGGCGATACGTCTTCTTCGCGAATAATGCGGAGCATCTCCGCTAAGCCAGCCTGGCGCATTCTGGCTGCGTCAAAAGGCACACTGCCGATGAGCAACTCGTATAAGAGCACGCCGAGCGAATACACGTCGGAGGTCTCATCGACGTCCGCGGTCAACACCGCGGCCTGCTCGGGGCTGGCGTATTCCGGTGTGCCCACCATCTCGCCGAATTGTGTGATCAGAGTGTTCTCGACCGCCCACTGGTCGGTGGCCTTGGCGATACCGAAGTCGATCACTTTCGCCAGGGGCCGGCCCTCCTGTTCCGTCACCAGAACGTTCGACGGTTTGAGGTCACGGTGGATTACACCTTTCTCGTGCGCATGTTGGACAGCACGGCATACGGAGAGAAACACCTCCAGCCGTTGGCCGATCGCCATCCGCTTGCCGTCGCAATACTGGGTAATGGGTACGCCGTCGATGTACTCCATTACGAAGTAAGGCCGGCCTTTGGGCGTCGCCCCTGCGTCGAAAATCCGGGCTACGTTTGGATGGTCCATCATAGCCAGCGCTTGGCGCTCTTTGGCGAAACGTGCGAGTACCTGGCCGGTATCCATGCCGAGTTTTACGACTTTGAGGGCGACACGGCGGCGGATGGGTTCGCGCTGCTCGGCAAGATATACGGTGCCCATGCCACCTTCGCCTAAAGGTCGAAGGATGTGGTAACGGCCGAAGTCCTCATCGCCGTCGGAAACGGTCGCAATGTCGATCGTCTCAGCTCCTGAATCGTTTGCGAAGGAGCTGTCGAACGCGCCCTGAATAAGACACCTGGGGCACAATCCCGCAGGATCATCGGAAGCCGAGTCCGCTCCGCACTGGAGGCAATTTGGCATTTGGGCCAGAGTGGCGCAAAACATTCTACGATTTTTGCCCCAACACTTGTAACCTTCCGGGTCGCGATTCCTTATCCAGGGTAGGTGAGCCGGAAGCGGCTAGCCAGATCGATCAAGAGAAAAGGAGATTCGTGATGAAAACAGCTTTGCTTCGTTATCAGGGGGCCTGGCTTCTGGCAGTTTCCATGTTGTGTGCGCAAAGCGCGGTTGCCCAGCAAGTGGCAGCCGCGGCAAAAGAATGCTCCAAGGCGAACGTACATGGCATCTTTGGATATTCCAGCACAGGAACTCTACTCGATTCCTATGTTCCAGCCCCTTACGCGGGCCCATTCGGGGAGGTCGGCAGACAGGCATTCGACGGCAGGGGTAACACCAGCGGAACGGCAACCACAAGCTCGAACGGCAACATCGCCCCGGTGACGTTTCAAGGTACATATACCGTGAATCCGGACTGCACCGGATCCATGACGCTCAATGTATCTCCGTTCGATTCCGTCGTGCATGCGGATTTTGTGGTCGACGAGGACGGGGCTGAGCTTCGAGCCATCGGCACAGACTCTGGATTGATCGAGACCCGCGTTTACCGTAAACAGTGATGCAGGTCGCAACGAACGGAAGAGTTAAGCGAGGGTTTCTCGAACCTGATCGCGAAAACCTGAGCGTTCCTTAGCATCGAGCCAGCAAAGTCGTTGGCTCAATGCTAAGGAACCGCGAGCTGCTGACCTCAGCAAGACCCGAGCTGAAAAGCTGATTTCAAAGCCTTCGCAAAGTCAGTGGTAGTCCGAAAGGAGCCATCGCCAGCTTCATATCCTGATAGAACCGGACTTCCTGTGAAACCGGATTATAGGTAACTTGCCTACCAGACCGACCCCCAGCGAGGAAAGTTACCGAAAATACGACTTTTCAGGCACTTGTCCGAGAGGTTTATCGGACAGTTGACCAGGCTCGGCCATGCCCTGGCCGCCAGTTGTCAGAGAAGCCCGTTAATCGGGCTTCTGGATCGCTCCAGGTATGAAGATCCAAAGGGCTCGTCGAATGCATTGCCGATTTGCATCCATCGACACGGTGGCGATCGAGAATTGAATGCGACGAAACGGCCAGTTGATAAGTCCATTGACAGTCGACAAAGGAATAAAATGTGCGTGCCGAAGGAACGCAACGATCGCGGCTCTTCAAGTTGCGGATGTGATTAAGGGAGGATCATTGCGTCTATCCCGTTCATCTCTCTCCTCTTCGACACTTGTGTTCTGTCTGGTGCTTTCACTCTGCGCACAAAATACAGTTCTGCAAGAAGCGCCGCAGCAGTCACCAGCAGGACCCGCGTTTCATCCACCAAGGCCCACCTCAGTCGCAGCTCCCATCTACGACCCGGAGGAGGGGCTGATCAAGGTGGATGTCGTGGTGACTGACAGGGCGGGAAAGCCAATATCCGGCATCGCACGTAAGGACTTCACCTTGCTAGACAATGGCCAGCCGGAGAAGATCCTCACTTTTCATGCGTACGATGGAACTTCCACCCGGCCGGACCCCCCGGTGAAGATTATTCTGCTCGTCGATGCACTCAACCTGCCCGAAAGACTAGCTTTCTATGAACGGCGCGAAGTGGAGCGGTTCCTGCGGCAGAACAACGGTCATCTCGCCCAGCCGGTATCGCTCGTCGAGCTTTCCACCACGGGTATAGTGATGGTCGGCAAGCCTTCCGCCGACGGGAACGCGTTAGCTGCAGATTTCGCTCATAACAGGAATCTGGAGTGGGTTCGTCGCGTTCCCAGCGGCATGAGGGGAGAGTCGATTGACTCGTTACCTGGCGAGCCCCCGGCCCTGTCAGCTCTGAAGGCGCTCGGCGATATTGCTACAGCCGAAAGGCAGCGGCCGGGCAGAAAGCTGCTGATTTGGGTCGGACCGGGATGGGGCGTAGGCAGTGGGGCCTATCTTGACAGCAGTAGACCCAGGCAGGATACCTTCTATACGATTTACTGGTTTTCCACCTTGCTCCGGGAAGCTCGCATTGCCCTTTACAGCTTCTCCGTGGGGGAAACCAACGCCGATGGGCGGGCGCACACTTATCGGGCTTATCTGAACGGCGTGCAATCCGTTCAGCAGGCTACGTTCATGCACCTCAACAGAAAAGTGCTTGCCGTCGAAACCGGTGGCCGCGTGCTGGAACCGAGTGACGACCCGGCGGCGAATACCAATGACTATAGCCTTACGGGTTTTAACACGAACTCGGACCTGGTTCAACAGATCAATTCCTGTGTCCAGGAGGCCGACACATACTACACGTTGTCGTTCGATCCTTCCCATGCTAACCATACAGACGAGTATCACGACCTGAAAGTGCGAATCAACAGGCCAGGTCTGACCGCCCGCACAACCACCGGGTATTACGACGAGCCCTATTATTCCGATCAACCGAACCCTGCGGCCAGACCGGTCACGGTTGAACAATTGGAGCAAGTGCTTAGCGCAGCCCACGACAAGCAGGACGCAGAGGTCGCGCGGCAACTTTCGGACTTGACGCTCACCGAACGACTGAGTAGTACCAGGCTCTTAGCGTGTCTAGCAGGACTGCGTGGCGGAAAGGCCCGGCAGGCGCTCGTTGCTTTGGCCGATGCGTCGACCTTTCTGAATCCCCCTGCGAGCGAGATTTCAACCGATGCGCCTCCCGATCACAATGCGCAGCAGCGCATGACCTCACTGGCCCTGGAATATCTGAACAAGACGTTGCCAAATTTGCCGAACTTCTACGCCACGAGAACCACGGTTCACTATCAAGAAACTCCTCCCTTTGAGAAGGGCGATGCAAAGATAAGCTATCAACCATTGCACATCGCCGACACGGTAAAGGACACGGTGCTCTACCGTAATGGAAACGAAGTTGTGGAGTCAGATACCGGGAAACACAAGCAGCGAAAAGCTGACGAACCATACCTGGTGACCTGGGGAACGTTTGGTCCCATTTTGCGTGGGGCTATCGACACGATTTTCGTTGCCCCCGCTAGTCTCTCATGGAGGCGCTGGGAGAAGGGCGCAGGCAAATCCCTCGCAGTCTTCGGCTATGTGATGCCGGAGGAGAAATCTTCTTATCGCACAGGCGGCTGCTGCTTGCCAGACGGCGACGGAACAATTGCTTTCCGCCACCGTGCGGGCTATCACGGGGAGATCGCGATCGATCCTACGACGGGAGCCATCCTTCGACTGGAACTGATCTTCGACCTAAAATCGACTACGCCGGATATCCGGTCAGAGGTCATGATCGAATATGGCCCTGTGGAGATCGCAGGGAAATCCTATATCTGCCCGGTGAGAAGCTTATCCATTGCGAGAGGGCGGTCGGTGGCAGTTCTATCTGAGACCCTGAATGGCCGAGAGAAAACCCAGTGGTACGAAACCTTCAGAACTTACGGACCCTATGCGACGATGCTGAACGATATCACCTTTGATTCCTTCCATATGTTCCGCGCGGATTCGCACATGTTGCCCGGCTTCAACACGGCACCTGAAGAAAAATCTCCTGATCCGGTCTCCCCGCAAACACCGGCTGCACCGCCGCCACAGCATTGAGCGACAATCTTGGTTGAACGAGCCCCTCATCAGTCGGGAAATACGGACTAACTCGAGTAGTGGGGACTCCGTGAATTTGCCGTGACTGATCCAGACGGTAACGCTTTGTGCTTCTGCATGCCAACAAAATAGGCGTGGTCAACTTGATCAGGGCAGAACGACCAGCTGACTATCCCCCAGGCCAACGCGCTCATCGAGCGCCTCCTTGGGGATGAATCGCTGACACGCCTCCGTTGCGCGATCTTATTATCTCGTTCTGATCGTTGCACTCACTGGCTCCAGTGGATCGGCCGTCGCTTCGAGCTTACGTAGTCCGATCAGAATGATGAGCACCGATACCAGCGACAGAAGGACAGCGATCATCAGAACCACTCCGCCTACCCGGTCCCACAGCAGGGTAGAGCTCGCGAGCGGTGAATTCGTAGTCCTGGGTCCGCTCCCGAAGCCACCCTGGACAACGAGGCCAAGCCAGTTCAGATACAGAGATGCGGCGGTTATCCAAGCGCCTGCGCCGGACCAAAAATGCCCAAGGTTCAGCTTCGGCCAAAGGAGACCGAGAGCAATCAAGCCATAGCCGCCGATCAACCCTGTCAAATGGGCGGCGTTGCCAGCGCTCCGGTTATGGAACTTGACGATAACGAAGCCTGTGAGCATGCCCAATAAAAGCAAAATTGCACCATGACGGGCCAGGCGGAGGTCGATAGGCATTCGCATGAAGGAAGTCTGTGCTCTACCCAATGATGCGAGAAACGGCTTTTTGACCAGCGGGGGAAATGCTGTGACAAACTGGACGGACAAAACGGTCAGAACGGGTTGTTAATCAAGGCTCTCAACCGGCCTGAATACGTTCGCCCGGATTGCAGGCGTACTCCGTCTCGCAGAGTGATGACGTACTCCCCATGTGCATCAGGCTGCAAGTGTTTGATCCGGGCAAGATTCACGATGATCGAACGGTGTATGCGAACGAAATTCTCCGGATCGAGAGACTTCTCGAGATTGTTCATGGTTACATGGACCAGGTGAGTCGCCCGTCCTGCATGCACTTCTGCGTAATTCTCTGCGGCCTCTATCCAGTCTATGTCGTCCACATCCACAAACTCCGTTTTGCCTGCCGATCGCACCGCCAAGCGCTTCAGGTAGCTCCGAGGCGACGCTATGGTCTCGAGCAGGCTGATGATTTGTTGACTTGAATCCGCGGCTACCCTTGTGCTGATACGGCTTTTGGCCCGCATGAGTGTCTTGACAAAACGTTCTTCAATGACCGGTTTGAGCAGGTAGTCGAGCGCATTGATTTCAAAGGCCCGAATGGCATACTGGTCGTGGGCGGTGACGAACACCACCGCGGGCATATGTTCGGCACCGATGTTACGAACAACCGCGAATCCATCCATTTCCGGCATCTGCACATCGAGGAACAAGAGATCAGGGCTGGATTCTTGAATCGCCGCTACTGCCTCACGTCCGTCTTTGGCTTCGCGAATTGCCGAAACATCAGGGTCTTTAGAGAGCAGCAGTCGTAAGCCCTCCCGCGCCAGCGGTTCGTCATCCACGATCAGGGTTGTCAGAGGCATGGGCTTCTCACCGTTCAGCATGGGAATCATGGAATGGAATACTCATCGTTACGATTACCCCACCCCGGCAGCAATCTTCGATTTCCAGTCTCGCATCATTGCCATAAAGTTGTTGCAGACGTGCGCGCGTGTTCGCCAGGCCAACACCCTCGTCTCGCGAGTCGATGGGTGAAAGTCCGGGTCCATCATCCTCGACCTGGAGTTCCACCGTGGCATTGATTTTCGATGCTCTAATCTGAATCAGGCCGGCAGAGGAGCTTCGCCCTATGCCGTGGCGAATAGCGTTTTCCACGATTGGCTGCAATATGAATTGCGGCACACACGCTTCCTGCGTCGCCGAATCTGCTGAGATCTCTACTCGCAACCGGTCCGGGAACCGCACCTGTTCAATAGCCAGGTAAAGCTGCAAATACTCCAGTTCGCGACGCAAAGAAACCTCCTGGGCGTCCACGTCCTCCAACACGCCTCGTAGCAGATCGCTCAGGTGACCAAGCATCTGTTCTGCGTCTTTGCTTTTCTGCTGGCGGACCAGTACCGTGATGGCATTCAGGGTGTTGAACAGGAAATGCGGCTGGAGTTGCATCTTCAGCGCACTCAATTGAGCGCGCACCAGTTGAGACTCCAGCTCGGACGCCCGCAGCTCGAACTTCAGCACTTCCTTTGAGCGTTCCTGATACCTGCGATAGTAGAGGACTCCCCACTGTACCCCAAGCACCATCCAGTACTCCAAAACACCGCCGTGGAACCCCTTGACCAGCAGCTGCACAAGAGTTTCACGAAAGCCCTTCATCGCAATGGGAACCAGGTTGAGGCGTGAATACAGCACGCTTTCAAGGCTTAGTTCGAAGGCTGAGAACCCTGCGCCTAGTAAAAGATGGAGAGCGATCGGCTGCAGCCGGGGCCGGCGATCGATAGGAAACTGGCGCCCTAAGAATAGTATGGCCGGGGTGAATAGGGCCCAGATATAAATTCCGGACAGCCATGCCACTAAGTAATGCCACCACGGGGTCGGATCGTGCGAGACAAGCCTCTGCGTCAAACCCTGGCTGAAGTAGAAGAGGCCCAACACTGTCCAGAGCAAAAAATACAGTGGATAGTTTCGCAGATCGCGTTTGAACGCATTCTCCATTGCGCAGTAGCTTATCTTATTCTCGAGAAGGAGATGGTTTGTCCCGCGGTCAACTTCGGGCCGATAATTTATGCATCTGTCCAAGGATTGAACAGGGATACACCAGTGGCGGCGACATCCCTGGTATCGCGGGTCACCAGGGTGAGGTTATGTTGGATGGCGGTCGCAGCCAACAATCCGTCGAACACACTCACCTGCACACCTCTGGCTCCTGCCAAACCAGAAAGATGCCCCCAACGATCTGCAACCTCTTGGCCGACGCTTAGGATCCGGTCGGAAAACCGCAACGGTAGCTCTTTACTGAGCCAGGCCTCCAGCGCGGTGCGGCGCGCGCTGCGGGGTAGGAGCACGACACCCTTACGGATCTCCCCCAAAGTGAGAACACTCAAAAACAAAAGCTCCTCATGGGTCGCATCGATCCACACCGTCACCTTCGGCTCAGGTCTCGGCTTGATGAGTTCGGAAATGACATTCGTATCCAGCAAGAACCCACTCACAGTTCGACGTCCCGGCCATAATCGGATTTGCGTTTGAGGTCGATGGACACCTTGGCCAGCGGTGATTCGGCAAAGAATTTTGACAGACTCTTCGGCTGTTTGTCTCGTTTCGTTAACCGCTCGAATTCTTCCAAGGCAAGGACGACGACGGCTTCCTTGCCTTGTCTTGTCACTATCTGAGGAGCGCGCTCCCGGGCTCTCCGGAATACTTCGCTAAACTGCGCCTTCGCGGTCTGTAGCTGCCAGGCCTTGGAGGAGGGCACTTCTTGTTTCGTGCCGGGTTCACGCTTCGTCGGAATTCTGGTTCGCATTTAGGGAGCATCCTGACTAGTCAAACTAGTTTTAGGGTAGCTCGCTGCTTTCATGAAGTCAAATCGCAAGGGTGCGAAAGAGCGCACGAATGCTGACACCACAGCCGGTCTCAAGAATTATTTCCGAAGGTTGACAACCTGCCAAACAAAGGGCCGTCCATATTGCCGTGGGCAGTTTTCGTCTCCACCGGTAACGGACTCTGGGCGGCTATCATTCTGGCCAGAGGTTTGCATGCCATGACAGCGGGTCGCACATTGAAATATGCGGTTTTGCTCATGTTTTGGATCGTGCCGGCATCCGTTGCGTATGCTGCAACCTCACCCTCTCCTTCGCACTGTGTGTTTCATCGTGTAGACGATCACTTCGGCGGATCTTGCGGAGCGCTCTTCGATCAGACGCCGGCGATGACGCTTTCGCCTGCCACGGGCATCACCACCGGAGTTTGGCGTGACGATCTCCACCCTGCGTCGGTTTGGGCCGGCGATATGACCGACCAGGGGTACCCAAATGCTCCGCTCGAGATTGAGATCTATACGGGGGGCTGGGGTGTTCTGCGGACGGTATACGGCTGGTTCGCAGTCACCCAATTCGCAGTGTCCTCAACTCTAAGCTTCGATCTTGACGCCTCCCTCCCGCGAAGTGAATCCAAACGCACTGGACCAAAAGATCGTGCGCGAGGCGGTGGCCATTCTTTCGACCGAAGCGGCGTGGAATCGCGCCGACAACCGCAAATGTCCGGCCAACGCGACGACATGGAGCATTTACTGTGCGTTGGAGAAAGCCACGTTCGATGTAACTGGTGGAATTCATCATCGACGCCCCGTCGCGGAAGTCGTCCGCGAGATTGTCGAAGAACGCACTGCGGCGCGCAACTACCATCACCACCTCATGGACTACAACAATGATCCTGCGACACACCTTGACGATGTCCAGAGTCTCTTCCAGGAAGCACTGAATAGAATCGAGGAAGCCATAAATCCATCTTCCGACAGTGACGCAGCCGCGGAGCCCATTGTTGCGGCACTACGGGCACGCTGATCATCGATCCCTGCGGAAGCTCACATCATCTTCTACGCTGTTCCCCAGATATCGCCGAGTACGCGCTGGAAATTCGCGCCCAAGACCTTTTCGATGACGGAAGAAGGTTGGCCGCGACCGGAAAGCTCATCGGCAATCACTTCCATGTGGCTCGGTCCATTCAGATCTGGTACCCAGGGATAACGATCCTCGCCAGGCGCTCCGATGCCGAGTTGCTTGCGTTGGGCAATGTCCGCGTCAAACGCCGCTTTCTGAGCCGGGGTGAGGGTAACTGCTTGAATCGATCCATCGGAGCCGATGCCCACGTGATCGGCGCCGCACACGTTCATCGCGTGTACCAGGTGATCGAGCACATGCTGGCGAGTAGGAACGGTGGGAGAGGCAACCAGGTAAGGCATGAGGTAGACACCGAAGTAGCCGCCGCGATCGGCAAGGGACTTCAGAACATCGTCGGGCTTGTTGCGGGGGTGGGCATACACCGCCGCGCAGCCGGAGTGGGAGATGAGCACCGGTTTAGAGGATGCGACGATGGCCTCGGAGCTCGTCCGGTATCCGCTGTGGCTGAGATCGACCGCGACTCCGAGTTGGTTCATCTTCTTAACCGCTGCGATTCCCGCGGTGCTGAGCCCGGCATTTCCCGGCTCGAGGCAGCCGTCGCCGAAGAGGCTGCGCCCATTGTAGGTAAGCTGCATGATGCGTACACCAAGATCGCGGAACATGGCGATGCGCTCGGGATTCTCTTCAAGAAACGCTGTGTACTGAAATCCCGGGATTACACCGACCATGTTGGAAGATTTGGCGAGAGCAATCTCCGGCTGCCGCCGGATGATGGTGAACGTGTCAGGGTACTTGTCGACCAGTGCCTGCAGCGAGGCGATGCTTCGGATCGTGCCTTCAAAATCCCGCTCGGAGACCGTGCAGTTGACGGCGGTTATGCCGGAATGGCGAATGACTCTGACCAGGTCAGGATCGGGCATTGCTTCCGAATCGACGAACGGGCAGCAGAGCGAATCGATGACGATGGCCCTGCGATAGAGTCCCGCGGCGCTGGGGGAAACGGCCGCTGCCCCAACCAGACGGGACGGAGAAAATAACAGTGCGGCAGAACATCGCAGCGCGGCAATTTGAAAATTCCGGCGAGTCAGCAGATGTTTTCCCTACAAAAGATGCGTTAGAAAACGCGAGTATAACACCGGGGGTCGAAGCATACCTGGAGGCGAACGCGGCCGGCTACGAGTTTCTCCGGCTTTCTACCGTTGCTTAATTCGCCGAAGGTTTCTCAATGTGGTCGATCACGATCACGTCAATCGGGTTCTTGTTGTATTCCAATTTCAACCCAAGCTGTTCCCGAAGTGCGGTGAAAAGAGATGGTAGTGAAGCGTCTGACGAGCCAACGTCAGCCGGTGACCACCGGAGTGTGATGTCATATAGGTCCGTTAGCCCAGTTTTGTCAACAACGGGATGGCTAAGTCCCTGTGACGAAAGAAGGTTCGCCAGAACTGAAAGGCTAGATCCTTTAAGGACGATCTTACCCGGTGTCACCGTTGATTGGTCCGTATCACCCGTGCCGTCCGGGCTGCTAGTACCACTTGGGTTGGTTTCGACATGTTGTGCCTTCTGGAGTTTCGGACCATTCTTCGCAACAACCAGAGAATAGGTCGGGCGCTCGCGGGTTTCGTGATGGAACTGTAGATTGAACCGCTTTACAAGGAATGGTTGAAGCGCCAAACTCTTTTGCGTCAGGGACAACGCCTTCCACTTAGGGACGTCTTCGTAATCAACCTTAGCTTCGACATCATATCGCTCGGATTTTGTCCAGCTTGGCAAACCGACGATTCGATCATCTTCACTAGGTAGTAGTACCTGCGGGAGGAATGCCTGGGAAACGATCCACGCGATACGAACACCTCGGAAGGAAACTCCGTCATCTGAGAATTGGGTGGTCATCGGATCGCTGTCGGCAAACGCAACTTGCTTGATTGTAGCGACGGCAAGCAGAGCAAGATCAACTGCGGTGTCCTTGTTCGTTGTTGCGGGGGTTTCGATTGCTGGGACAAGCTGACCTGCCCCATTGGCCGCGAAAAAAATACACCACACAGCAAAAAGCAAGAGCCCTCGAGAGAGTCTGTACTGGCTGATAACGCTCTTGGCGATCACTTCAGAGCGCTCCTCTCTGATGATATCTGTCCCGTGTTCCCCTGCGGCGATTGGACGAGATATAGCGACGTGTTAACTATTAGCGTACAACTTTTTCTAATTTTCAGGAATTAATTCAAGCCAGCGCGTGATCCGATACTAAGGAATGAGGCCGAAGCCATAGCAATCGAGGATCTCTCCAAGGATCGTCGAGTGGTATGCCTCTAGCAGCGAGCCTTTCCCGATGACCTTGAATACCGAAGGCAGGCAATCAAAGACGGCGCAGGCAATCCGCGCGGGATCATGCCGTGCAGGATAGACTATGCCATCTGGCTTACTCGGGTGATCGCGAAGTTTGGCCGACCAGCGCTGCGCAACTGCATGCGAACCGCTAAACAGCCGTGAATCAGCGCCGATGCGGGCGAGTCCGCCAGAAGTCGATAGATCGATGAAATTCAGCGGCCGTGTCACATTCAACTGGGCTAGGTGGCGTACCCCAAGCTCAGTTTCAGTGATCAACCGGATTCCGGTTTCTTGTC
>Ga0210391_10003188_pt1 | contig 13940 bp, 6 predicted proteins | sample IncBWC12OmetaG_FD_160573 | JGI IMG/M metagenome (GOLD analysis project Ga0210391, IMG submission 160573) | Forest soil microbial communities from Barre Woods Harvard Forest LTER site, Petersham, Massachusetts, United States - Inc-BW-C-12-O ... | reverse complement strand
GAACCCTGCCTCGTATCTACGCAGAAGTGGCAGAGTCGATGCGCGACGTTTACGGCCTGGTTCTCGAGGTGGCCGATTTGCCGAACCTGCTGAGTTTCGGATCGTGGATCGGCGGTGACCGCGATGGCAATCCGCTGGTGAAACCCGAATGCGTGAAAGATGCCCTTGAGCAGGCGCGAACGATGATTATCCGCGAATACATCCGCGGCGTGGAGTTATTGAGCGATTGCCTGAGTTCGTCGTTGCGGCAAGCGGATGTTTCCGCGCCGATTGTGTCGCGGCTGGCGCAATATAAAGGATCGCTGCCCGGAGCCGCCATGCTGTGGGGACCGGGCAACACTACGGAGCTTTACCGGCGTTTTCTTTCCTACGTGCTTTACCGATTGCAGCGCAGCCGGGAAGGCTCGGACGTTCAGGGTTCGTATAAGGACGCGACGGAGTTTGAATCCGATCTAGTCATGCTGCGGTCGAGCCTGATGGAAAATCGCGGTCAGCGGCTCGCGGAGGCCTATGTCGATCCATTGTTGCGGCAACTGCGAACCTTCGGCTTTCATCTTCAGGTTCTCGATATTCGCCAGCATGCTCGCGTGCACGCGGAAGTTCTGCAGGAGATCGGCGCAAGAACGATTGATCTAAGTAAACTCGGGCTGGGAAGCACCGAACCAAGAAAGACGAAACTAAGAAAGACCGATTTGCGAAAGACAGCCCCGGCCGTGGCGGCGGGCGATGCTTCTTCCGAGAGCAGCGAGTTTTCTCCTCAGGCGCAGGAGCTAATCGAGACTTTCCGTACCATCCAGCGACTCAAGCAGGTTTATCCGGCACAGTCTGTCCGTCAGTACATCATCAGCGGCGCGGAGTCCGAAGACGATGTGCTCAACGTTGTCCGCCTGGCGAAGGCTTGCGGCGTCCGATTGGCCGGTTCCGGCAGCGGTCACGATCCCGGCCTGATGCCGGTGCCGCTGTTTGAGTCGATCGATGCTCTGCGCGCGGCGGGCGGCGTGATGCGGCGTGTGTGGCAGCATCCTGAGTATCAACCGCTGCTTGATTCCTGGGGACGATGGCAGGAAGTGATGCTGGGCTACTCCGATTCCAACAAAGATGGGGGAATGCTGACCAGCATCTGGGAACTGCACAAAGCGCACCGCGATCTGCATAATGTGGCGCGAGAATGTGGAGTGAAACTACGCCTTTTCCATGGTCGCGGAGGTACGGTCGGGCGCGGGGGCGGGCCGACGCACGGGGCAATCCTGGCCCAGCCGGAAGGTTGTTTTACCGGACGCATCCGCATCACGGAGCAGGGAGAAGTTCTCAATTGGAAGTATGCCGATGCCGTGCTCGCGGAATGGAACCTGGAACTGATGATTGCCGCAAGCCTGGAAGCGTTCACGCGCTCTGGCGCTCCGCCAAGGGATCAGGGGCGCTGGGAAGAGGCGATGGAGGAAATGTCGGGGGAGGCTTACCGCGTCTATCGCCGCGACATCGCGGAGAATGCCGACGTGCTGGAATACTTCGAGCAAGCCACACCGATGCAGGAACTGGATGCAGCGCGCATCGGCTCACGGCCATCGCGCCGGACCAGGGGACGTCGTTTGGAGGACCTGCGCGCCATTCCGTGGGTGTTCGGATGGATGCAAAGCCGCCATGCTGTGCCGGCCTGGTATGGAGTAGGGCAAGGATTGCAGAGCTTCGCCGGAAAGGGAAGGGGTCACGAGCGGCTGCTGCGCGAGATGTTAAGGCACTTCACTCTTTTTTCGGACCTGGTACGCAACGTCGAGCTCGGCATGGCCAAGGCCGATCTCCACATTGCTCGCGTTTATTCCGGATTGGTGAAGAACACGGGGTTGCGCACGCGCGTCTTCGCTATGCTGGAAGCGGAGTTTCTGCGGTCGAGGAAGGTAATTCTCCGCATCTCGGGTCAACGGGAGTTGCTGGCGCGCAACCGGGTACTGGCGCGCTCCATTCATCTGCGCAATCCCTACGTGGATCCGATGAGCCTGATCCAGGTGGAGCTTCTGCGACGAAAGCAAGTGGGAGAAAATCTGGAGGAACTTGAGTATCCTCTGGGAGCGACCATCAACGGCATCGCTGCCGGACTGCATAACACTGGTTAGGTGTCAGGGCGATCCGCTAACTGTACTGCTGTTGGCGCGTCATATAGTATGTTGTTGCACCTAATATCTTGTTGCACCGTGGGCTGGAGTGTGCCGTTTCGTCCCTGCGCTGCCGGACCTTCATCTTCATGTACTTAAGTTTCAAGGAGCCATTGCTCCCGCTCCAATCTCGTAGAGTCCCGAAAAGAGGCTAAATGTTTATTCCCAGAATCATCTTGTGCTTTCTACTTCTGACCTTGCCCCTGGCTTTGTTTGGACAAAACGCTACGCTGAACTCAACTTCTGGCGCGACTGCCGGAGCCGCAGGGGAAACGACGGCTCCCAAACTCGAACACTTTGATCCCAAGCTAGTCGACCAAAGCCTTAATCCTTGCGACGATTTCTACAAATACTCCTGCAACAAGTGGATCGCCGCCAACCCGATTCCGGCTGACCAGGTTTACTGGACCACGGGAAGCGGCCTGGAATTGTGGAACGAGAATGTGCTGCGCGAGACTTTGGAAGCGAGCAGCAAGAACGATCCGAATCGCAGCGCGGTGCAGCAGAAGATCGGCGACTATTGGGCGGCCTGCATGGATGAGAGCGGCATCGAAGCTGCCGGTCTGAAGCCCTTGCAGCCGGAATTGGATCGAATTGCCGCCCTCAAGTCAAAGAAGGAACTCACGCTTGAGATTGCCCATCTGCATCACTTGTTTCCCGGGGCATGGGAGGGGAGCGACAATCAGACGAACGCACCGTTCTTCGGTTTCAGCGGCGGGCAGGACTTTGACGACGCTTCGAAAGTGGTGGCGCAGATCGATCAGGGCGGCTTGAGCCTGCCCAGTCGCGACTACTACATCAAAACCGACGAGAAGTCGGCGGAGACTCTCAAGAAATTTCGGGCGCACGTGCAGAAAATGTTTGTGCTGGCGGGGGAATCGGAAGCGCAAGCCAGCGGCGACGCGGGTACCTTGATCGAACTGGAAACGGCTCTGGCCCAGGCGCAGATGGATAACATCAAGCGCCGCGATCCGAAGAATATAAACAACAAGATGAGCCTGGCCCAGATCCGCGAGCTCACGCCCTCCATCGAATGGGATGTCTACCTGAAAGCAGTGAAGGCCCCGGCCAGCGATCACTACATCGTCAGCTCGCCGGAGTTTTTCCGTGCCGAAAACAAGTTACTGGTCGAGCGTCCGCTCGAGCAGTGGAAGACCTATATGCGCTGGCAGGTGATTCACCGGGCCGCTCCTTACTTGACCAAAGCGATGGTGGACGAGAACTTTGATTTCTTCGCCCACACGCTGGCTGGCCAGGAAGAGCAGTTGCCGCGTTGGCGGCGCTGCACTCGGGCCGCCGACAGCGACCTGGGCGAAGCTCTTGGCCAGGCTTATGTGGACCGAGCTTTTCCGCCCGAGAGCCGGGCGCGCACCATCGAAATGGTGCATGCCATCGAGCGCGCCATGCATGACGACGTTGAAAACGCGAGTTGGATGACGCCTGCCACCAAGGAACAAGCCATCGTCAAGCTGAAGGGAATCGAAGACAAGATTGGTTATCCCTCGCACTGGCGCGATTATTCCAGCGTGAAAATCACACGCGACAGCTACCTAGCCAATGTGGAGCAGTCCTCGGGCTTTGAATTCGAGCGCTTTGTGGCCAAGATCGGCAAGCCCGTGGACCGCGGCGAGTGGACGATGACGCCTCCTACCATCAATGCGTATTACGATCCCCAGTTGAATACCATCAACTTTCCCGCCGGCATTCTGCAGCCGCCGTTCTTTGAGAAGGACATGGATGATTCGGTGAACTATGGCGCCATCGGCATGGTCATCGGCCACGAACTGACTCACGGCTTCGACGATCAGGGGCGCAAGTTTGACGCTCACGGCAACCTGCGCGACTGGTGGACTGCGGAAGACGGCAAGCAGTATGACGAACGCGGCAAGTGTATTGCCGACGAGTACACGCAGGAGGTTCCCGATGCTGGTCCTGGAGTCAAGCAGAATGGCCTGCTGACTCAGGGTGAAGACACGGCGGATAACGGCGGCATCCATCTTGCGCTATTCGCACTGGAGGCCGCACTCAAGACGCAAGGGAAATCGCTCGACGACAAAGGTCCGGACGGCTGGACCTATCGCCAGCGCTTCTTCCTCTCCTATGCCTACTCGTGGTGCTCCAGCGTGCGTCCGGAGATAGCGCGTATGCTCGTTACTACCAACCCGCACTCGTTACCCATCTTCCGCATCGATAACGTGGTTTCGAACATGCCAGAGTTTGCTCAGGCGTTTGGCTGCAAGGCTGGTCAGAAGATGGTGCGGGTGAATGCTTGCCGAGTGTGGTGAGGGGAGAGTCGATGGCTGGCGGGCGGACAATGGCGCTCCGCCAGCCTCGGCAGCTGTGGAAATTGTCCGAGCCCGGATCAGTGATCTAGTGATGCTTATACGCAAGATCATTTCGCTATCATCGGTTTTGCTCTTTTTGCTTGCGACCTTCGCTTCGCCGCAGGCTACCAAAACGCCGGTCACCCGGCGGGGACCGAGTATGGCCTCCGGCAGCCAGGGCGTGGTTGTTTCCGGTAGGCCTGCCGCCACAGCGGCAGGCATCAAGATTCTGGAACAGGGCGGAAACGCCGCCGATGCAGGCGCCGCCACTCTACTGGCACTCTCCGTAACCTATGTAGGCGCGTTCTGCGTGGGCGGAGAGGTTCCCATTCTGGTTTACAGCGCCGACCAGAAAAATGTGAAGTTGCTGGAGGGACAAGGCGAGGCTCCTCGCGATCCCAAAGCCATCGCCTGGTACATGGAACACGGAATCCCGGACGGAGACGTCAAGGCAGCCGCCGTGCCCAGCACCATCGATGCGATCGTCACCCTGCTGAAACTTTACGGGACCAAGAGCTTCGAGGAGGTCGTGCAGCCGACGCTGGTTATTCTGGATGCCGGCGGCCCCAGTTGGTATATCGATACCGGCGGCGGGACGAGGATCGAAACCGGCGTGAACTGGCAGGCTGATATGGCAGTGACCTTTCGCAAATTGGTCGAGTCGGAAAAGGCCGCGAAAGGTACGCGGCAGCAGAAACTGCAAGCCGTCTCGGACCGCTTCTATCGCGGCGACATCGCCGACGCGCTGGAAGCCTGGTATGTCGAAAAGGGCGGTTTCCTTCGGAAGGCGGACTTAGCCGCACACAAAACTCCCGTGGTGGATCCGCTCACAACTACATACCGCGGGTACACGGTCTATAAGGCCGGTCCGCTCACGCAGGGGCCTTATCTCTCACAGACGCTGCGGCTGCTGGAAGCCTTCGACCTGAAGAAGATGGGCTTCAATTCGGCGGATTACATCCACACGGTGATTGAAGCGGAGAAACTGGCACTGGCGGATCGAGACGAGTATTACGGCGATCCGAATTTTACGAAAGTGCCGATGCAACAGTTGCTTTCCGATCCGTACACCAAAATGCGGCGCGAGCTGATCGATCCGAAAAAGGCATCTCTCGAGCTGCGGCCGGGCGACCCGTACAATATGAAGCCGACCAAGCCGCCCACCATCACCGGTCCTTGGCATGGCGGAACCACCGTCATGTGTGTGACTGATAAGTTTGGGAATGTCATCGCGGCGACTCCGAGCGGTTTGTCGAGCACAGCGGGCGTAGCGGGACGGACGGGCATTATTCACGGAAGCCGGCTCAGCAGTCTGAACACGTTTGCAGGAACTCCGGACGTGATCCAGCCTGGCAAGCGGCCGCGAATCACGTTGAGTCCGACGCTGCTTTTCCATAACAATCAACCGGTGATGGCGATCTCGGTCGCGGGAGGAGACATGCAGGATCAGGCAGCCATCCAGGTCATCCTCAGCTATGTGGATTTTGACATGAGTCCCGAGGAGGCGTTTAAGGCGCCGCGCTTCTCTACCGAGCATTTCGTTAGCTCTTTCGGCCAAGACCGTGCCCGCCTGGGAAGCCTGTCTGTACCTGCCAGCCTGCCCGAAGCGGTGCAAGCCGACCTGAGGGCTCGCGGCCACGTGGTGACCATCGGCCGCGAGGGAGTGGGCGGAGTGGCGCTGATCGGCATTGACCCGACCAGGCAGGCCACCGGGGTGGGTCCGGCCGCCGGCAAGATGGAATAGACCGCGGTGCAACGAATCAGAGCAAAAAGCTGAGCGAGGCCACGCCTCCCCCGTTGAATCTTGAGCGATTCCTACAAGGGTTGACGTTGCAACCTGGCTAAAAGTCGCGATTCAAATGAGATGGGCCATCCCGAGGGCTGGCCCATTTTGCTGATCAGTTCTTTGTCTTCGCTGCGGTTAGCGGTTGATGTCCTCTTTGGACTGTAAGCGCTTAATGTATTTCTCCAGGTTCGACCGGTTGGCATCATCCGGCACGCCTGCCAGAGCGCTTTGCATCTCCTTGACGGCTTTGTCGTATTCGCCCTGGCCGCTGTAAACGCGGGCCAGACCGACGTGCGACGTCCAATAGTCGGGATACTTCTTAGCGTTGGAGCGGTACAGAGCGAATGCCTCTTCCTGTTTCTTCTCACCCTGAAGCTGGCGGCCATAGAAATAAAGTTGCTGGGCGCTGGCCTTGTCCAACGCTTTATTGAGGAATGTCATGGCGTCGTCTTTACGGCCCATGGCCTCGAGGATCTGCGATTTGGCGTGCAGGTTTTCGAAGCGTTCTTCGGTCTGGATCGACTTGTCTTCATCCTTCAGCGCTTCTTCGAGATTCGTTTTACTGGCGAGGTAATAGTTGGCTACGTCGTCCCAGCTCTCCCAGTAATATTGATTGAGGCCGCGCAGTTGCCGGTGAATGCCGGCTTCGACGGTGTCGTTTAAATTTACCGCAACCTTGAAAGGCACCGCGACCTTGTCCCAGCGCATCGTGACTACGGTGGAGTCGGGTTTGACGTCATCAAAGTCGTAGGTCAGCGCGTCGTGGAATTCGGCAGTTTGCGGCTTTACGGTGACCCGCAGCGCGTCTTCATCCTGCTTGTAGCTGAAGCTTCCCCACGCGGTAGACATCTTCGAGAAGATCACGGTCCATTGATTTTCGCCCGGGATCATGTGCAGACCATAGGTACCTTTATCGAGCGGCTGGCCTTCAATCGTGACGGCATCTGTGAAGGTGACAACGGTATTTTCGTTGGCACCGGCGCGCCAGACCTCTCCATAAGGCACAACCTTGCCCCAGATCTGGCGGCTATTCACCAGCGGCCGATGATAGTTGATGGTGATGTCGGTGATGCCGATGCGCTGCGTGATCAGGGCGTGCTGGCTCTGCAGGGGCAGGTCGAGCATCACGGTTTGAGCGTGGCAAAGACTTGCCAGCGCCAGGAAGCCGGATAACAAAACAAGCAGACGAGTTCTGTGCATGGAAGACTCCTCTTCTCTGGTGGGAATCGGCAGCGGATTCAGGCGCAATTCTGGACGGAGCGCGTAATATACACATAGATGGGCACTTGCGCCTGGCCGCTACGCTGTTTGGCTTAGACGGGGGACGGATGCCAAGGTAAGCAATCGTGGCATGGGCCGGTGGGGATGGAAACATTCGCGAGTCTTAACTGACAAACCTACTTGACAAACCCTGACGCCGGGCGCAGAATCTTTATAGGCGAATAAAAAGCGAAAACGCCTCCGCGGCTTCCAAACCCCGGCGTGCCCTGAAATCTTCCCGAGGAATCTATGTCTTCCGCAGTGGTTTCCACTTCGGCGGCCCAGGGCCGCCCTTTTGTCTTTATTGAAGAGGGCTCCGAAGTGTGCTCGCGGCCTTCCGGGGCGGAGCCTTGCACCGAGGGTCGTCCTCCGCAGCGAGCTTTTTCTGTTTTTACAGACGCGAGGCTCGCCGGTGTTACTCCGGCTTCGCGGTTGGCAGTGCGTCCTGCGGCGGAAATGGTTTCCAGCGGCATCGCTGCGATGGATGCGCTTACCGGAGGTCTGCCGCGCGGCTGCCTGACTGAAATTTGCGGTCCAGCCTCTTCCGGCCGCACGACCTTGCTGCTGGCCGCACTGGCCGCTGCCACTCGGCGCGGGGAATGCTGCGTGCTGGTGGACGCGAGCGATGCTCTCGATCCGCAGTCCGCCGCCGATGCCGGAATCGAGTTGGATCGGCTGCTGCGGGTACGCTGCGGGGAAAATTCCCCAGAGAAGAGCCTGGAACAACTTTTGCGCGCTACGGACCTGCTGCTTGAAAGCGGAGGCTTCGGATTGATCGCTCTCGATCTTGGCGATCTGCCACCGCAAGTTGCGCGCCGCATCCCGCTGACCACGTGGTTCCGTTTCCGCCGTGCGGTGGAACATACGCCTACCGTGTTGCTGGCAGTTGAGCGGCAATCCATCGCCGGAAGCTGCTCATCTTTATTGATCAAGCTGGGGCTGATCAAGCTGTGGGAGTCAGAAAATCAAGCAAGCGAGATGAGTTCTCAAGCCCCATTGCCTACACACGCGCAACTGCTGACGGGACTGGAAATCAGGGCGGAATTGGTGCGATCCCGGCTGGAGCGCAAACCAGTTCGTTCCGCGGAGATCACCTTCGCCAGCAAAACCGCCTGGGCGGGATGAAGGAAAGGACAGGTTTCAAAGTTTCAAGGTCTCAGAGTTTCAAAGTTGAGCAATTATTTTGAACTTTGAAACCTTTGAAACTCCGAAACTCTGAAACCTGCTTTTACTATGTTTGCCTGCATCTTCGTGCCGAATTTTCCCGTGGCTGCGGTGTTTCGTGCCGAGCCGGAGTTGCGCGCGCGGGCCGTGGCTATTTTTGAAGGCAAGCCTCCGCTGGAAAAAGTTTTTGCCGTGAATGAAAGTGCGGGCCGCGTGGGCGTCACGCCTGGAATGACGAAAGCCCAGGCGGAGCTTTGTTCGGGGTTGACGCTGCGCCCGCGTTCTCCGTTGCAGGAATCTTTGGCGCACGCCGCCCTGCTGGATTGCGCACAGTCTTTCTCGCCGTGCGTGGAAGATGCCGCGGCTGATACGGCGATTCTTGATCTGGCGGGCATGGAATCTCTTTTCGGGTCGTTGCCTGAGATCGCTCACAACCTCTTCCGCCGTGCCGCAGACCTTGGACTGGATGGGAATGTTGCTGTGGCTTTGAATCCCGATGCTGCTGTGGTCGCGGCCCGCGGCTTTTCCGGTGTGACTGTGATTCCATCTGGGCGGGAAGCCGAGTCTCTGGGGTCTCTGCCGGTGGAAGTTCTGTTTGCCGGTTGGGTTGCAGAAAAAGAGAAGGTAGGAAAGAAAAAAGCGGAAGAAGACCAGCAAAAAGAATCGGTGCGTCTGCTGGCAACCCTTGAGCGCTGGGGCATCCGTGATCTGCGCGCTCTGGCCGCGCTGCCGGAAGTTGCTCTGAGCGAGCGCCTAGGACAGGAAGGCTTGCATCTGCAGAAACTGGCGCGGGGCGCGGCTTCTCACACGCTGGTTCCGGTGGAAGCGCCGGCTGTATTTGAGGAAGCCATCGAGTTGGAATATCCCATCATGCTGCTGGAGCCGCTGGCCTTCCTGCTGAATCGACTGCTCGATCAGATTTGCGCGCGTTTGGCTGCGCGTGCTCTGGCCACGCAGGAATTGCGGCTTACGCTGGAATTGCAAAACCTGGCGGGAGTCGACCCTCAACTCGATACCTTCGGAATTCCTAGCGAAAGCGACGCAGTGCATAGCGCCGCTCAATCCCAATTGCCGGCTCAGCATTTTATTTCCGGGCGGCAAAGCAAATTTTGCCGAACTCTTCGTCTTCCTCTTCCCATGCTCGATCCCAAACTTTTTCTCAAGCTGCTGCAACTGGATTTGAGCGCTCATCCACCGGGCGCACCGATCCTGAAGATTCATCTTGCCGCCGAGCCGGCGCGGCCGCGGTCGGCTCAAGGCGGCTTGTTTTTGCCTCCGTCGCCGGAACCGGAAAAGCTGGAACTTACGCTGACGCGGATTGCCGGCCTGGTCGGCGAGCTCCGCGTCGGGTCGCTGGAGTTGCTGGATACCTACCGTGCCGAAGGTTTTCGCATGCGGCGCTTCGTGCCGGAGGCAGCTCAAAAAACAAAGCAACAAGAAGTTGCAGAAGAAAGGAAATCCGCCGTCGCTGCGCTGCGCCGGTTCCGTCCGCCACTGCGGGCTACGGCGACTCTGGAAAATGGCGAACTGGTGCGCGTGATCTGCTCGAAGAAGAAAGAAGTCCAGGGCAGTGTGCTCTGGAAGGCCGGTCCATGGCGCAGTTCCGGCGACTGGTGGGAGCGGGAAGCCTGGGCGCGCGATGAGTGGGACATCGCTTTGCAAAATGCAGAAGGTATCGCTCTCTACCGGCTCGTGCACGATCTGCTCGGCGGAGGCTGGTTCGTGGAAGGCACGTATGACTGAAAAACAGTGGCCAGTGGCCAGTGATCAGTGGCCAGTCTTTTCTGCGGAATTAACGAGAACTGATCACTGATGTATATCGAACTTCATGCCCGCTCTGCTTTCAGCTTCCTCGAAGGATCTTCTTTGCCGGAGGAGTTGATGGCGGCCTGTGCCCGCTTCCACATGCCCGCCATGGCATTGCTCGATAGCGACGGAGTTTACGGTGCGCCACGTTTTCATCTGGCAGCGAAGAAGCTGGACATCAAGGCGCACATCGGTGCGGAAGTCAGGGCATGTTTACTACAGAGCAAGTTCCGTCTTCCTCTTCTTGTTTCCTCACGCGCCGGATATCAGAATCTCTGCCGATTGATCACGAAAATGAAGTTGCGCGCCAAGAAAGGTGAGGGGGCAGTCCAGAAGGAGGAACTGGAAGAGCATGTCCAGGGCCTCGTTTGCCTGACTGGTGGCGCGGATGGGCCGCTGGCCGCCGCTTTGCAGCATGGCGGCGTTGAAGAAGCCCGCAGGTATGTCGGGCAACTGATTGGAATTTTCGGCCGCGGCAATGTGTATATCGAGTTACAGCGCCATTTCCATCGGGAAGAAGAAACTCGCAACCGTGCTGCCATCGCGATTGCACGGTCGCTCAATCTTCCCCTGCTCGCGACCAATGGGGTGTGCTATGCCGCCGCGAAAGATCGCGAACTCTGCGACGCGTTCACCGCCATTCGACATCACCGCACGCTATCTACTGCTGGCCGCTTGCTGGCGCGCAACTCGGAGCGTCACTTGAAATCCCCGCAGGAGATGCAGCAACTCTTCGCCGACCTGCCTGCAGCCATCAGCAACACGCTCGAACTTTCTTCACGCCTCGAATTTACACTCAACGACCTCGGTTATCAGTTTCCGCGTTATCCCGTTCCCGAGGGCGAAACCATGAACTCGTTTCTGCGCGAGCGCGCATGGGAGGGTTTTAGACAGCGCTATGGCCGCAGCGCAGCCGACATGCAAGCCCGCGCCCGGCGCCAGATTGAGCGCGAACTCGCACTCATCGGGAAACTTAAACTTGAAGGCTACTTTCTTATCGTTTGGGATCTGGTCCGTTTCTGCCGCGAACAAAACATTCTGGCGCAGGGACGCGGCTCGGCCGCCAACAGCGCTGTCTGTTATTCACTCGCCATCACGGCAGTCGATCCTGTGAGCATGGAGCTTCTCTTCGAGCGCTTTCTATCGGAGGAGCGCGGCGAGTGGCCCGACATTGACCTCGACCTGCCCAGCGGCGACGAGCGCGAAAAAGTTATTCAATATGTTTACCGGCGCTATGGCGAGCGCGGCGCAGCCATGACGGCGAATGTCATCACCTACCGCAACCGCATGGCGGCGCGGGAAATGGGCAAAGCGTTGGGATTCGATCCGGAAACGCTTGCCAAAATTTCCGCCGCCGTTGCCACCTGGGAATTTCGCGACGAAAACGATGCGCTCGACCGCCGCTTCCGTGATGCGGGGCTCGACCTGAAACATCCGCGCCTGCGCAAATATTATGAGCTGTGCCTTGCCGTTCAGGATATGCCGCGCCATCTCGGGCAGCACTCTGGCGGCATGGTCATTTGCCAGGGGCAACTTGACTCGGTCGTCCCCCTCGAACCCGCTTCCATGCCCGGGCGCGTCGTAGTGCAGTGGGACAAAGAAGATTGCGCGGACATGGGCATCATCAAAGTTGATCTACTCGGCCTGGGAATGATGGCTGTGCTGAAGGATTCGATCGAGCTGATAAGCAAGCATTATCGCGAAGAAGTCGATCTGGCGCATCTTCCGCAGGATGATCCTGTGGTCTATTCCGCGCTGCAACAAGCCGACACCATAGGCCTGTTCCAGGTGGAAAGCCGGGCGCAGATGTCATGCCTGCCGCGCCTGCGTCCGAAACGCTTTTATGACATTGTGGTGCAGGTCGCAATCATCCGGCCGGGGCCGATCGTCGGGCAGATGGTGAATCCTTTTCTCTTGCGCCGCCAGGGGAGGGAAGAGGTCACGTATCCGCATCCTTCGCTCGAGCCTGTGCTTAAACGCACGCTGGGCGTGCCGCTTTTTCAGGAACAATTGCTTCGTCTCGCCATGATTGCGGCTAATTTTACCGGCGGCGAAGCGGAAGACCTGCGCCGCGCCATGGGCTTCAAGCGATCGCAGGCGCGCATGAAAGAAATCGAAGCCAGGCTGCGTGCCGGCATGACTCACAATGGAATCCCGCCCGAAGCGCAGGAGAAAATCATTCTTTCCATCACGTCTTTTGCACTCTATGGATTTCCTGAATCGCACGCCGCCAGCTTCGCGCTGATCGCCTATGCCAGCGCTTTCTTGAAATGCCATTATCTGGCCGCGTTTACCGCCGCGCTGCTCAACAACCAGCCTATGGGTTTTTATTCTCCGGCGACGATTGTGAAAGACGCGCAACGCCACGGATTGAAGATGCTGCCGGTGGATGTGACTTGTTCGGAATGGATGTGCACGCTCGAGGCAGTGGCCAGTGGCCAGTGGCCAGTGGCCAGTAAAACAATCGTGCAGGACGCTCGTCCTGCCGGCGGGGCGCCGGCGCTACGCCTTGGCCTTCGCTACGTTCGCGGCTTGCGCGAGGAAGTTGCTCAGGCTCTGGTGCGCGAGCGCATGCTTGCTCCGTTCGTTTCTATTCATGATTTGACTCGTCGTGTTCCGGAGCTGCGCAAGGATGAACTCACTACGCTGGCGGAAATCGGGGCTCTGAACAAAATCGGAAATCCACCACGGAGACACGGAGACACGGAAAAAAGCAAAGAACTTGGCCGCGGACTTCCACGGATCTTCACGGATTCAATCAGTAATCGAAAATCAACAATCACTAATTCCTCCATGGCTCCGTGCCTCCGTGGTGAGAACAAGCTTCACCGCCGCGACGCTCTCTGGCAGGTGGAGCGTGCTGTGCGCGGTTCCGGGCCGCTGCTGGAAAATTTGCCGGAGTCCGATGCGCCTTCGCCGCTTCAACCCATGAACCACGAAGAGCGCCTGGTTGCTGATTTCCACGGCACCGGACTCACCGTTGGACCGCATCCCATGGCGTACCGCCGCGACTGGCTTAATGCCATGGGCATTCGCCGGGCCAGCGAACTCCGCGACATTCCCAGCGGCAAGCGTCTTCGCATCGGAGGCTGCGTAATCACCCGCCAGCGTCCGGGAACCGCAAAAGGTTTCGTGTTTGTCAGTCTGGAAGATGAAACTGGAGTAGCCAACGCGATCATCACGCCCGATCTTTTTCATCAAAACCGTCTGTTGCTGGCTTCAGAACGATTTCTGGCCATCGAAGGCATCCTGCAGAATCAGGACAACGTGATCTCAGTCAAAGCGGAGCGCGTGCTGCCGTTGTTTGTCACGAAAGCGGAGACGGTCTCGCACGATTTTCATTGAACGGATTCTAGAAACCAGAACTGGAAACGAGAAACTGAGAACTGCCTTACTGCTCGGGAGCAGGTGCTTCCTCAGGCCGGCCGTTCTCTGGAGGTGCGAGCGGCA
>Ga0210391_10003185_pt1 | contig 13949 bp, 12 predicted proteins | sample IncBWC12OmetaG_FD_160573 | JGI IMG/M metagenome (GOLD analysis project Ga0210391, IMG submission 160573) | Forest soil microbial communities from Barre Woods Harvard Forest LTER site, Petersham, Massachusetts, United States - Inc-BW-C-12-O ... | reverse complement strand
GAACGGTGTGATGGCAAAGCTGGCGTGGCCCGCTCCGCAACCGAGGTCGAGGACCTTTGGTTGACCCAACCCAGCGACGAGACGCGCCAGAAAATCAAGATCGGCTCCGGTTGAATGGACCGGACTGGTGAGATACCTTTCGGCGTTTGCACCGAAACTTTTTGATATGGATTGTTCGTGCTGCACTGGGTGCCCTCTAAGGGAACCCTAGCCGCCAGGTTATGCAGGTACAAGATGATCTTTTATCCTGGTATAACGGGTACCCCGAACAAGCGATGACATCCCTCCCTGCCGAACCGATCCAAACCTCTACCCGAACGCTCGGAATATTTCTCCGTGCCCATCGTGAACGGCTCTCGCCCTCGAAGCTTGGACTCGCTCCCGCTGGACGGCGCAGAACCCCCGGCTTGCGGAGGGAGGAAGTGGCTCAACTCTGTGGTGTGAGCACAACCTGGTACACGTGGCTTGAGCAAGGGCGTCCGGTTCGTGCCTCGGCCTCGGTTCTGAAGCGGATTGCCGAAGCCCTCCAGCTTTCGCGTGCCGAGAAGTTGTACCTGTTTGAGATCGCGCGCTGTGTCGTTCCGGACGCAAGCGAAGCTGATGAGTTGGAAATTCCGGCAGGGTTGAAGGACCTGGTCGATCAGATGCCTGTCCCCGTTTACGTGCTGGATCGCCAATGGAACGCCGTGGCCTGGAATGGAAGAGCTGCCAGGCTCTTCCGGCCATGGTTGCTTGAATCGCAAGAACGCAATCTGCTTCGCTTTGTCTTTCTGAATCGGAATGCCCGCACCCTGATCGGGGATTGGAGGAGTCGTGCGAAGCGGCTGGTGGCCGAGTTTCGGTCCGATGCCGGACGGCACTTGACCGAGCCTCCGACACTCAGGCTGATCTCCGGATTGCAGAGCGGCAGCGGAGTGTTCGCCAGGTACTGGAACGAACAGGATGTACGGGAACGAGAGGGTGGTCCTCGGACATTTTGTTCCGCAACGGGAGCGGTCAGTACCTATTCCCAGGTGTCGTTGATTCCCAGTATCAATACCGACCTCAAGCTCGTCGCGCTGATTCCGCAACCTCAAGGGGATGACTGACGATTCGAGAAAGGAGCCAGCGATACAGAGCAGCTCCGCCTGCTCCCAGCGCCGCGCAGAAAGCCGGCCATCCCCTCCAATAAGACCACGGCAAACTGATGGACCGGCTGATTCCTGGAGTCGGCCATATCAAAAATTTAATCCCTTCCACCAGGGGCGGAAGCATCAGAACAAAAACTCCGGCTGCGGCACCGGCAAGCACCACAAGGATCACAGGAATCCTCAGAACCAGATTGCCCGCCGCAACGATCGGAACGCCGGCGACGGCCCAGGCAACTGCGAAGAACGGCAAACTCCAGAATAGAAATATCAAGGAAATCTGCAGGTCCCAAAAGCGAAAGCCAACCGAGACACCGCCAACGATGTATGTCGCAGCTAAGGCAATCAGCGAAGCCTGAATTCGGGTTGAGAGCTTTGCGTTTGACATCCGGTCAACCCAAGCGAACACAGCGCTGAGTTTACTGAAGTACCGCACATGGAGCTTGCGGCAAAGCCGGATTTGACAAAACAATGACGAAAGCATGACACTCCTCTGCCGCCGCCGCTATAGCGTATGAGCTGGAGCGCCACACTTGGACTGAATAGCGGGGCACCGATTTCAGCGAACTAGCGATGAACGCCAGAACGGCGGCGGACGTGCACAGGATATTAGTGATCTATGGCGATCCCGACTCGCGGTGGGTGCTTAACCAGGTTTTGCTGCCAGCCTACGACGTGGTTGCTGTTCCTTATTTTCCGACTGTGATAGCGGGAGTATTCGCTCCAACGAAGCCTGACCTTGTCGTTCTGGATATAGGGCTTGCGGGCGAACCTGTCCAGGATCTCTGTCGCCAGGTCAGGAAAGAGTCGAAGAATGTTCCACTTTTTGTGTTGGGTGCTGGTGAGTCGGCAGACAGGATTCTCAGCTTTGACGTTGGGGCAGATGACTACATAACGAAACCAATCGATGTAACAGAATTTCTGGCCCGAATTCGCACCCGGATCAGGTGGTGGACTCGACTCGGCTAAAGAGCCCTCAGTGGTTTTGTATCAGGGCACGAGTCTCTCCACGGGTCTTTGCGCACCTGCCATCCCGCTGCCCTGAGATCATCGGAGGGCGAAAATTAAACTTCCTAAGAAACAACGACGGCTACAAAACGGTAGCTTCGGAAAGCTGTGATCACCGGTGCGATCTACGAGTTCAATTCGCTCAGCTTCTTACCAACCGCGCCGGGGCCGAAATTGATATGAGCGTCCTTAATCGAAAGTCCGACTACTTCGATACGTTTCAGGTTCCGTGTTCCGATCCCGGCTTCTTCCGCAAAACGTAGCGAGTTGTCGCCGCGGATGAACGGAGGAGTGCCACGCTCCGCATACGGATCGTAGCCCATCACTGCCATCCCGACAGCGTCCACGTTGACGGCGTTACGGCCGGCAATGATCACGCCCGGTGTCATCTTTTCCAGGCCAGGAAGCCACGGCCCTTCCCCTCCCCGCACCGTCTCGACGCCATCCACGATCGCGATATCAATGGGGCGAATACCGTTCTGATCAACCAGAATGCGCGGAACCCGATAGCCCGGGTCGCGTGGCGTATCAGGATGCAACTCGGCATCTACTCCAGAGGGCGCAGGCGTCGTTCCGTTGTGCAGCACCTCTCCGCGCTCTTTCGTCGGCCGCTCGTTCCCGTTAGGTCCGCAGTCTCCGCCATAGAGCGAGCAGGGCGTGTTGCCGAAGTTGTTCTTCATCGTCATGGTCACGCCTGCAATCCAATGGTTCTTCAGCTTGGCCATCGAAGCGTATACGTCGCACTGATAGAACGCCGGGTTCAGGTGGTATGCCGGATAGGCGTACCCGCCCCAGGGCACCTTCATACGCACATATTGCTTGTAGTTGCCCAGGTTCTGCACGTTTTCCCAAACCACCGGCACGCCCATGTTGTTAATCGCGTTTACGTCCAGGCCGTAGCGTGCCCACAGCGAGAGATCCTGATCCGCCGGGAAGAAGCTTTCTATCAGGCGAACGCGGCGCGCGCCCGCCCTGGCAAACAGATGCACTGTCGCCGCCACCGTCTGCGCATTCGTCCGATAAGGTAGCTCAGGTGTCAGCGGCCAGTTTTTTGGATTCCCCGTGAGATTCAGCTTGAGCGCAACCGTCTTCCCGCGCACCAACTTGTCGAGGCCGCCGATCTGATCGAACGCGCTTGAGAGTTGTTGCCCATACTGCGCGTAATCGCGGCACCGCACGATCGCAACCTGGCTCGCTGGAGCCTCGGCCTTCATCAGCTTCGGCATGACAAGTGCCCCAAGCGTCGCAGCACCCGTGGTGGTCAACATCTCTCGTCTGTTCATGTCTTCCGCACCTCGAATTTATGCTACATCGGATATGATTGAGTGCGCGTGACTTATTTGATATCCAGACGGTCATTTGGTAAGCTGCTCGCCGCAGTCCCGCTCGCCAGAGCTTTCGCCCCGGTCGACAGAGCGTTCGCCGAAGACCGCAACATGTTCCTCTCCTTGAACAGCGTCCTGTTGCAGGGTCGTGTTCACTGGCCTGACTTCGCGCGCCTGGCCGCTCAAATTGGCTTTCCCGGTACGGACATCATGCTGCGCCCGGCCATGGAAGCCGGCGTCAGCGCAACCAACAACCTGCTTGCCGGCCTTAAGATCAGGCCAGCCGTCATCGATTTTCCGGTCGAATTCCGGAAAGACGACGCAACCTTCCAGGCCTCGCTCACCCAGCTCGACGCTGCCGCCCAGTTTGCTGCCGCCATTCATTGTCCAAGAATGATCACGTACATCATGCCGTCGAGCGATACGCCGAAAGACGAACTACGCCAAACCTATAAGCAGCGGTTTACAGAAAGTGCCCGCATTTTGGCCCGCTCCAACGTACGCCTCGGCCTCGAGTTTCTAGGTCCGCTCGAACTGCGCAAAGCGCACAAATACGAATTCATTTGGCGCATGAACGATATGCTCGCGTTCGCCACGGAATGTGGTCCCAACGTCGGACTACTGCTCGATTCCTGGCACTGGCACCACGCCGGAGCCACCCCACAGGACATCATTGCCGCCGGCCGTGATCGCATCGTGCACGTCCATTTCAATGACTCGCCAAACTTGCCTCCAGAGCAGATCCACGATAATCAGCGTCTGCTACCCGGCGAAGGTGTCATCAACTTGACCGGCTTCTTGCAGGCGCTCCAAAGCATCCACTACAACGATGCGCTCAGCGTAGAAGTCTTCGGGCGAACGAAAGACATGACACCGGAAGCGGCCGCGAAAGCCGGCCTCGATAGCGCACTTGCTGTCTTTCGTAAAGCCGGAGTCCCCGAAGGCTGAAGGGACAAACAACGAAAGCTGAGTCATCCTCGGAGCCGGTCGCCTCTTCTTCCTGTGATCAAATATCGAATGGCCTTCCAGGCTCGGTGAGATCGCGTGCGTCATTTGAATCAAGAGACTTGAGCGCTCACTTGGGAACATCCGCCAGAGGAAAGTGAACATGTTCGATTGTCCTGCGGTTCCAGGTGTAGGTCATCTCCAGGTCGCCGCTCGCGGTCTGGATAATCGCCGGGTAGGAGTACTCTCCCGGCGACTCTTCCAGCGTGTAGAACATCTTGAAGTGCTCACCGTCATTGGACACCGCAAGGTTCAGAGGAGTCCGCCCGCTCGTCGTGTGGTTGTAAACCAACACCACTCGCCCATCGTTCAGCGCCACCGCATCGATGCCTGAGTTCGGGTTCGGTACCTCCAGCGGGCGAGCCTGTGTCCACGTCACGCCATCGTCGTAAGAGTCTGCCACGCAAACCCGCGCCGTTTTTGCCGTCGAGCGCGCATACAGTCGTAGATGGTTTTTCCCCAGCGGCACTACCGACGGCTGAATGATTCCATCTATATCTTTCCAGTCTGAGGATCCCGGCACCTGCTCTGCGTGAGCATCGGCCGTGGGCTGCCTATCTGGTTCCACCGGAGGGACGATCGGCCCAATCTTCGCCCAGGTCTTGCCGCCATCCGTACTGCGCTCAATCCACGCAGCCCAGGAACGGTATGCTTCGACCGACGTCCCACTGACAATCGTGCCATCCTGCAGCACCAGTGGCTTCGCCCGAATCGGCCCCAGCAGGCCGGCAGGTAGATGCTCAACCGGGCTCCAGGTCTTGCCTTCATCCGTGCTCCACTTGCGTGCGCCCGTCCAGGTCTGCGGGCTGGGGCCAAATTTGTAGTACAGCCAGAGCTTGCCGTCCCTGGTGTGGAACAGCACTGGATTCCAACATGGCACGTCTGGCTCCCGAGCAAGCTCTACGGGAGCGCTCCATTTGGCGCGGGTCCTGGTTGCTCCCCAGATCGCAACGTCGGGCTTGCCCTCTGCCGTTCCTCCGAACCACGCCGACATCAGGTCGCCGTTCTTCAGTTCCACGACGGTCGAAGCGTGGCTCGCCGCAAACGGCGCGGAGCCCGGGGCGAAGATGGCTTCCTTCAGGGGCTCCGCGGACGCGCCTACTAGCGAACTCGGCATCAGCCCTCCTGCAAACAAAAACAGAATCGTCAATTGGAATCGCAGCTTCAACGCAGTAAAGGCACCCTCCACGAGCGAATGACTTTAGCCGGGTATAACCACCTGGAGTTTTCCCAAGCTTGTTAGTTCCTCGGACACTCTTTCCACTTCTGCTTAGGAAATAGTATTCGGAGGAAGGGTACGGCTTCAGCCGTGCCATAAGCACCGCCTACAAACAAGGGCTTTACCCCTGAGAGCATCTTTTTACCAACTCATCCGAGAATGCGGTCGGCATGGCACGATGAAATTGTACCTGCTTCTTTCTTGTCCAAACTTCACCATCCCAGTAAGAGGCAAGTTCTCATAAGGTGTCAAGCCAGGCTTCAATCTGTGGCCGGAAGAGATAGATCGAGCCCGTCGTCGCGAGCCGGAGAGCAAACGGAATGCAAAATGAGCCGGCGTAAAAGCAATTGCTACGAGTGTTCAACCGGGATCTCAGCATTCACGGCATTCTCACTTTAGGTAGGCACGAACGAGATCAGAATCTTCGACGAGTTCCGTTGGCCGCCCACGATAGTGAAATCAAAGTTTAAAGAGTGGTCTGCGCGCCTGTCTGGTGCCATGATCGCACCGCATCCGTCAATACCCGACTGTGTGGAACCACATAGTCGATCGTGTAGTAACACGTATTGTCTCGCCACCGGCAGGCCACTACTCTCAGGTTGGTTGCGAGTTGCACACGCATCGCAAGTTCGCTATATCCAATCAGCTTGACTAACAGAAACAGACAACGGAGGAATATTCAGATGAAATTAGTAAGTAACAGCTTTAGACGCGCAGGAGTGCAAAGGTTGTGTGGGACCCTGCTTGCCGTAATGACGTTAGCATCCTTGGCCTATGCGCAAACCTCGTTCACCTCTGGACAAAAGGCAAAGGTGAAGGGCACGATCATGTCCAGAAAAGGTGATTTGGTCAAGGTGCAAGACACGAAAACCGGGGCGTCGGCAATCGTCAAGATCACCGACGATACCAGGATCGTGCGCAACAAATCGAAGGTGTTGTTTCGCCGCCACGAAGACATGGACGTCACAGCCATGGTGCCGGGCCTAACGATCAATGCCGAGGGCGTTGGCAACGGTTCCAACCAGCTGGAGGCTAGCAAGATCACCTTCTCACCCGACGAGTTTGCGATTGAAGTTGCGCAGCAACAGCAGATTGACGCCAACAAGACAGCGACGGCCGATGCGCAGTCGACGGCCAACCAGGGTGTGACCGCGGCAGGTGCTGCGCAGTCCTCAGCATATCGGGCGCAGACCACGGCTAACCAGGCAGGTTTTATGGCCCAGTCAGCCGGCACCGTCGCAGTTATCAATTCCGCGGCCGTTCAGATGGTGAACAAGCGCGTTTCTGACCTCGACGACTACCAAACCGTTGCCCAAGCCGCTATCTTCTATCCTACCGGCCAGTACACTTTGGATGCCGCTGCGAAGGCGGATCTCGACAAGCTTGCTGCTCTCGCATGGTCGACCGATGGCTACATGATTGAAGTCGCGGGTTATGCCTCCAAGACCGGGACGAAAGAGCTAAACCAGCAACTCAGCGAGGATCGTGCAGCTGCAGTTGCAAACTATCTTCGCATCCACGGTAATATCCCCATGCGGCGGATTCTTGCACCGGCCGGCTACGGCGCGACTCATCCCGACGCCGAAAATACAGACCCGCAGGGACGCGAGCTCAACCGGCGCGTCGATGTAAGGCTGATTGTGAACAAGGGACTTCAGGGCACCATGTAGTCGATCCTTCGTCCAGGATGCGTTGCAAGGAAGCCGCTAATCCGACGCAACGCATCTTGGCCGGTTTTAAGCTGTCAGTCATCGCAAGGAGACGCGCTTTCTCGATCAGTATCTGAACTGGTCTCACTGCGGAGCCGGCGCTGAAGCAGCGGCAGAGTTCGCGCATCCCGACTGTCGGCCTCGGCCTCAGCGGCATAGTATTTTTCGCGGCTCAATAGGCTACCCCACACAATCGTTGTGTACGCTTCGCAGTGGTCGCCACCGTCCACCACGCAACACCCACTACCAGACGGCCGCTACGCCTTACCTGGGCCGGACTTGCACCGGCTGGAACACGCCAGGTTGCTTGGCGCACTGACACGATACCCATTGCAACAATTCTGGGTAATAGGTCACAGCATTCGTCAGCCTACGGGCGATTGTCGTAATCTTCTTGGAGAACGCATCAGGAGAACACAGTATGCCGATCACCCGACGTCATTTCCTTCAGCAGGGGGCGGCCGCTGCTGTCGCTCTGGCCACAACCCCGTCATTGCTGGCCGATCCGCTGGGCCTCCCCATCGGCTGCCAGACCTATCCTGTGCGCCACTCGATCAATCCGGATTTTGCCGGGACGATGAAGGGCCTTTCCGCAGCGGGCTTTCAGACCATTGAGCTGTGTTCGCCGTTTGGCTATAAGGATTTCTCCAGCCTGGCACAGTACAAGCCGCAGGAGCTGCGCAGGATGCTGCACGATTACGGTCTTACCTGTATCAGCTCGCACTTTGACACGGATGAGCTGTTCAACCATGCGGAGGAGCGGATCGCATGGGCCAAGGATCTTGGCCTGACCCAAATGGCCACGGCCAGCCTCGGCTTCGGCACGCTGCCTAAGGACGTTCCGCCAACCGTAGGTGACGTGAACCGCGTCACCGATCTCTTCAACACCTTCGCCGCCAAGGCGCATGCTGCGGGCATGGTTGCGGTGCTGCACAACGAAGTCTTTGAGGTAACCAGCATCGACGGCAAGCGGGTTTACGACATGGAGATTGAGCGCCTGGATCCAAAAACGGTGAAGCTGCAGTTTCAGGTCTCCACCATGCAGGACGGCTTCGACCCTGTGGATTACTTCGCCCGCTATCCGAACCGCTATATCTCCATGCATTGCCAGGACTGGGTGATGACCCCCGACGGCAAAGCGAAAGAGGTGCCGCTCGGTAAGGGCGTCGTCGACTGGAAGAAGGTCTTCACCGCCGCAAAGAAGGCTCGCATCCAGAACTACTTCGTCGAACTGGAGCAGGATCCTGCACTGATGGCACAAAGCGTTCCTTATCTGAAGAGCTTGCAAGTTTAAGGAACGGGGGTCAGGTTCAGCATCGATAAGGTCGTCCCCGCCGGGTGACATAAGAGGACACGACACCTATCCGCTGGAATTGCCGCTATCGGTATGCTGTCCTTTTATCTCCCAGAAGAATGCTTTTTATAAGCTGGAGCGATCATGAATGGGAGAGCGAAGCGGCACGCGGCGATGGCTTCTTTGAGCGCTCTTGGGATTCTGTCAGCGGGTTGGGCCGGAGCACAGACCTCTGAGCGGAAACTGCCCCCGAAGACCGGCGTACAAGCAGCGGGAGTGCAGCACGATATGGCTGACCTGACTCCCGTCGCAACGTTTGTGGTGAAAGGAAAACCGGATTGGATGGCGGTTACCCAGAACGCCGTATGGGTTGATAGTTCAAACGTCAACCACGTGGTTCGTCTGGATGCCAGGACCAACCAGCCGGGGACGGTTGTGAATCTCGCCGAGCCCTGTGCTGGGCTGGCCGTGGGCTTCGGCAGCCTTTGGATTCCGAGTTGTGGCGAACAAAAGCTGCTCCGCGTGGATGTAGAGACAGGTGCGTTACAGGCGACGATAGCGGCGGGCCCTGCCGACGATGAAGGCGGCATTGCGGTTGGTGCCGGCAGCATCTGGATGGTGACATCGAAAGATGGTGACCTTGTACGCGTCGACCCAGGCACAAATAAGGTCGTCGCGCACATTCGTCTTCCCGCAGGGTCATTCAATCCAGCCTTCGCGAATGGCTCCATTTGGGTCACATCCAACACAGGCGGCACGCTGGTGCGCGTGGACCCCACGACTAACAAGGTCGCGAGCGAGACCCCGGTGGGACCGATGCCGCGCTTCCTCACGGTGGGCGCTGGCTCCATCTGGGTTCTGAACCAGGGAGACGGCACTGTTGCCCGAGTGAATGCGTCGACCGGCAAGCGAACCGCTTTGATCGCTGCGGGAATTCCGGGGCGGGGTGGCGAGATCACTTTTGGCGACGATGCGGTGTGGGCTAGCGTTTTTGGCTACCCAATCACGCGCATCGATCCGGCCACCAACACAGTCAGCGGGCAATGGCACGGCGGTGGAGGCGACAGCATTCGCATCGGCCACGGGTCGGTGTGGCTGACCAACCTAAGGGGCGAAAAGGTCTGGCGGCTGCCCGTTCCCAGAGAGTAGTGGCTGAGATAAGGGGACACACCTCTTATACGCGGCTCGCTGATGGGCAATCCGTTGTGATGTTTGGGCCGTACGCATCCATTTCCGCACAACGAGAGCCAAACAGGAAGACGAAAAACTAGGCGACCGTAATCGTCGCTCTTTTCTATCCATCTTTAACAGGACTATGGTTCAATCGAGACCCAGACCAGCTGCGCAAGCGGGAGCCGGCTGGTCGATTCTCGGGGTTGAACCCTGGGCGATGATGAACGTCGCCATCAAGTGAATACTGCTCGTACCCGTCACGCGAAAATAATGCACCTGGCTGCCTTCCGTCCAGGAATCGCCCGCTTTGTAGGTCGTCATGTGGCAGTTTTCGTCGAACCACTCGATCGTTCCCGTAATCATTGTCACTGCGACCATGCCTGGATGGGAATGCCATCCATTGACACCACCCGTCGAATACGCCGCATCCTGAATCAAAATGCTCGATGGCCCCTCTGTCTTCAGGAAGGTTCTGAACTCACCACCATTGGTTGCGTAACTACCATGCGTTTCAATATCGGCGTTCTGATTTCCGGTCGCCAGGATAGGCGATGCCAGGTTGACAATCGGCGTACCCCAAGCCAGACCTCCAATCACGCCTCCGATCGCCATAACTCCAATGATTACTTTGCCCTTGACCTTCATCTTTTATCTTCCTTTCAAGTTTGGCCGGAAATACCGATATGTAACGGGAGATTTCCACACCCACGCGGCCTTAGTTGCTTAGCTAATCGGACAATCTACGAACTATTCCCTGCCCCTGCATCCCCCATCCGGGTGAAATTTTGATGTTTATTTTCGTCCACCAGTGGTACCCTCTCGGCACCTCCCAAAGGGTCCAATCTACGGTGAGGAAATTGCTGTGGCCCCCCCGCCTACTTTCGATACGCTACTATCCACCCTCTACGCCGCACCGACGCGGCCAGAAATGTGGAATATCTTCCTGAAAGAGTTCGGCGAGATAAGTTCTGTCAACAAGGCTGCACTCATCTCCCATCGTTTCGATGTGAACGAACACAGGATGCTCGCCACCCTGGGCGACACCATTAAAGATAGTGAGAACATCCGTCTTTACGAAGAGTGTTATTGCCAATTCGACGAATGGACGAGGCGTTTCCCCAGAGGAGAGAGCGGCAAGGTTGTCAAAGGGGAGGATATATGGCCCATGGATGCTATGCTTCACTCCACTTTCTACAATGAGTTTCTAAAGAAAGTCGACGTCCTCCGAATGTCCTGCGTTTCGTTCGGTGGGTCGCCTGGCATTTTTGAGGCGTTCAGCATATATAGAGGTCCAGGTGAGGATGAGTTCGACCCCGAGGAGCTTGCCAAACTAGCTCAGATAGTTCCCCACCTGAAGACCGCCCTGTATACCCGCAGAAAACTTCTGGAACTGGAGTCGAGAGTCTCTGACATGGAGACCGCTCTGGATGGCCTCAGTACAGCTTTGGTCCTGGTCGATGCGGCCGATAAGATTCTCTTCGCCAACAGGAACGCCCGTGCCATCCTCGCTCGGCGCGACGGTTTAACGTGTCACGGCGGCAGGCTGATGGCCGACAACATTGCTGAGTGCGCTGCGCTCCGCGCTGTCCTGGGCGGCACCATCAGCTTTGCCAGAGGCAAGACTGCGCCAAAGCCACGAGCAACGCTCATCTCTCGCGTCAGCAAGAGGCCTTTGGAGGTGGTAGTGGTACCTTGCCGGCCAGAGTTATTGGCCACACCCAGGAAGGCTGCCGCTATCGTGTTTATCACCGATCCCGACCAGAAAGCGCCGGCACACGCCGATACGCTGCGAGCACTTTTCCACCTTACTTACGCCGAGACCAAACTTGCCATCGTTCTTCTCGGCGGTAAATCGCTATCGGAAGCGGCAAGCCTGAACCGGGTCGGAAGAGAAACCGTGCGCTCGCAACTCAAAAGCATCTTCATCAAGACTGGCACTCACCGGCAGAGCGAACTGATCGGCCTTCTGCTTAAGTTACCAGGAGACGCTGCCTGAACTTTGCCGTTGTAAAACCCTGGCAGCCGACCCCAACTATCCCTATTTTCGCCGTCTCAACCAGAGGGCCGAGACCAGGCCTTTGGGGGCAAAATAAGGCCCTGCAAAGGCTGGGCGAAGGGGCACCACCGCCTCCACCGTACAAACTCATCCAGGAACATCGTCCGCATTCTGCACTGCCATGCCGCCGCGCACTCAGTTTCCGCTGATGGCCCCAACCGGCCTGACGATGAAAGATGTGTCAGCGCTGTTTCACTGGAGCGGCACACAATGGGCGCGGACACTTCTCAAAAAGGCAGTACCCGACCATGATTTCGGCCCATAGAGCCCCCCGACTTCTCGCTCTGATCTTTCTGCCCTTCACGTGCGCCGCCGTGCTCGGGCAGACCGCCCACTCGAGCGGCGCGCAAATCCCCATCCCAGCTCTCGCCCAGTACGCGACTGGGTTGGCACTTGATAAAGACGGCAACTTATTCGGCGTCGACAACCAATTCGGCACGGTCCTGGAGCTAACCGCCTCCGGCCAAAAGATCCAGGTGGTCGACGGCCTGAATTTTCCATGGGGCATCGCCGTGGACAACCAGGGCAACCTCTACATCTCGGAGCAAAGCGTGCAAGGCCCAGCGCACGTCGTGATCGAGAAAGTGAAATCGACCCCCAACGGGAACGTCTACACCCCCACCGTAGTGCCGGTCGAAGGGTATTTGGCTGCTGCGTACATCGCGCTGGACTCTCAAGGCAAGATTTATCTCGCCAATTATGATCGGGTCTTCGTCGAAACACCGGCAGGCGACAGTTACATCCAAAGCACACTGCCAATCAGCACGACGATCGTTGCTGGAGCTTTGGCGGTGGATGCTCAAGGCGCCGTCTACATCGCCGACATGGCCACCAATGGTGTGCTGAAAGAGACACCATCCGGCACTGGGTATGTCGCGAGCATCGTTGCCGCCCCGCTCTCCCAGCCGCCAGAGAGCCTGGCCGTGGATGACATCGGCAACGTGTATATCGACGCCTATCTGCCTGGCGGCTTCGCCGCGGGCTTCTTCATTGTTAAGGAAACACCTTCGCAGAGCGGTTATCAGCAGAGCACGTTTGCCATCTCTCAGTACGCTGACCCGTGGAGCATCGCTGTCACTGCAAACGGAATCCTCTACGGCGGCGGCAGCGTAGGCTTTGAAAAAGTGGCGCCCGGGGCAGCTATGTTCACGCCGGTGGACGCGACCCCTTTCCCCTATCAATACACCACGCCTGAGCTTATCTCTTTACTCTTTACCATCGATACCCCGGGCAATCTGGGCCAGCCCCTCTTGCTGACGCAAGGAACAGCCGGGCTTGACTTTAAGGATGCCCGCACGGGTTCGTGCACCGTGCAGGATAACGGTGCCGTCTTCCAAGCCGGTGACACCTGCAGCGTCGACGTCGAGTTCTATCCCGTGGCGGCGGGAACGCGACTCGGCGCAGTCGTGTTGCAGGATGCTGCGCAAAACGCGATTGCCTTCGGCTACGTCTCCGGCACAGGAGTCGGCGCCTGGTAGCATTTCTGCCGGTCACCCGCAGCGTAGTCGCAAACGGTCTGGCCGGTCCCTCGGGCATAGCGGTCGACGCGCTGGGCAACCTCTTCTTCGCCGAGACCGGCAGTGGCGTCCTCTACAAAGCAACCCGGGATGGCGAAAGTTGGACACTGACGGAGATCGCATCCGGCTTGAACCATCCCAGCGCCGTGGCCCTCGATGGCCGGGGAAATCTGTTCGTGGCCGGGGCCAACACCGTCTATCAGGAAAAACCCGTCGCCGCGCACTACGTGCAAAGCGAGCCAGTGGCGATACCCGGCCAGCTCAACGGCATCGCCGTGGACAGCGGCGGAAACCTCTATGTCACCTCTGCTGTCAGCGGCGACGTGCATAAGGAGAGCCTGCAGCCGGACGGAAGCTATGTCGCCTCCACCATCGGCTTCGGCATCTCCGCTCCCGCAGGTATGGCGGTGGACGGCGCAGGCAATGTTTTCGTCACCGATCCGCGCCAGGGCGAAGTTTACGAGGAGATGCTTCAGGCCGATGGCAGCTACCGTCAGAGCGTGCTCGCGAGTGAGC
>Ga0210391_10003184_pt1 | contig 13950 bp, 11 predicted proteins | sample IncBWC12OmetaG_FD_160573 | JGI IMG/M metagenome (GOLD analysis project Ga0210391, IMG submission 160573) | Forest soil microbial communities from Barre Woods Harvard Forest LTER site, Petersham, Massachusetts, United States - Inc-BW-C-12-O ... | reverse complement strand
GGAGAAAGCGGTAAGTTGTCGATGCGGTCCAGTAACCAAGAAAGGATCTTATCCTCGCCGTCGGCTGCATCGGCCAGCCAGGTCAGATACGGCGTGTCTGCTTCCACCAGGCAATCGTCAGCTAACAGAGGAACGAACGAAGTGAGGTTCGACGACATCTGTCTCGCCTGCTCGTAGATGTTCCATTCCACCGTTACATGCTGGGAATAACGCGCCGACATCCACCGCGCGACATCATAGGTTGGAGTGTCGCGGATGAGCGTGTTCGCCACCCCGGAAAACTCTTCATCGTCGAACAGGGTGAGGTCGGCGCCGATGTCGCGTAATCGTCGAACCTCGAAGCCAATTCCTATCAGGAGGGAGTCGGCAAGCCTCGCAACGCGTGCGCTTTGCGGAAAGGCGCGCAGGAACAGCACGGTATCGTGAAAGCGGACTAGCGATTCGGCGTCAGGGAAATGAGTGTCGCGGAAGCTCTGAAGCAGGCGCTCAACTTTTGCTGCGCAACCTTTGCCATAAAGGTGCTTACATTGGTCGAGGTCATCCAGCCTTCGGGATAGGTTACGGTTCATCCTCGGCGTTATCCGCGTACATCGATGGGAACTTGGGCGATGAGATAGAAATAACGAAAATGGGACGGTTTGTCAGCTAGTTAAAGAGGTCCGGCAGCAGAAGACATTGGGGCCTTCGCGGCTAGCGACAGCCCCATGAGTTGTCTGAGGTCGTCCTCAGCGGGCGTGGACCGCGGCGGCCTCAGTTGCTGCAATCTTCCGCAGACCTGTGGCGAGGGATTCGAAGCGGTTGCCACAGACGCAGACGAGGGACTCAGGCAGGGTTTCACCGCATTCGCACATGCAGCCAATCTTGCGTGCGGGATTGCCCACAACCAGCGAATAGGCTGGGACGTCGCGAATCACGACCGTGCCTGCACCGATGAACGCGTAGCGGCCGATGGTGACGCCACAGACAATTGTGGCGTTCGCGCCGATGCTGGCGCCTTCTTCCACTCGGGTCGGCACGAATTGATCGTGAGCTTTTTTCACTTCGGCACGAGGGTTGAGATCGTTGGTAAAGACCGCATTGGGACCAACGAAGACGTGGTCGCCAAGAGTAACGCCGTCCCAAATGGCGACGCCGTTCTTGATAGTGACGCCATCGCCGATTACAACGTTTGATTCAACGAAGGCGTGATCGCAGATATTACAGTGTGCGCCGACCTTCGCGCCTTTCATGACATGGGCGAAAGCCCAGACGCGGGTGCCCTCGCCGATCTCGTCGGACTCCACCAGGGCTTGAGGATGAACGAAATAAGAACTGTTCTGCATATGACCCCGAAATTATATGTAGGTTGGATACGAATTAACCGGGAGAAGGAAAGGCGCGGAGAACCCGCGCCCTTCTCATTAGTATCGTCCGTCACCAGAAGCGGCCGACAACCGATCGCGTGTCATCAGCCGAGGTGCTGATCTGGTTCGAGGGCGCGACGCTACGGATTGTGGCTTCTTGTTCATGCATTCCGCAGCCATCTGCTCGGCCTGTAACAGTTGCTCCATGCTTAGGCTCTTGGCCGCCTGCTTGTACCCGCGGGAAATCTGTTCTGAAGCCACCGAGTACCACATGTACGCCTGCAAGGCACTGTCGGGATCCTGCCGCGAGCCGTAAAACTGCGCCAGTGCAAGCTGGGCCAGCAGCACACCTCGTCCGGCAGCGTTGCGGCAGCCGATGAGCGCAGGTTCGTCCTGCAGCGCTTCATAGGCGCGTTCGTTCAGGAAATAGTTGGAGGCAGAGTTAGCGTGGCGTTCCTGGCTGAGCGTCATGAACAGAAGCTCGACCCGGCTGGACACTCCCAACTTGTCGAATATGCGAAAGAGGCAATTTTTAATCGTGTGCTGGCTCAAGTTCAAGCGCTCGGCCAGCTCGCGGTTCGACAGGCCCTGCGCTACTCCTCGAACCACCTCGGACTCACGCTTGGAGAGCAGGTTCAGGCCCTTGGCATCGACCGCTCGAATATTGTGCGACGAAGCGAGAGCTTCCACCAGCGTGGCCATCTGTTCGGAGTTGGCCCAGATCTGTCCCTCATAAACCTTGCGCAGGCATTTGCCGAGGATCTCGATGGAGTCGTCCTTGCTGAAGATGCCGCGCGCACCGGCACGAAACGCCTCCAGGATCATCTCGCCCTGGGTAGTGTCGAGCAGCATGACCGCACGGAGTTCGGGATGCAGGGCTCTCAGTCCGCGGAGGATCTCGAATCCGCGACCTGGACGCTCATCTAAATTGCAACTGATTACGAGGACATCGGTGTCGCCGAGATTGACGCCCGAAGTTAAGCCATCGGAGCCACACAACAGAGTGGTGACTTCCAGATTGCCATCACGTTTCAGGGCATCGGCGAGCAACTCGGTATGTACGCGCGTGTCATCACTGACAAGCACGCGAATGACTGCAGTGTCTGGCTGGTGGCGCATTTCTAGCTCCGGACGAAGTATTTTTCTAACGAGGAGGCATTCTGTTAGGGAGCGAATGAAAGCGCTCGGCGCAAGCGCAGTCAAACTTGAATAGAAATAGCCAGCTTTCTCCTCAGGTGCCGTGAAGAGTACATCAACTTACCTACTTTCTTCAAGCGACAATGGTGTTGTCGCGCACACACACCTTTCGAGATGTTTTTGGTGCACGTAGGTGGCCGTCGGCGTGTCCGTTAGGTTCATCCTTTCTTAACTTCGCCCCGGAAATGAACACTTTCTCGAGAAGGTTTGACGCGGCGGGACAGCGTTTGTCTGAGTTATTTCGATTTGCTATCTAATTCCTGTTCGTTGTGGCGCGGTTACCTCACCTGGGTGCGGATCACTCGCTCCAATATCGGCATAGAGAAAACCTTCTCCGGCCCGAGAATCCTCGGTTGCAGGGAAGACCACCTCCTGCCCGATAGAGAAGAACGGGGCTGAGGCTGTGTGCCTCTTGCTACTAGTTGCAAGCCGCCGTAAATTGCGTCTACCTGAACTGCTCAACACTTGCCTGGTAACAGCTTTCAACGTCAAAGAAACGTGCTGTTGCTGTCGATTTTCGCGAGTGATCAGGCTGGCCGCCTGATTGATGAAAACAGTTATGCATTGTGGCCAAGACCACAATGTGACTGAGAGGGCGAAGCTATGTTTGCTGCCACTAACGTCATAAATATTGCCGAATCGCCTGCCTTTAACGCCGTCGGCGACTCCACCACCGAGCAGTGGTTTGCGGTTCATACGCATGCACGGCACGAGAAGGTGGTGGCCAAAGAGACCGGTGAGCTGGGGATCACGACGTTTATGCCTGTTGTACGGCAAGTACGGCAATGGTCCGATCGTAGAAAGATTGTCGAATCGCCTCTGTTCAGTTGTTATGTGTTCGTAAAGATCATGCCTGATCATCGCCAGCGGCTGAAGGTGCTGCGGGTCAACGGCGTGTTGAGTTTCGTCGGAACCCATGGCGGCATTCCAATCCCCGACGAGCAGATTCAGGCAGTGCGAATCCTGTCGGAACAGGAACTGCCCTTGTGTTCCCATCCATTCCTTAAGATCGGGCAACGTGTGCGCGTTCGCTCGGGTGCTTTGAGCGGAGTGGAGGGAATTTTGGTAGCCCGCAGTGGTGAGCGAACTTTGATCGTTTCGCTGGACGCAATCCAGCGTTCTTTGAGTGTGCGCATCGAAGGCTACGACGTAGAGCCGGCCTAGTACCACCCACCAAGTTTGTTTCCGCAATACCTCTCTCCCATGCCAGGAAGCTTAAGAGTTGTGCCGAAAATTGTCGCGGCCTCAATACGGCTGCTGCTGGTAACTCGTGAATCCGCTGTACTGTCTCTGCTTTGGTCCCTTGGTGAAGCCAGAAGCTGGCACTTGGAAAGTGCCACGAACGGCTGGGGCGCCATGGAGAGAGTGCAGTCTGGAGTGACCCCGGATTTGTTGATATTGGACCTGCCGCGTGCCGATGGTGATGGTTTGCATTTCCTCCGCTGGCTGCGGCGTCTGCGTCCCGAGTTGCCGATTGTCGTGTTGTGCGACGTTGATGATGGTCCGACGCAACAGGAGGCGGTTCGCCTCGGCGCACGGGACTGCCTCATCCGCCCTGTCGATAGTCGAATCTTGCAGGAGGCGATTGACCAGCACCTGTCGACCGCCGACCAGCAGAGCGAGTCGGGCATCACCAGCGATGATGTGGAATTGGTCGATGGCGATCTGTCATTCGTTGGCGCCAGTCCGATCATGCGGAAGCTGCGCAGCCAGATCGAATCACTAGCCGAAACCGACCAGCCCGTGCTAATCACCGGGGAAAGCGGAACTGGAAAAGAAACGGTCGCGCGTTTAATTCACCAGCTGTCTATTCGTTCCGGATTCCGCTTTGCGAAGGTCAATTGCGCGGCGTTGCCGAGCGATCTGCTGGAGGCCGAACTGTTCGGGTACGACCGGAAGGTAAATGGTCTCCCGCAACTGAAGACCGGCAAGCTAGAGCTGTGCGACAAGGGAACCATTCTGCTGGATGAAGTTACAGAAATGCCCCTCACTCTGCAGAGCAAGCTAATCGACTTCATGCAGACGAAGAGATTCACGCGGCCGGGCAGCGGAGCTGCGGTGGCGGTCAACGTTCGCATCCTGACGGCCAGCGCCAACAATCTTGAACCCGCGATCGCCGACAGCAAGTTGCGCGAAGACCTGCTCTACCGCCTTAGCACCTACACCGTGCATGTGCCGCCAATGCGCGAGAGGCGCGAGGAAGTTCCGCTTCTGTTGCACTACTTCATGCGGCAACTATCGAAGCAGTATGCGCTGTCGCCGCGTGCCTTCTCTCCGGCGGTACTGGAGGCCTGCCAGTCTTATTACTGGCCTGGGAATCTGCGGGAGATGGAAAGTTTTGTGAAACGCTTCCTTCTTGCTGGTGGAAAAGAACTGCCGTTCGCCGGCGAATCCAACGGATACCTGAAATCGGATAAGCGCATTCCACTGGGCCAACGGTCTGTCTCATCTTCTCCGGCTCCGTCGCAGGAGGATTGCGCCGCTCCGGATTCTCTGAAAACCCTGGTGCAGAACGTCAAACTCGAGGCGGAGAAAAACGCAATCGCAGCCGCCTTGGAAAGAACCGGCTGGAACCGGAAAGCGGCGGCACGTCTATTGAAGGTCAGCTATCGCACGCTGCTCTACAAGATCGAGCAATACCAGATGAGGTCTCCCGAATCCCCGGTTTTACAGGGTGGGCCAGCGTTTCGTTCCGATAGCAATGGTTTCGGAGGCAATGGGCACGCCCAGTGATCAAACGCTGGGGTGCAGAGAAGTCTGTAAGGAGTATGGAAATGGAAACCATCATTACCACCCGTAGCCGTCAACTCGTATTCCTCGGGTTGATCGGCTTGCTGTTGATTGGCAATGCGTGGGCGCAGACACAACTTGTGAGCGAGTCCAGCTCCAAGCCTCTGGCAGCAAACGACGTCAGTTCGACTGCCGCCAAGTCGGCCGACGCCTCGATACCAAAAGCACACGATAACGACTTCGTAATCGGCAATGGAGATGTGCTCGCGATCAACGTCTGGAAGCAGCCCGACTTGTCGTCGAAGTCGGTGCCCGTTCGGTCGGACGGCAAAGTCTCGGTGCCGCTGATTGGAGAAGTCGTCGCCGCCGGACAAACTCCGCTGAAGCTGGAGCAGGAACTGACCAGCAAGTTTCAGCCCTATCTGGCCGATCCGGAAGTGACGGTCATCGTTGAGCAGATCAACAGCGAGAAGTTCAACATCCTGGGTCGTGTGCAGAAGCCGGGCTCCTATCCGCTGGTAAATCCGACCACGGTTCTGGATGCCATCGCATTGGCTGGCGGCTGTCGCGACTTTGCCAAGCAGAAGTCGATTTACATTCTGCGCCGCAACTCCAACGGCGGTGACACGCGTTTGCCCTTCAACTATCAGGACGTGATCAAGGGCAAGAACACCGCACAGAATATAGACCTTCAACCCCGCGACACCATCGTGGTGCCGTAAGGAAAATGTCATGCTAGCGCGAATTTGTTTTGCTCTCCTGTTGGTAGCCTGTGTCCCGGCGTGGTGCCAGGAAGACGCGAGCAAAGTCGAGATCGGGTCAGCGTCTGATCAAGACGCGCCGATGCTGGTGCCTCCGCCGGTGAGTGTGATGGCGTACTCCACCGCCTTCAACGGCGAAACGCAATCGAACATCCTCAGCGGCGGCTTGGGGTTCACGACTGCATGGTCCAGCAATGTTGCTTGGGGCACTCAGCCGGTCAGCGACGTGATTTACTCGCTGTTCCCGACGCTGGCGTTGGACAAGACCACCTACCGCTCGCACCTGGTGCTGGACTACGCGCCTGGCTTCACGTTTTATCAGCGGACAACCTCGTTGAATCAGGAAACCCAGAATGCGTCGATGAAGTTCGAGTATCAATTGACGCCGAACCTCATCGCCAATATTCACGAGGGATTTCTGAAGACCTCGAACCCCTTCGATCAATTGAACCCGCTGGCTGCGACGCCCGTTACGGGAGCCTTGCCGACGGCGGGAATTGCGATTATTGCGCCCGCGGCTGACATGCTGACCAATTCGACCGGCGCGCAGCTGACCTATCAAATGGACGCCGACAGCATGATTGGGGCGGGGGGAAACTACAACGTCCTCAACTACTTGAATCCGCAACAGGTCCAAGGGCTCTTGGACTCCCGATCGGCGGGCGGATCGCTTTTCTACGCGAGACGTTTCCACCAGAAAAATTACTTCGGTGTCAGCTATCAGTATCAGAATTCGCTTTCGTTCCAGACCAACACTCCAAGCACCGAAACCCAGACGCAGACCGTTTTTTTCTTCCTCACCTTTTATCTAAGGCCGAAACTGTCCATCTCCTTCTCGGGTGGCCCGCAGCACTACGATTCGATGCAGTCGACGCAGCCCACGGCTACCTCCTGGCAGCCCATGACGCTGGTGAGTATGAGTTGGCAGGGTGAGCGAACCTCAGTGTCAGGCAGCTATGCGCGCACGGTGAGTGGGGGCGGTGGCTTGAACGGAACCTTCCACTCCAATGTTGCCGGCGCAGCCTTTGCCTGGCGAATCGACAGGAATTGGACGAGTGGCGTATCCGCAAACTACTCCAACTACCAGAACCTGACGCCTTCCTTCGTGCTCTCCAGTCCAGGTGGACATACGTTATCAGGTACGGTTTCCCTGCAAAGAACGCTATCCGAGCACGCCAACATTCAGTTCGGGTACAGCTGGGCTCAGCAGAGTTATCCGAACTTCCAGACCGTCACCAACATTCCGAACATCAACCGCGTGTTTGCCACGATTAACTTCACTTTCAGCAAACCGCTGCAACGATAAATATGCCGCCAGCTGCCAATACCAAAACTCCGGACAGCATAAGTCTCCAATACTATCTGGAGATCCTGCGTCGCCGTCGCATGTTGTTCCTGATCCCCTTGTTCGCCGGTTGGCTCGCCGTCTGGGGAGCAAGTTGGATCTTGCCGCCACGTTACAAGTCGAGCACGTTGATCCTGGTGGAGCAACCCACTATGCCCAAGGACTACGTGGTTCCCAACGTGTCCGAGAACCTGCAGCAGCGGCTGCAAAGCATCACGCAGCAGATTCTGAGCCGTTCACGCCTGCTGCATATCGTCGACGAGACGGGCCTGTACTCGAAGGAGCGGGCACGGCTGTCGCCTGATGACATCGTCGACCAGATGCGCAAGAACATCGATATCGACCTGGTTCGCGGCGCGGATAATGGCATCACCGCCTTTAACGTCTCCTATACTGCCGGAGATCCAACTGTGGCACAGCGAGTGACCAGCAAACTCACTAACCTGTTCATCAACGAGAACGTTGAAGTGCGGCAACAGGAGTCTGAAGGCAACACGAAGTTTCTGGAGGATCAGTTGGCATCGGCTCGTCAGGGGCTCGAAGCGCAGGAAGAACAGGTTCGCCAATTCAAAGCGCAATACGTTGGGCAGCTGCCCAGCCAGTTAAACAGCAACCTGCAGATTCTTGGAGGCCTGCAAACGCAATTGCAGTCGCAATCGGAAGCTCTCAACACCACCAGGCAGCAGCGGGCTTATCTGGAAACTCTGTTGAGCCAGTATCGTGCGTTGCGGGGACCTGCGAAAGGCTCGGACGTCCCACAATCGGGGGTGGGAGAGTTGGATGACCAGTTGGACAAGATGAACAGCGAGCTGCGTGAACTGAGCGCAACCTACGGAGACAAGTATCCGGAGGTTCGCAGAATGAAGGATTTGATCGCCAAGACGCAGGCGCAACGTGACCAGCTCGCCGCCGAACAGAAGACGCAAGGCGGCAAACCCGATAGCGAGGCGTCCGTGGCGGCGCCGCATGAGAGCATAGGGCCGAAGGATCCCACGTCGTTGCCACAGCTCCAAAGTCAACTGCAGGCCAACCAGATCGAGATCAAGAATCGTGAGCAGGCGATTGCCGCCATATCGGCGCAGATCGCGGAGTATCAGGGACGTCTGAACCAGGAGCCGATTCGCGAACAGCAACTGGCCGACTTGACTAGGGGCTACGACCAGTCCAAAGCCAACTACGACGACCTGCTCAAGAAGAAGAACGACTCTGCGATGGCGACGAGTATGGAATTGCTCCAGCAAGGCGAGCGTTTCCGCATCATGGATCCACCGAGTTTTCCGGTGAAACCCAGCTTCCCCAATCGCTTGAAATTCTGCGGCTTGGGGATGGTCATCGGTTTGATTCTGGGCGCGGTCGCGGTGTCGGCGGCCGAAATGACGGATGACCGAGTCCACAGCGAAGCCGAGTTGCGCAAGCTACTGCCGACTACCGTTCTGTCGGAGCTGCCTATTATCCATGATCCCGCCGCCGAACGGCATCAGCACAGAAAAGCCTGGGTCGCATGGGCGACGACGGCTGTGGTGGTGGTGGCCATTCTGGCCGGGTCGGCCGTCAGTTACTTCAAGGGTTAGTCGCAATGTACAAAGCTTTTTACGGTCTCACGCGCAATCCGTTCGACATCAGTCCGGATCCTGCCTTTCTGTTCGGCACGCCGCGTCACAACGAAGCCTTGGCGGCTCTGTACCACGCTGTGAGAGGTCATAAGGGGTTCGTCGTATTGACCGGCGAGGTCGGCACGGGCAAGACACTGTTGTTGCGCTGTGTGCTGGAGTTATTCCGTGAAAGCAAAGACATCTCGTATGCCTACGTTTTCAACGGACGTCTCTCGCCGTGCGAATTCCTGGAATATATTGGCACCGATTTCGGGTTGTCGGTGGCCGGCAAGAACAAGACGCAAATCCTATTCGATTTGAGCAAGTTCCTGGTGGCGCGTGGATCTCAGGATCTCACAACGGTTCTGGTCGTCGACGAAGCCCACCATCTCTCAGCGGACATCCTCGAAGAGATCCGGCTGCTGACGAACCTGGAGACGCCGCGCGGCAAACTGTTGCAGATTTTGCTGGTCGGGCAACCGGAACTGGACGAGAAGCTGGACTCACCGAATCTCCGACAGTTGAAGCAGCGAATCGCGCATCGGGCTCAGCTTACCGCGCTGGACCTGAGCGAAACCAAGGGCTACGTCGATTGGCGTTTACAGGTTGCGGGAGCGCGTCCCAACAATTCGCTGTTTCCACCGGAGGCGATCGAGAGTGTTTATCGCTCGTCGAAAGGGATTCCACGCTTGATCAACACCTTGTGTGACAACGCTCTTATCAGCGCGTATGCACGGAAACTGCGAAGTGTTTCTCCCGAAATCATCGAAAACACGGCGGCCGATTTGCGACTCGACATAGTACATCTTCCTCCCCCGGAGTTCTCAGTTGAGTTCGATGAAAACTTTGCGCGCCGCGCCTCGAAGACCCTGCTGGAATTGTTCTCGTATCTGAAGAAGACCCCGGCGCGTCAGCCGGAACAGGAGCGCCCGTAAGGGTCAGCAAGACATATGAGCCAGATATTTGACGCACTCCATCAGTCCGCGACCGAACGCAGCAACGGCACGCGCGAATTCTCGGCGGCCAAAGAGCTGCTGCAGGTCGTAGAGCGGAGAAACGCGAGCGCCACTGCTTTGGCCGAGGAGCCGGGGGGGCCGGCTTCCTACGACGGGTTGCCAGAATTTCCGTCGGCCAAGGTCGAGCTTCCCGAATACAGCAGGTTCGTCTGCTTCGGGCAAACCGACACGCTGGCGGCGGAGAAATTTCGTTTTCTCGCCACTCGTTTGCGCCACCTGCAACAGAAGCGGTCGGTTAAGCGAATGGTGGTTACCAGTTCGGTAGTGGGAGAAGGCAAGAGCATGGTCGCGGCCAATCTGGCCTGCGCCCTGGCGATGGGCAAGCAGCAGGTGCTGCTGATCGAAGGCGATCTGCGGCGGCCCTCCCTGGGCGGCCAATTGGGATTGAAGGAGCTTCCCGGCCTAAGCCAGATGTTGCAAAGCGATGGCGAGGGGCGGAGCAATATTTATCGGCTGGATGGCGCTGGTTTATGCGTACTGTTGGCTGGAGACGCGCACAGCAATCCGCTGGAATTTATGGATGCTGGTAAGCTCTCGATCCTGCTTGACCGAATTTCCACCGGCTTCGATTGGGTCGTGATCGATTCGCCGCCGGTTTTGCCGCTGGCCGATACCAGTATGTGGATGCGGCTATCGGACGCGATCCTGATGGTCACGCGTCCAGGAGTTACTTCCAAGAAGCAGCTCCAGCGAAGTTTCGACGCGATTGAGCAAGCCAAGCTATTGGGTTCGGTACTGAACGCATCCGGCGAGACAACTACCAATCATTATTACTACCACTACACCTCCCGCACCGGCGCATCGCAGTCGGCCAACTCAAAGTGATTTTGCGCTCGGGCACCTTCACATCCGAAATTCAGAAATCTGCGGAAACTCACGTGACCGATCGACCTGGAAGTAACGGTTCGAACCGTAACACGACCTCGCCGTCCGTTGAACCGGCTGTCGAGCGCGAGATCCTTCGCGAAGACGCGTTCAAGCGCATGATCGCGATTGAACGTAAGCGGACGGAGCGCTCTGCCAAGCCGTTTCTGCTGATGCTGCTTGAGGTCGGCGATCAAAACACTGGTGAGCGTAACGGCCAGCTGTTTGCCAAAGTTACCGAAACGCTGATCGACGCAACGCGCGAAACCGATGTTATTGGCTGGTACAAAGACAACTCCTGCATGGGCGTTCTCTTCACCCAGCTGATGATCTTTGACCAGAAGTCAATCCTGAGCGCGATGCTGGAGCGCGTCGGAGCAATGCTGCGAGACAAACTGAGTCTCGAGCAGTTCAGTCAGATCAGCATCTCGTTCCACTTCTTCCCAGATAAGTGGGACCACGAAATCTCTCACCGGCCCAGCAATCCGAAGCTGTATCCGGACTTGCAACGTGCCGATCGCGTTAGCCGGCTGTTTTCCATCACCAAGCGTGTGATGGATGTGATGGGCAGCGTTCTGTTGCTCACGCTTCTCTCTCCGATCCTGTGTGCCGTCGCTCTGGCTGTGCGATTGTCGTCGAAAGGCCCCATTCTGTATCGCCAGCAGCGAGTTGGGCAGTTTGGCAAACCGTTCACCTTTCTCAAGTTTCGTTCGATGTATGTGAACAATGACTCCACGGTGCACAAGCATTACGTCATGGAGTTAATCGCCGGCAAAGCCAAACGCCATGCGACCGACGACAATGCCGGCGGCGCCGGAGTCTACAAGCTCACCAAGGACGTGCGCGTTACGCGCGTCGGAGCGTTCATACGGCGCACCAGCCTGGACGAGCTACCCCAGCTCTTCAACGTGCTGTGCGGCGAGATGTCGCTCGTTGGACCCCGTCCAGCGATCCCATACGAAGTGGCCGCCTATCAGACATGGCATCGCCGCAGGGTCCTGGAGGTGAAGCCCGGTATTACCGGGTTGTGGCAAATCAACGGCCGTGGCCGCGTCGCCTTCGACGACATGGTTCGGCTGGATCTTCGCTATGCCAGGGAATGGTCACCCTGGCTGGACCTGAAAATTCTTCTTCGCACGCCGCGTGCAGTCATCGTCGGCGAGGGCGCGTACTAGCAGGCAATAGCCCACCTTTTCCAACTCTAACCAGGCAAGCTCTTCGGAGGATTCCATCGTGTCAGCCGCCACTGAGTTCTTTCCTCACAATATCGTAAGTTCTCCACGCAATAGCAGCGTGGTGAATTTTGGTGCGATCGGCTATGGGTACTGGGGGCCGAATGTCGTCCGCAACCTGGATGGTCTGGAGGGCGCGCGCATCGTCGCCATCTCCGATAAGTCCGCCGCCGCTCGAGGACGTGCTCAGAAAGCCATGCACGGCACCCACGTTACATCCGATACCAACGCGGTCATTACCTCGCCGGAAATTGACGCGGTGGCCATCGTTACGCCTGTCTGGACGCACTTTGAGCTGGCCAAAGCTGCGCTGGAAAACGGCAAGCACGTCTTTGTCGAGAAGCCATTCACCAGCAACACCGCTCAGGCGGAAGAGTTAATCAATCTGGCCGCCCGCAAGAACCTGCAGATCATGGTGGACCACACGTTTCTGTTTACCGGAGCGGTGCGGAAGATCAAAGAGTTGCTGCATGGAGGTTCGCTGGGGAAGCTCTACTATTACGACTCGACGCGCGTGAATCTTGGGCTCTTCCAGCACGACGTCAACGTGATCTGGGATCTCGCTCCGCACGACCTGTCGATTATGGACTACCTGATTGAGGGCAACGCTGAACAGATCGTCGCCACCGGACAGACCCACCTCAATGGCCACGAAGATGTAGCCTTCATCACGTTGTACTTCCCCAATGAGGTGATCGCGCACATCAACGTTAACTGGCTTTCGCCAGTGAAGGTGCGCATGACGCTCATCGGCGGCGAAAAGAAGATGCTGGTGTGGAACGACCTGGAAGCTGACGAGAAGATCAAGGTCTATGACAAAGGCGTGAAGGTCACCAGCCGCGAGGGCGTGTACAACCTGCTGGTCAACTATCGCTCCGGCGATATGTGGGCGCCACACCTTGAGCCGGTGGAGGCCCTGCGTCAGGAACTCGGATACTTTGTTGAATGCATCAACAAGAGCCAGACGCCATTCAACGATGGGCTCGCAGGCCTTCGAGTGGTGAAGATGTTGGAGGCAGCGAATCATTCATTGCGGCATCGCGGTGCGGCTGTGCGCCTCGATAATCAGATCGCATCGCCCGCAGCACCTTCCTTCAGTCAAGACAATCAATCCGCTGTCGTCAACATTACCCATCCCGCAGCTGCAGCAGCCGCAGCTTCTCTGGGCTAAGCGGCACGTCGAACGAACGAGGAGACCGAACATGGATCATATTGACGTACCGTTTCTTGACCTGGTGACTCCCCACGTGGAGATGGAGGAGCAACTCGTTGCGGAATTCCGCGCGGCGTTGCGCACAGCCGGATTCATCGGCGGCAAGCCTGTCGACAACTTCGAGGCTGCATTCGCGGAGTTCTGTGACACCCGGTACTGTGTGGGCGTGGGCAGCGGAACCGACGCCCTGCGTTTCGCACTCACCGCCGCCGGCGTTGCGCCGGGAGACAGCGTACTGACGGTCGCGAATACCTTCATCGCTACTACCGAAGCAATCACTCAGGCGGGCGCAATGCCCGAGTTTGTCGAGATCGACGAACGCACCTACAACATCGATCCTCGCAAGCTCCGCGAACATCTGGAGCAGAATTGTGATCGCGACCCTGAGTCGGGCAGACCCAGATCCCGTCGCACGGGTCAGACCATTACGGCCATCGTCCCGGTGCATTTGTATGGTCAGATGGCCGACATGGATCCGATTCTGAAGCTTGCAGAAGAGTACAACCTCCTGGTTATTGAGGATGCATGCCAAGCTCACGGAGCTGAGTACTTCTCGAACGAGCAGCAACGGTGGAGGAAGGCCGGCTCGATCGGCATCGCGGCAGCCTTCAGCTTTTATCCGGGCAAGAACCTCGGTGCTTGTGGAGAAGCGGGGGC
>Ga0210391_10003183_pt1 | contig 13950 bp, 12 predicted proteins | sample IncBWC12OmetaG_FD_160573 | JGI IMG/M metagenome (GOLD analysis project Ga0210391, IMG submission 160573) | Forest soil microbial communities from Barre Woods Harvard Forest LTER site, Petersham, Massachusetts, United States - Inc-BW-C-12-O ... | reverse complement strand
GGACCGGGTGCCGGAACCGGAGCTCACGGGAGAGATTGATTATCTGCAAATGCTGACTGGGGACGTACCGCCGCAGCGTCAATAGGACAGGGCTGGTGCGGGCTTGCCGGCACTGGCGAACCAAGAGGCTCGTGATATACTCCCCCGCAATCGAGGGGCAGCTGCGCGGCACACCGCGCAGAAATAGTTGAGGACACGGATGGAATCGAAGCGCGAGCAAGCATACGTCGGACTGTTTGTGTTGGTGGTGGCGGCGTTGCTGATTGCCACCGTGTTTGCGCTTTCCGGAACGCTGGACAAAGCGGATACGCCCTACCACGCTTATTTCAAGAATGCCGGGGGATTGGGACCGGGAGCCGAAGTGCGGTACTTGAACGGGCCTCCTGTGGGGCGCGTAAGCAAAGTGCAATTTGATGCGCAAGACCCCACGCGGATGAAGGTGGATTTCACGGCGAAGCCGAATATTCCGGTGAAGACGGACAGCACGGTGGTGGTGACCAGCACCAGCCCGCTGGGCGAAAATTTCCTGGAAATTCTGGCTGGTTCGGCGGCGGCGCCACGAGCGCAGCGCGATGCGGTGCTGAAATCGAAAGAGCCGACCAGTTTTTCGGACATTGCCGACAAGATCAACGAGCTGACACCGGCCGCCAATGAGTTGCTGAAGAATCTGAATTCGCGCGTGGTGGAGCTGAAAGTCACCATGGACCGGGTGAATGACCTGCTGAACGATCAGAACCGCGCGAATATTTCCGCGAGCCTGAGCCACGTGCGCGGCATGCTGGAAGAGGACCGGCCGTTGGTGCACTCGACGCTGAATCATATTAATGACGCGACGGCCAATCTGAAACCGGTGATCGCGAGCTTCCAGAAGACTTCGGACCAGGCGGATGAGACGCTGCAGCATCTGGATGGGATGCTGACGGAAAATCGCGCGGACATTCGGCAGGCGATTATCGACCTGCGCACGGCGCTGGTGAACGTGAATTCGATCGTGGCGTCGTTGAATGATACGGTGACGAACAATTCGGAAAATCTGGACGAGATTATCGATAACCTGCGTCACGTAACGGAGAATCTGAATTCCTTTACCGAGTCCATCAAGACGCGGCCCTATTCGATACTGCGCGCGGCTGAACCCAAGCCACACGAGCCGGGGTCAGCGCCGCCGAAATAGCGCGGCGAGCCAGACGAACCGGAGCCGCCGCAGAGTTCGATTGCAGCAACAGACCGGCAACGACGCGAAGAAGCAACGCGAGAAGGAGCGAAGAGTGTTGAGCCGTCGCACGCAATTTAGCGCACTGCTGTTGCTGACGATTCTGCTGGCTGGATGCGGCGCGGCGCGCCCCGTCAAATATTATGTGCTGGATGTGAACCCCGCGCCGGCGAATTCCGCAGCGGCGCAGATACCCGTGGCGCTGCTGGTGGGGCGATTGACGGCCTCGCATCTTTATCATGACGACCGGTTGGTGTACGGATCGGGCCCGGTGCAGCTCGGTACGTACGAGTACGATCGCTGGGCGGAGCCCGCGGCGGACATGGTGCAGGACATGCTGGTGACGGTGCTGCGGGCTTCTGGACAATACCGGGCAGTGTCTAAAGTTACAAGCAACGTGCGCGGCCAGTATGTGGTGCGCGGGCACTTGTATGCAATGTACGGCGTGGACCAGCCGGAGCTAGTGGCGCGTTTCACGATTCAGCTGGAGTTGTACGATCCGGCGGTGCATACGACCGTATGGAGCCAGATCTATACGCACGATGAGCCGGTGGCGGCGAAGAACGTGACGGCGATCGTCGAGGCGATGGATAAGAACGTGACGGCGGGATTGCAGCAACTTTCAGCGGGGGTTGCGCAGTATTTTGTCAGTCATCCGCCGCAGCAGGCTGAGCCGGGAAAGTGATTTAGCAGCCGGCTCCACGGCTGCAAAATCCTACTGCGGCGGCTGAAGCCGCACAGCCCCTGCGCGGTTTACGCCGCGGCTGAAGCCACGACGTACAAAGATTGTCTCCCTCTCAAACGCAGTTCTCAGACTTTCACCTCAGCCAATCGAAATCCCAGGGTTGCTGCGTTTGGAATGGCGTGCGGAACTGCGCCCCTGCGAATTCCAAAATGCACGGGCAAGAACCCCACCATGCAAAAACCGAAGCCTGGGCCAGCCGCTGGCAGTGATTCGTCCGGGACGGCTAATACACACAGTTCGAACAGGATGGGCGGGGTGTTTCACTTTGGAACAATATTCAAGTTTTTCGCGATCCTTCCGATAGCGCCCACGTAGGACTCTTCGGGCTGTGGTTACCCGCTCGCCAAGGGAAAGCGGCCAATTCTGGATTTGCGCGTGCACCATTTCGTGCTCTGGTGCGGCGCCGGGCGCAAGGATTGCGATGGATTTTCTGCGACAGCTGTTCGGACCGGGCGACTTTATGCCGCACGGGTATTGCTACTTGTGGAATCCGGGATTGGTTTGGCTGCATGTGATTTCCGACCTGCTGATTGCGGCGTCGTATTTCACGATTCCATTCACCCTGCTGTGGTTCATGCGCAAACGGCGCGATTTGCCGTTCAGCTGGATGTTCGGATTGTTCGGTACCTTTATCGTGGCCTGCGGCGCAACGCACGTGATGGAAGTCTGGAATCTGTGGCACGCGGAGTACTGGCTGGCGGGCGTGTTGAAGGCGCTGACGGCAATGGCCTCGGTGGGAACCGCGATTCTGCTGGCGCGGCTGATGCCGCAGGCGCTGGACTATCCCAGCACTGCTCAGTGGATCACGGCCAACGCCGCGCTGGAAAGAGAAGTGCGCGAGCGCCGCGATCTGGAGATCGACCTGCGCATCCGTGAGAACCGGTATCGTGAACAGGCCGAGCTGCTGGAGCTGACCTACGACGCGGTGATTGTGCGAAATCTGAAGCACGAAATCAATTATTGGAATCGCGGAGCGGAAGGGCTGTACGGCTGGCGTGCGGAGGAGATTCTGGGCAAGGTGCCGCACGATCTTTTCCAAACATTATTCCCGAAACCGCGGGTGGAGATTGAAGCGGAAACCATGGAGGCGGGATATTGGGAAGGTGAGTTGACACAGCGGCGCCGTGATGGGTCGGTGGTAATTGTCTTCAGCCGCTGGGTGCTGCGCAGAGACGCGCAAGGCAACCCCGACGGAATTCTGGAGAGCAATTGCGACATCACTGCGAAGCGCGAGGCGGAGGAATCACTCGCGCGCGACGAAGAGCGGAATCGCGTAAACGAGATCAGCTTCCGGCTGTTGATCGAGGCCGTCAAAGACTGCGCGATCATCGGTTTCGATCCGAACGGAATGGTGACCAGCTGGAACGACGGAGCCGAGCGGCTGCAAGGATACAAGGCGGAAGAAATCATGGGCCGGCATATCTCGCGCCTTTATGCGCAGGAGGATATCGCTTCAGGCAAGCTGGAGGAGGAGCTGGCGGAGGCGGCGGCGACCGGCCATGTGAAGGATCAAGGATGGCGGATGCGGAAGGATGGTTCACGATTTTGGGCCGAGGTGGTGACGACGGCATTGCGGAATCCTGGCGGAAAATTGATCGGATTCGTAAAGATCGATCGCGACATAACGGCGCAGCGGCACAGCGAGAAACAGATTCGCGATCTGAATCTGGAGTTGATCGAGCAACTGGACCAGCTGGGGAATGTGAATCGCGAACTGGAATCGTTCAGCTACTCGGTGTCGCACGATTTGCGGGCGCCGTTGCGGCATGTGGATGGCTTCGCGCGCATCCTGAAGGAGGAATATTCGCCGCAGATACCGCAGGAGGCGATTCGCTACCTGGATCGAATTCTGGAAGCGGTCACGCGCATGGGTCAATTAATTGATGACTTGCTGAACCTGGCGCGGATCGGCCGCAAGGAATTGAAACGCAAAAAAGTGCAGCTGGGGAGCCTGGTGAAGGAAGTGATGGCCGAGCTGCCGGCGGAAGCGCAGGAACGAAATATCGAGTGGAGGATAGAGCCGCTGCTGGAGATGAACTGCGATCCGGGGCTGGTGAAAATAGTGTTTGCGAATCTGCTGCAGAACGCTGTGAAGTTCACCAGAAAACAAGCGGCAGCGGTGATTGAAGTGGGTACGCGGACGACAGACGGCCAGCTGACGATTTTTGTGCGCGACAACGGAGTGGGCTTCGACCCGCGATACGCCGACAAGCTCTTCGGAGTGTTCCAGCGGCTGCACCGGCAAGAGGATTTCGAAGGAACGGGGATTGGGCTCGTCACCGTGCAGCGGATCATTCGGCGGCACGGAGGCGAAATCTGGGCGGAATCGCAGGTGGATGCCGGAACTACATTTTTTTTCACGCTGGGACCGCTGGCGCAGTCGTCGGACGAAGCGCAAATGACGGAGATCAAACGTGCCTGAGACAGAAGCGGTGGAAATCCTGCTGGTGGAAGATGACTCATCGGACGCGGAACTGGCGCTGCACGCGCTGAAAAAATGCAATGTGGCTAATCGCGTGATGCGCGTGCGAGATGGCGCCGAAGCGCTGGATTTCCTGTTTCGCCATGGCGCGTATTCCGCGCGCGGCGGGGAGGAACAGCCCATGCTGGTCTTGCTGGACTTGAAGCTGCCCAAGGTGGATGGGCTGCAAGTCTTGAAAGAAATCAAGGGCGAGCTGAAAACCAAGGCGATTCCAGTGATCCTGTTGACGTCGTCCACCGAAGAGTCGGACAGGGCGGCGGGCTACCTGCTGGGAGTGAATAGTTACATCCAGAAGCCAGTGAACTTCGCGGAATTTCAGGAAGTCGTACGGCAACTTGGAATGTACTGGCTGCTGCTGAATGCGAAGCCGCCGGCCTGCGCATTCCAGAGCACCCAGGAGCTTGCGCGTCCATGAGTGAAGCCAACTCCAGAGATTCAGCCGCGCGCGCGAGGCCGCTGCGGATACTGATCGCTGAAGACAACGAGCAAGATCTGGAACTGACGATCCGTGAACTGAATAAGTCCGAGTTGGATGTGGAGATTGACACGGTGAGCACGAGGGAAGCGTTCGCCGAGAAAATTCGCACGCACTCGGTGGACCTGGTGCTTTCCGATTACCGCATGCCGGGATGGACGGGCGTGGATGCGTTTTCGGAGATTGTGAAGTCCGGGCAGGACATTCCGCTCATTCTGGTGACCGGCACGCTCGGCGACGGGAAGGCCGTGGAATGTATTCAGATTGGAATGGCGGATTACGTCTTGAAGCAGCAACTGGCGCGATTGCCGATGGCGATCTTGCGCGCGCAGGAAGCAAAACTACTGCGCGACGCGCAGAAGGAAGCCGCGACGGCGCTGCGCGAGAGCGAAGCGCGTTTTCGCTTGCTGGTGGAAAATGCGCCGGACGCTATTGTGGTGCTGGATATGGACAGCGGCATGTTCAGTGACTGTAACGAAAATGCATTGCGGCTGTTTCGGCTGACGCGGCAAGAGCTGATGCTTGCAGGGCCGGGCGAGTTGAGCCCGCCGTTTCAGCCCGACGGGAGCCACTCGGCGCTGGCCGCGGGCGAGTGGGCGAAGCGAGCCAGCAGCGCACAGCCGTGCTTCGATTGGACACACCGGAATTCGCAGGCGGAAGAAATTCCCTGCGAAGTGCGCGTGGTGCGGCTGGCTTCGCCGGGGCACCGGCTGATACGCGGCAGCATTCTGGACATCACGGAGAGAAAGAAGGCGGAAGAAGCGCTGCGGGAAAGCGAGGTGCGTTATCGCGGTCTGGTGAACAACGCGACGTACGGGATTTATTGGGTGACGCTGGAGGGGGACCTGTTGGATACCAATCCAGCGCTGGTGCAAATGCTCGGTTACGAATCGATCGCGGAGCTGCTGGCGATTGACAATACCTTGTGCTTGTACTGCGATCCCGCGGCACGCGAAGGGGTGGCGCGCCGCTATCGCGAGCATGAGCGGGGCGATACGACCGTGGAATGGAAGTGCAAGAACGGCAAAATTATCACGGTGCGCTTGATTGGCCGGCGCTCGCGAGACGTGCGCAGAAATTCCGATTGCGTCGAAGTGATTGTGGAAGACGTGACCGAGCGCATCGCGATGGAGAAACAGCTGCGGCAAGCGCAGAAATTCGAAGCGATCGGGCAGCTGGCCGGCGGAATCGCGCACGATTTCAACAACATGATCGGAGCGATTCTGGGCTGGGCGGAGATCGGCCTGGAAGAAACGGAAGCGGAAACGCGATTGCATCGCCATTTCGACAAGGTGCGGCATCAGGCAGTGCGCGCGGCGGCTTTGACGCGGCAATTGCTGGCATTCGCGCGGCGGCAAATTCTGGAACCGCGCAACCTGGACCTGAACCAGAACGTGACGGAGACGCTGAGCCTGCTGGAGAAAGTGATCGGCAGCAACATCGAGATAAAAACCAAGCTGGCCGAGAACCTGACGCTGGTGCGAGCGGATTCCACGCAGATGGACCGGGTGCTGATGAACCTGTGCATCAATGCGCGCGACGCGATGCCGGAGGGCGGGCGCCTGACGATCGAAACGGGCGCCACGGTCTTCGATGAAAAATACTGCGCGGTGCATACCTTTGCGCGGCCAGGCCATTACACTTTACTGGCGGTGACGGACACCGGCACGGGAATGGATGCTGCGACGTTGGATCGAATTTTTGAACCTTTCTTCACCACGAAAGATACGGGTAAAGGATCGGGACTGGGCTTGGCCACCGTGTATGGAATCGTGAGTCAGCACGGCGGTTTTCTACATGTGTACAGCGAGGTGGGAATCGGCACGACGTTTCGCGTGTATCTGCCGGTAACGGAGGCTACGGAAAGGACGCCAGCGAGCGTGGAGGATTCTCGACCGGCGCGCGGCGGAGCGGAAACGATTCTGATCGCCGAAGACCATGAAGGGCTGCGCGAGCTGGCGCGGGAAACGCTGGCGAATTTGGGCTATGACATTCTGCTGGCCTGCGACGGTGAAGAGGCCGTGCGGGTGTTTCAGGCGAACCGCGACCGCATTGACCTGCTGTTGCTGGACGTGGTGCTGCCGAAGATCAACGGGCCGGATGCGTATGCGCGGATCAGCGCCGAAAAAAAGGACGTACCGGTGATTTTTGCCACCGGGTACAGTCCCGAAATGGCACTGCTGCACGACGCACAGGAGCGAGGGTTGACGGTGTTGCAGAAACCCTATGTGCCGCGGGAGCTTGCGCGGCGGGTGCGCGAGACATTGGATCGCCAGCCTGTGAAAGTGCACCCCGGATAGAATAGATGAACCGGTGCTGTGGCGCTGTCTTCGAGTAGACACGGGGATCGGTTCTTGTTGGGCGGCCTGCTAGACCATGAAAATCGCGGGCGGACGGTTTCTGGGCGCCAAATGGAGTTGACACCGTTTCTCTTCGCGTGATAAGGATTCGTACAACAGTGGATTCCGGCGGAAACGCTGGATTGCCAGGGCGTCAGGCTCTCCACACGCAAGCCGGTTCTAAGACGCTCTAGCAACAACCCCACCCACCCCGGGAGGTGGATGCTACCTGGCATCTGCCTCCCGTTTTTATTTGTGGTATGCCTATGTAATATCCCTGGATTCATTAAGATACGTGGCGGGGCCAGGTGTGCGCTAGAGCGACGGGATGCCCGTTGTTGGCAGAGCCTGGTATAGGCGTCGATATCTCTGGCCTGTGAGGTGAGCGCAAAACCGGTACTTTAGCGGCTGAAGCCACACTCGAGCCGCAGCGTCTACCACGTGACTGAAGCTGGTTTGGATCACGCGCCTTACACCGTGTATCAGGACATCCGTTACACTTCTGCGCTCGGTCTTGTTCTTCGTTGCAGCGACGACCTAGAAGGATTCTCGAGTTCGGACAGCAAGGGTCAAGCCCTGTGCTGTCCATGACAGGCGAGTCGCGATGCAACGATTTTCGTGCGTGGCGCAATTCGCGGGACTTGCTTTAGCAACTGCCGAAAGGGTTATAATGCGGCCACTTAGCTGCGTGCCTGAGAACTTGCGCAGCTGCTTGGCGTTGGCGGCTGTAAAACGGGCGGACCTTCCGCCTGGTGAATACCACGTGAGAGCAGGGTCGCGAGCGCGGCCTGGGAGGGGAACATGGGCCTGCAAATTTCGACGCGAAAATCCGGTAACGTCGTCATCATGGACTTGGTGGGGCGAATCATTATTGGGACGAGCAACGATTCGCTGAGCGCTGAATTGCGCAAGTTTGCCGAAGCGGGACCGTCGGAAGTGATTGTAAATCTGGTGGCCGTCTCGCAGATGGACAGCTCGGGGATCAGCACGCTGGTGCGTTCGTTTGTGACGCTGGAGCGGCAGGGCGGCGGCCTGAAATTGCTGAATCCTACCGGGCATGTGCGCGAAGTTCTGGAGCTTACGCGGTTGATACAGTCTATTCCTACGTTTACTGATGAAGGCAAGGCGGTCGCTGCGTTTCGCGGCGGCGTAGCGCACGCCTAACAAGTGGCGATCGAATTTTAGCGCTGTGCTGCAGTCACTTTTTTGGTTTTTGCTGCAACCTCCACAACTCGCGCTCAACTCCCGGCATTGGATCCTCTGGCCAACTGCATCGCCGAGTCAATCGTAAAAGCCAAACGGAAATCCGTGATCGTTCTCGATTTTTCCGGACTCACGAAAGATACCGCGTTGGGTCGGACCCTCACGGAAATCCCGCAGCTGTTCGCCAAGTAATCGAGCTTACCTTTCCCCTGTTCGGAGGAGCTGATCCGCGAATCGCCAAGCGCTCATGATGGCGCTTACGCGTTTTTCTTCAGTTCGGCGAGGACTAGTTTGGCTACTTCTTTCAGGGTGTCGAAGACGCCTTGGCCGGTGACGGCTACGGCTTCCAGTGTGGGCTCGTTTTTAACCAGGAGATGTTTCTGCAGATCGGCGACGGGGAGAATGTTGGGGAGGTCGCGCTTGTTGAGTTGCAGGACGTAGGGAATCGTCGTGAAATCCAGATTGTGATCTTTTAGGTGTTCGCGCAAGTTGTCTAGCGTTTCAAGATTTGCATCGAGGCGCTCTTCCTGCGAATCGGCGACGAAGACTACACCGTCGGCGCCTTTCAAGATCAAGCGGCGGCTGGCTTCGTAGAAAACCTGTCCGGGAACAGTGTAGAGATGAAAGCGCGTGCGAAAGCCGCGCACCGTGCCCAGGTCGAGCGGGAGAAAATCGAAGAAAAGAGTGCGATCGGTTTCGGTGGCGAGCGAAACCATCTTTCCCTTTTGATTCACTCCCGTGTGCTCGTAGATCCACTGCAAGTTGGCGGTCTTCCCGCCGAGGCCGGGACCGTAGTAAACAAGCTTGCAGTTAATTTCGCGAGCGGGAAAATTTATAAACGGCACAATTTCCTCAGAATAAGTGGACTCGTACTTATAGCATAGGCCGCCGCCTGCGGCCAACGCGTGCCCGCAAAGGATGCTTCGCAACTGATAACCCGAGGCGGGGGCCTGGGAAGGCGGACAGCCGGGGACTTCGGCGCGTTGCGGCCGAGCAACGGCTGGCCTTCCCTGGGAGTGGCTAGCGGCACTGCAAACGGGCCCGGGGACCCCGACGCTGCGGGAGCTTGCGATTCGTGATAGTTTGGCCAGGAATTTCGAAGGTGCGGACGGGCGCGGGAGTGATGAGCAAGAGCGACAATACGCTGCTTTTCGCGGTGGACATGGCGGGGACGCTGCTGTTTGCAATGGAAGGAGCCACGGCGGCGATTGCTGGCAACCTGGATTTGCTCGGCATCATGGTGCTGGCGTTTGCGACGGCGCTGGCGGGCGGAATTATTCGCGATCTGCTGATCGGAGCGACTCCGCCGGCTTCGCTGCGCGACTGGCGATATTCGGCGATGGCGTTCGCGGGCGGAGCGATCGTCTTTTTTCTGCATCGTTACGTGCAGGGGATTCCGGGGCCGGCGATGGTGGTGCTGGATGCGGCGGCGCTCGGGCTATTTGCGGTAGCAGGCACGGAGAAGGCGCTGGACTTCAGCGTGCATCCGTTCATTGCGATTTTGCTGGGCGGAATGACGGCGGTGGGCGGAGGAACGCTGCGCGACGTTTTGCTGGCGCGGGTGCCATTGGTGTTGCGGGCGGAAGTGTACGCAACGGCGGCGCTGGCCGGATCGGCGTTGCTGGTGCTGGGCAGAAAACTGCGGCTGTCGGCGAGGAAGGCGGCGCTGCTGGGCGGGACTTTTTGTTTTTTGCTGCGCATCATCAGCGTGTGGCGGCACTGGAATTTGCCGAAAGCTGTCGACCACTGAGCGCGGCGGCAACCGCGCCCTGCAAGGCGCGTTGCCGCGTGTGCGTGCGCTAGCTAGCAGCGCGCGATCAGTGCACGAAGCTGACGTTGATGCCGGTCGAGAAGATCACGTCGTTCGATTTTGTTCCCACGATCGGCGGATTGGTGACGTAGCGGTCGGTAAGCGACGTCTGCCAGCCGAGCCATTTGTTGATCTTGGTGACGGCAGCGGCGTCGAGCGAGAAACGGTATTCGCTGGTGTCGCTCAGGTCCGGGTAGAAATAGAAGACTTCGGTGAACGTGGTGGATTTTCCGAACTTGTGCATGAAGTTTTCGCCCAGAGTGATGCCGGCCAAGTCGCGGTCCACATTGACGGCGCCGCCACCACCGTAGGTTTCACGCGTGTAGTTGGCGCCGGCAAGAAAATCGAAAGTGGTGTTGGGAGTGTTGAGGATGTGCACACCCAAACCGCCGCTGTAGATTTGGCGCAGGTTCAGGTCCTGCAGCGCGTCGTGCGCGTAGTCGGCACTGACAAACACGAACATGCGCTTGGTGAAGTTGCGGTCATACTTCGCGCCGCCCAGAATGGAGTTGGCGATGACGCCGCCGCCGGGCAGATCGTTGGTGGAGTACAGAGAAGACTCATACAAGGTGAGCTCGTCGTGCAGGGTCTTGCGGTCGGCGTTAAATCCGGTGGTGAGGTTGGTGGTTTCGCTATTGCCGCGGGCGATGGCGAAGCCGAGGTTGGCGCCGCCCTTCCAGGCTTCGAGCAGGCCGGGGTGCAGGCTCTTCTCGTAGGCGGTTTCGACGTCGGAGGAGCGGACGACGGTAACTTGCGCGAGCGCAACTTGAACGGTGCCGTTATTCGCGGTGTGGATTACCAGGTTTGAGCCGTCGGTCGTGACCGTGCCGCTGACGGTTTTCTTGTCTGGAGTCACGACATAAATCGGTTTGTCGGTCTTCAGTTCCTGCACCGCGGCCCACTGGATTTTGATTTCACCGGCGAAGTCGGTCTTCAGAGTGACGTCCTTGCCGTCGGAAACTTCAACGGTACCCGTGAGATGATCTCCGTTTTTCAGTACGACAGTATCGGCGGCGGATGCGGATGCCATGGCCATTGCGGTCGCGAAAATTGCTATAAATTGCCTCAACTTCATAATTTCCCCCGACAAGATTGGGATTGGGATGTGACCGGGAACTGCAGGTAAACTGGGCGCACACATAGTACGACAGACTCGCGAAGATGTGGCGAGGTTTCGACGATTCGCCGCGACCTTGGCTCGCGCGGAGCTTGTCCGGTTCGGCGACAAGGCCGTCCCAGAAACGGGCAACTACGGGAGAGCGCGGGAGCGCGCTGCGACCTAACTTGTTACGTCACGTGAATTTCCCCCCTGGTGGGACCGGCCCGCAAATTGCAGAAATCTTCAGAACATTTCCCGGGGAGGGTGTCCGCTTGGCGACCCTGTGGCAGGACTTGGACTACGCATTCGGAATGCTGCGGAGGTGCCTGGGGTTTACGGCAATTGCGGTGCTGACGCTGGCGCCAGGGAGCGGGGCGAACACGGCGGTCTCTAGCGTAGTCAGCGGAGTGCTGCTGTGGACTCTGCCTGACCCTGAGCCTGGCCAGGTGGTCCGAGTGTTCACGGCTCTACCTATCCAGCCGCCTTTCCCATTGGCGATCGGGGACTTCTCTGTGATTGCCGCGAGCGCAGCAAGACATTCGGGCGACCAAAGTGGACCCGATTGAGGCGTTGCGGTAGCAGTGAGATTTGGATTCGCCGGGCGGCGGAAAGTTCGGCGGCGGTGCCGGTATCGACAGCAACGGGTGTTTGAATCTTGAGGAGGCGCCATGGCTGAGAGCGAACGCATTCGTGAGTCGTTGCAGGGACCACTGGATGCGACCTACCTGAAGCAGCGCGAGCAGGCTGGATGGAAATTGGTTGCGCTGGAGTGGGAGCGCGCGGCTGCGGCGACAGCGGTTCCCGCTCCGGAGGCCGTGGAGGTGACCGCGCATCTGGAGGACGCGCCTTTCGGGTTGCGCGTCGCAGGGGACTGCGAACACTTGGAACAGAATCCCGCGGAGATGCAATTCCTGCTCTCGATGATGGAACTGATTATTCAGGATATTTCGCTGGTCAAAGTGGCCGAAGAACTAAACCGCAAGGGATTTCGCACGCGCAAAGGCGCGGAGTGGGGCCCTGTAGCGGTGTTCAACATGTTGCCGCGGCTGATTGAGCTGACGCCGACAATTTTCAACAACGAAGAGTGGCTGGAACGCCGCAAACACCTGACCCTGGTTTACTAACATCGGACACTGAGGACATTGCGACCGGGGCTTGACAGATACCGGTTGGCTCAATAGAGTTGCGACATCTGGCGGAACTCCTGCTCTCCTGTTGATCCCACGCAAGTGCGAAGCAGGGCGGAATCCCCCCAGCTGAGGAGATTGCAATGCACAAATCGGTCTACGCAGTCGCAAGTATTCTTGTGGTCGCTGCATTTTTGACAGTCGCAGGAGCGCCGCAGGCCCAAGCGCAGGCAACCGCGCCGGTAACAACTGTCGTCACCGTGCTCGGGCCGAAATTTACGGCGCCGCCGGCTCTCAGCAAAGACGACATCGGAGTTTATGAAGGCAAGGAAAAAAAGGACGTAACCGGCTGGACTCCAGCGCAAGGCGAGAAGGCCGTGCTACAGCTGGCGATTGTGATTGACGAGGCCAGTTCGACCGACCTGGGCAATCAGCTGAGCGATATCAAGTCGTTCATCGTGGGCCAACCCAAGACCACCGGCATCGGTGTCTTTTATGCAAGCAACGGCGGAGTGCAGCCGGCTTCCCAGTTCAGCAACGACCACGATGCGGTGGCCAAGACTCTGCGTCTGCCGCTGGGAAATTTCGGCGCTTATTCCAGCATTTATCTTTCGACGATGAGCCTCATCAAAGGATGGCCGCAGACTCCCGGCGTGCGACGCGAAATTCTGTTGATCTCCGACGGAATCGATCGCTTTCGCGGCGACCCGTTCAGCCCGGACATCCAGAACACTTATGTGGACGCGGAAAAGGCCGGTGTGATCATTCACACCCTGTACTGCTCGGGAGTTGGCCGCGCGGGACATAACATGTTCCGGGTGAATTACGGACAGAGCAACCTGGCGCAAATTACGGACAAGACCGGCGGGTATTCGTTTTTTCAGGGATTGCAGACGCCGATCGCCTTTGCGCCCTATCTGGAGCAGCTGGACACCATTCTGAAGAATCAATATTTCCTTAGCTGGAACAGCAAGCGGCCTACGAAGGGGAAGGGCGACCTGCGATCCTTCCGCATCCGGACGGAGCTGCGCGACATTGATATTTCTAGCGCGGACCAGGTCTGGGTGCCGGGGGCTCCTCAGTAGAGGGCGCGACGGGTAGCTTCGTGATCGGGTGTCACGCGGGGCGGGGTGCAAACCCGCCCCGTTTTTTTTTTGGCCGAGCTCGGGCGGCGGCTCGGCGCGTTGTGCGACTGCGCGGCTGAAAATGGTTCTTCACTTTTTGAAGGCGTTGCGCGTAAGGTGATCCGGAGAAGTGCTGCGCGAGGGCGAAATGATTCGGAGCGGGTTTCTGCTGGTGGTGCTGTGCGCCGCATCGAGTCTGGCAGTGGCGCAGGAACCCGCGCAGCCAGCGCCGCAGACGGTGACGCGGGTGACCTCCGCAGCCGTTTGGAACCCGCCTGCCGAAGTGCTTGCTGCTGTCCGCCAGAAATGCGCGGATACGGATCCCGTACACAT
>Ga0210391_10003182_pt1 | contig 13951 bp, 10 predicted proteins | sample IncBWC12OmetaG_FD_160573 | JGI IMG/M metagenome (GOLD analysis project Ga0210391, IMG submission 160573) | Forest soil microbial communities from Barre Woods Harvard Forest LTER site, Petersham, Massachusetts, United States - Inc-BW-C-12-O ... | reverse complement strand
CCCCATGAAACCTTTCACGCGCAATCGCTTTCACTACAACTGGCACTGGATCTGGGACACCGGCAACGGCGAAGTCGGCAACCAGGCCATCCACGAAATCGATATCGCGCGCTGGGGCCTAGGCGTCGGCTTCCCGACATCCGTCTCAGCCATGGGTGGACATTTCATGTTCGACGACGACCAGCAAACCCCAAACCTGCTGAATGCCGTTTTCTATTTCGACGCTCCGCAAACCACCGGCAAGCGCAAAATGATGGAAGTCGAAGTTCGCCCGTGGATCACCAATCACGAAGCTGAAATCGGCACCGGCGCGTACGGCACCAGCGCCGTTCCCCCAGCAGGCCTCACGCCCGATGCCAACGCCGCCAAAAAACCCGCAGCCGCGCAGTCAGCACTCGGTCCCAAGGACGCAAAAACCAACACCGTCGGCAACATTTTCTACGGCTCAAACGGCTACCTTGCCATCGACGGCTACGACGCCTACAAAACCTGGATCACCGATCAAGTCGAGCTCGGCCCCCACGGCAAAGCCTCCGGCGACCACTACGCCAATTTCATCGAATGCGTCCGCAGCCGCCGGGCCGAAGATATTCATTCGCCGATCCTCGAAGCCCACATCTCAACAACACTGGTGCACCTGGCCAACGCTTCCTATCGCCTCGGCCGCACGCTAAAATTCGACCCCGCCACCGAGCAAGTCATCGCCGATGACGAAGCCAACACGCTCCTCCGCGGCACCTATCGCGCACCGTACATCGTGGCCGAAGAAATCTGATTCAGCCGCAGCTAGAGCTATCTGATCAGCTGTCGGTCACAGTCTTAATTATTTGCCTTTGGGGTTTAACCGCGCTAATTCACCGCGGACGCGCTTGCATTCCCTGAACCAGCTCTCGCGAACTTTCTGCTGCTTCCTTCACCAGAAATCCCATCTTTGGATGCGAAGCCTCCAGCTCCACCAATAACCCGTAACTGCGCAGAACTTCCGATGTCGTCGGCCCAATCGAAGCCTTCACGACGCGCTCCATGCCAATCTTCAGCGCATCTTTCTTCCCCGCTTGATCGGAAATTTGGAAAAGATGATGGATCTGCACGCTCGTCGTAAAAAGTGCAACATCGATGCGCCCCGCAATCACTTCCTCCACCGCTCGCTGCAACGGCCCCGTGTCCTCCGGTAAATCCCATTGGTAGACCGGCACAGCTGTAACCTGCGCTCCTCTCTCGCTCAATCCCGCAAGAAGTTCCGGGTTGGAAACGCCGTACTCTTGCACGGCAACCCGTTTGCCACGCAAATCCTGTTTATTGTCGTCAATCGCCCGGAGTAGTTCGCGCCACGTGTTCGGCTCCGGTGCCGTCAATGCGATGGGCACTCCCCATTCCCTAAGCACCGCCACCGGCTTCGGCCCCCGCGCAAAAACCGCCACTTTCCTCAGTGCTTCACGAAACTTCTCCGTCGGATGCACTCCTTCCACGACAGTCGAGAGCGCCCGCACTCCCACACCTGTTAGAAACACCAAGACATCGAATTTTCCTTCGAACAGCGCATCCGCGAATTTCGACGCTTCTAGATTGGAGGAAAGTGGCACTTCGCGCATCGCCGGCGCATGCACCGCTTTGCCGCCATACGTCTCTATCAAGCGGCTAATTTCCTGCCCGCGCCGGCTCTCCAGCGTCAGAACCGTCAATCCTTGAAAATTTGTGCCAGCCATTTCCCCTGGTCCGCCCGCTGACTATACCTCGAATCGAGCGGATGCATCGGTTTTTCAACCCGCCGCGGTGGAACCGGATGGCACAAGCGCAAAGGCGAATAGTGGACAGTTCACGCGACTCTAAATCTTCCACGGGTTAATCACAGTCAGCGGCAAATCCTCAAAATGTTGCGTGTTCCGCGTCGCCAGTGTCGCCCGGTTCGCGAGCACAATCCCGGCGATCATAGTGTCGCGCACCTCTGCTGGCCGGCCTTTCCGCTTTCGTTGGGCCATCAACTCTGCTGCATGCAGTCCGGCTTCAGCGTCAAAGGAAGCGATCCGTCCTTCAATCATGCTTTTGAGCATTAGGTCGAACGCCCGGATCAATGCTTCCTGGCGCCGCCCTTTCGGCATGGTCTGCAAGCCAAAGCGAATTTCCATCACCGTGACGGCCGTGATCCACACCGAAGCCGCAGGTTGTGCGTCCAGCCACTTCACGACGGGTTTTTCCGGCTCCGTCCGCATCAGGGCGGAGATCACGTTTGTATCGAGAATGATCATTCGTCGAAATCCGCTCGCTCGATCGCGATCTCTCGCAGCTCTCGGATTTCCTCGCCCGGCTTCAGCCCAGTACGCCGGAAGAGCCTCGCAATTTCCGTCCCCAGCGGCCTGCTTCTCCTGCCTTCACGCTTCGTGGCGTCGCGCAGGATTTCACGCACTTCTTCTTCCACGCTTCGCCCGTGCCGCTTCGCGCGCCGCCGCAATTTGTCCTTCACTTCGTCCTCAATCTTCCGAACAACAAGCTGCGCCATATCCGCAATGATATCATGATATCACTCTAAACAAGGATAGCCTTTCTCCGCGTGTTTTGACTTTCTCTGGGGTGCCCCACCCTCGTTTTTTTGAGGGTGGGTCTTCCTACCTTTTTCCGAGCCCTCCGGACAACACCAGCGTACCTCTCTCAATTCCCTCAACTTCCTCTGCTCTCATTCGAATGATACCCAATGAATAATAATTTTTCACAGTAATAATAAGCCATGCTGCCCTAGCCTATGTGCCATTGCTCCCTCCATCGTGCTCTCTCACCGAGCAAAACGAGAGCAAAAAACGCCCTTTGTTTTCATACTCTTACAAAGGTACAAATCTACAACTCCCTTTATTATTATATATTTACAAAAATAGGGGGGCGTGTTTTCTTCGAACTTCCATCCTTATCCGAAAAGGCGTCCGTTATCTCACTACTTCGGCATCCCCATGGAACAAATGCCTCGCTCCCACGTCTTCACAGGTGCAGAGGTGAAACTCCATGCGTAAATTCACGATGTGGCTAGCAGCGGCAATCCTGATGACGGGAATTCTGACGACGCGCGGTGCGCGAAGCGCTGCCGACGACACTGTTCACGGCGACTGGTCAGCAAAATTCATATCGCACTGCGACACGGCCTGCATCGATCTGGAGGTCGAGCGTTCCAGCTGGGGCCACCACAATACCTGGGGCAACACGCACAAACTAAGTGACTTCGTAGGCCTCGACGCAAGCCTCGCCACAGCGAAAGACTCGCCCGTCCACTTCGAGCTGCGCCGCGACGCCGGAATCATGAATTTTGACGGCCGCTTCCGCAACGGCGAAGGCAGCGGCAAGTTCAGTTTTGCCTCCAGCGCCGATTACGTGCAGGGAATGAAAGCGCTCGGCTACTCTGGCTTGGACCAGGAACAGCTCTTCGCATTCGCGATTCACGACGTTTCCCGCCAGTTCGTCAAGGACATGAACGACCTCGGCTATCGCAATCTAAGCACCGATGAACTCATGGCTTTCCGCATTCACGGCGTTACTCCGGAATTCGCGCGCGCCATGATCGACCTTCTTCCGGAAAAACCGTCTCCCGATAACCTCGTCGCCATGCGCATACATGGCGTTAGCCCCGAGTTCACCGAGGAAATCAACGCGCTGCTCGGAAAGAGATTTTCTGTCGATGAGCTTGTCGCCTTCCGTATCCATGGCGTCTCCCCCGATTTCGTCCGCGCAGTCCACGAATCTGTCTCGAAAGATGTCTCCGCGGATGATCTCGTAGCCATGCGCATCCACGGGGCCGACCCCGAATTCGTCAAGTCTATGACTACTCTAATGGGCCGCAATCTCCCCGTCGACCAACTCGTCGCGTTCCGCATTCATGGAGTCAGCCCTGAATTCACGAGAGAGATTCAGAATCTCGTCGAGAAGAATATTTCATCCGACGACCTGGTAGCTTTCCGCATTCACGGCGTCAGCCCGGATTTTGTGAGGAGCATGAAAGAAGCGGGCTACGCGAAGATCTCGCCCGATCAACTGGTAGCCATGCGCATTCATGGCGTCGACGCCTCTTTTGTAAAGGAAGTCCGCGAGCACGGCTACAAGGATCCGTCCATCGACGACCTGATCGAACTGCGCATCCACGGCCAGCGCAACCGCGAATCGCTGTGAGCCGCGCAGGATATTACGACCACTTCGCGGCCCTCTCGCCTCTGTAGGTGCCGGGCTTTAGCCCGGCCGCCCTGCGATATCTTAGCTGTTGCTAGAAGGTAAAACGCACGCCAAGTTGGGCCGCGAACGGAATACCGACGGTGGTCCCCGGTCCGAAGAAGTCACCCAGCGCTCCGGCTGGAACGAGCAACTGTTTGCCGCTCGTCACAGGTGCAGTTGACGTGCAAGTCGGATTCAAACAGACGGCCGTGACGTTATCGGGATCGTTCACGGGAAGAATGGAAACGTTGGTCACGTAGTTCGCGCCAGGATTGTTGCGGTTGAAGAGATTGAAAAACTCGATGAACGGAATAACCGTATACCGTTCGTGAAATTGAATCGGCCGGCTCACGCGCAAATCGGTCTGGATGTAGGGCGTTCCGCGAAATTCGTCAAGCGTGGTTTTGACGCCATCCACAACAGCGCGATCCGATCCGTCGGCATTGGTAAGCGTGATAGGCCTCCCGGTTTCCGCTTGCGAAAGAAAACTTACCTCGAAACCGCCGGGCGCGTGGATCGTGCCAATGAGCACGGCGCGGCTCGTAACGTCTTCGCCGGAAGGACCATAATCGCCGGGAGCGAACGCGTCGAACGGATTGCAAACGCCATTGACGTAGTCAAAGAGTTCGCCAAGCACGCAGCCCCAGGTCTTTGCGCTCGATAGCGTGTAGTTGGCAACGATACTCAAACGCTTCGCAACGTTCCCTTGCAAGTGAACTTTGAGCGCTTTGTAGCTGGAGCGATTGTCGCTGCGAAACACGGCAATGCTTCCAAACGCGGGATTGGGAAAATCGTAATGCCGGTAGCCGTGCATGCCGGTTTCCAGAGTGAAATCGGTGCTCAGCATCCAGTTGGCATTAAATGCATGTTGCACTCCGGCGGTGACGTGAATCGCATACGGCGTGTGATAGTTCGGATCGATGATCGAAGGCGGAATAATGCCGCCGCCGGTTGAGACGTTTGTATCGTTCACGGCTTGAAATGCGTTGACCCAGCCGTTTTGCGCGAGGTCGTCGTAGTACATTCCGAAGCCCGCGCGAAAAACGGTATTACCTAAATTTCCGGGCGCGTACGCGACGCCGACGCGTGGCCCAAACGCTTTTCGATAATCCTGCGGAGCACCGCTAATGAAAGGAGCGATTGTAGGATCTAGCGCGAGCAGAAAAGGATTTTGCGACTGGCTGCGTCCGGAGGCTTCGAACAGACCAAAAGTCGTGTCGTAGCGCAGACCGTAATTTACGGTGAGATTTCGCGTGACGCGCCAGGAATCCTCGGCGTAAACGCCGAGCCGCTGGACATTTTGCGAAAAGCTGCCGTCGCCCGCTGGAGTGACGCTGCAAGTTGTGCCGGGCGTGACGAACGGAGAAGGCGTGGCCGAGCAGGCAGTGAGATCGGTTGTGAATTGTGCGGGGTCCGCGGCGTAATCTGTGGGATCGAGGACGAACGCAGCCAGCGTTTCAGGATTTGCGGTGAGCGCACCGCTCATCACCGGCTCGTGAATGAAGTTAATTCCGAAGCGCGGCGCATGTTTCCCGGTTGTGTGCGTCACGTCATAGCGCACCTGATATTTTTCCTGATTTCGCAAAACGGGGAAGGCCGTGATCGCGGTCACAAATTGATTGTCACCGAAAGTTTCCAGACCCGACGTAGTGGCCGTTGTGGAACTGAACGGAAACGCCAGCGCGAAGCCGAGATCGGAATTGCGCGTCTGGGTCAGGTGCAAACCGCTGCCGCCGAATACGAACGAGGCGATCCAATCGGGGCTGAAGGCAAACTGATTGCCAATTGCGAAACTCCAATAGTTGTTGTGCGTGGTGGCGCCGGTGGAAGGCAGCGTCCCTTGCTGGACAAGCGCATTGTTCGTGATATAGCTGTCCGCGGAAAAACGCAGAAACCATTGCGAGCGATTAGATTGCTGCCAATCGAAACGAGTGGTGCCGAGATAATCGCGGAAAGGTACGGCAACGGAGCTGGGAACGGGGATGGAATTGACAGTCGTACCGTTTACGTCGACGAGTCCATCTGCGGCGAGTTGAGAGAGCGCCTGGAATTGCGTTTGGCTGGCATTGCTGTACGCGATGCTGGCATTTTCGCGGACATATTCGAAGGACGTATAGAACCAAACCTTGTCTTTTACGATGGGTCCGCCGCCTGTGAAGACATAGTTTTGTCGGGAGAACGGCTGCTTCGGATTCGGCGAGGGATTGTCGATTGGAAAGCGTGCGTTTAGATCGGCGGCGCGGTCGAAGAAGGCGTCATCGGTGTGCCACTGGTTGGTGCCGCTCTTCGTCGTGATGACCACCGAAGTACCCGTAGTGCGTCCAGTGTCCGCCGGTTCCTGAGCTGTGCGAATCGCAAATTCTTGAATGCTTTCGGGAGAGAAATTTTCCAGAAACCCGCCGATCCAATCGTCTGAGTTGTCTACACCGTCGACGGATGATTCGTTGTTAAGGCCGGAGCTGCCACCGGTAGAAACCGCCGTGATGCGAGCTTTCGTAGGATCGGAAGGCTCGACGGGCTCGGTTCCCGGCGCCATGTAAGCGATATTGGCAAAGCTCCGCGCGGGCAAAGGAATCGTGTTGAGGTCGTAAGCCGTGATAATGGCTTGCTGGACGGCACTAGAAGTGTCCATCTGTTCCGTAGTAATCGAGGAAGCTTGACCCTGAACGTTTACAGTCTGCTGAACTGCTTGCGGCCGCAGGACGACAGTCATTTCTTGCGTGGAGCTGATATTGACTTGCACATCAGAGCTGGCGTCAGCAAAACCCTTGGCGGTCACAGTGAGGCGATATTTCCCGGCGACAAGGTTGTCGATGCGAAAGTCGCCTTGATCGTTGGCAATGGTTTCGCGCTGGAGAGCCCACTCCGGAGCTTCCACGACAATTTTGGCGGACGAAATTCTGCCACCGCTACTGTCTTGCACGGTGCCGCGGAGCGAGCCGCGAGGATTTTGGGCGAGCAATACGAATGGCAATAGTAGAAGCGCTAAAGGCATGCCGCTGCGCAAAAGCCATAATTTCCTTGCTTCCAAAGAGATTTTCATAAGGAGCATTAGGCTACCGAACGCAAGAATCTACTACCACGGGTCGTAGACGACGGCGCGCAATAAAAAGAAAGGGTAGAGCGGCCTGCTTAAAAGTTGAGTTAGCGGAGGAGAAGTTCGAGAAGTTCGTGAACGGAGGAGAGGGTCGAAGGCGCCAGAAGTAACACGGCGAGGCAGCCAGCTAGCAAGAACCCGGCAATGCGGAGCGGAGGGTAACCCAGTTTTGAGTGGACGCCTGCGATGGGAGTGGGATGGAGCAGGCGATCCACGCGCGCTGAGAGGTCGCGGTCACAGGCGAGAAGAGAAGTGGAGAGAAGAGGCAGGTGCGGAGCCGAACCCATGCGAGCGACCTGGACCAGCGCAGCAGCAAGAGAGAGTGCTCGGCGAGAATCTCCCGCAGAGGCTTGATCATCCGCGGCCCATTCGGCGAATTTTGACCAACTGTGTTCCAACAGACGAAGCGAGCGGACGAACGGAAACATGTCGGGCGCCAGGAGGATCAGCAGGCGCTTAACATTGTCGCGCGAAGTGCGGTGGGCATGCTCATGGGCCAGAGCGGCGTCGAGTTCCTCGGCGGAAAGTGCACGGAGAACGCTGCGGGAGATAAGTAGCCGCGGACGAAGCAAACCGGATAAGGCCAGAATCGGAGCTTCCTCTTCGAGGACTACCACCGGCTCGATGACGAACACCGAAGAAGGCCCTGCCGGCTGGCGCGATTCGTGGCCAACTGAGCGGCACAGCCAAGAATAGCGCATGGAAGCACGGAGAGAGCGAATCGTTCGAGCGATGGAGACAGACCACGTCGCAGCACCGAGAATTCCGAGAATGGCACAGGTTGCTCCTACGCGTTCGGCGGTAGCGCCGGGTTCGAGCCAGAGATAGCTCGGTACGCAGAGAGCCAAAACGAAGAGAGTCGCGAGCGCAAACGGGAGCAGACGCAAAATAAGAAGAAAACGGGCGGCTGCGTTAGGCGATCTCGATTCCGCGAAGCGAATCGCGGACTTGGACGAGATGCGAACAAAAAAGCCCGCGGCGGCGTTCAACACAAAGAAGGAGGCGAAGCACAAACACAACAACCGCAATAGATAGGGGAGAATCATGGTTGCCCCTGGCGCAGAAGTTCTTTGCGGCGGTTGCGAATTTTCTTTTCGAGATCGTCGAGGAGCGTCGCGTCATGTTCGCCGACAGCATCGAGTAAACAAGAAAGTAGGAGTTCACGAGAGGGATTGGGGCCAGAGAGGAAACCAGCCACCAAATTGCCCGCACGTCTACGTTCCCATTCTTGATGGGAAAAACTTGGCGAATAGACGAAGGCGCGATCGGATTTGTGGCGGTCCAGGAGACCTTTTTTGAAAAGGCGATCGAGAGTGGTCATTACCGTTGTGTACGCGAGCGGGCGGCTCAGTTTCGGGACGACGTCACGGACGCTGCTTTGTCCGTTGGACCAGAGAATTTCCATCAATTCGAACTCGAGGGTGCCGAGAGCCAAGGACTGGCTCGGGCTGGCACCGCGATGGATGCGATTTTTCAGAAAGCGAATCACAATGGCCCGAATATTATCACGTTTTAGCGAGGATCGAAGAAATCAGCGTCGGTGGGGAGATATCTGAAGCGTGGGTCGGTTCAAGTGTTTTGGTTTACCCGGACTGGAATACAGCCCCTAGCCCTCGAAAATATTTTCTATATCCCGTGCTCCGTGCAGAACACGCACAATTTCAATCCCGCTGGTGACCGCCCGGTAGAAAATGATGTATCGGCCAAAGGGAAAACTTTGAATCCCGGGAGCAATCTCCTCCCGATGACGTCCAGAGCCGGGCTGGCGGCTGAGCACTTGCATTGTCTCGTAGAGTTTATCAATAAAAGAATCCGCATTCGCCAAGCTGTCATCCGCAATATAGCTCCAAATCTCGGTTAGATCTTCGCTTGCCCGAGGGCTAATGCGGGGCTGAGACACTTACTTTGCACTCTTCGCCGATTTTTTCTCGCGAGCAATGCGTTTGATTTCTTTTGGGTCGAACACCGTGGACGGTCCACTGTCCAAGCCTTCCCGTATGTCATGGCGGAGTTTTTGCATTTTCAAAGATCGCAATTGATCTTCTTGCTCCAGCAGGCGCAGCGCCTCGCGGACGACTTCGCTCGCGGAGTTATACGACCCGGAGGCAATCTTTTGGCGAATCATTTCCTCAAGATGGGGAGTCAGGCTGATATTCATGGGCATGATGGGAAACCTCGGAAGTACGGTAATTCCGAGAATAACGCTGATGGCAAAGTATGTCAATTTTTGCCAACGTGACTTGATGCGGGCCGACGGCGCGAGAACAACTGCTTTGAGGAGGAGGTGAAATCCGCGTCTTCAAGAACCAAAGGTACAGCATGCCTCGAGGCAAAAACCAGCTATGCAGACTTAGCCCTCGACGTCTGTGCTAGCAGGCCACTCGAGAGCAGGTTATCGGGGCTGCCCGTGCTATTCCTGGCGCAGGGCTTTTAACGGATCGAGCCGAACCGACCTGCGAGCGGGGAGGTAACACGCGAGCATGGTTACGGCGGCGAGGAGCAGGGGCGCGCCGACGAGAAGGCGCAGGTCGCCGGTGCCAACGCTAAATGCCTGGACAAAAAGGTCCGTCAGCGCAGAAAGAATTCTCGCCATGGCGATTGCGCCGCAGAATCCTATAACTGTGCCGGAGAGGACCAGCGCGGCGCCCTCGCGCAGCACCAAGCGCAAGACTTGCGCGCGAGTTGCGCCCAGGGCTGTGCGGATGGCGATCTCCTTGCGCCTTTGCGCGACGGAGTAGGCGGTGATGCCGGCGAGGCCGATGGCGGCCAAGATCAGGCCAAAGACTCCGATACCGCCGTAGGTTTGGACGGCAAAGCGCGTAGAGGCGCGGCTGCGATCAAGGAATTCGCTAAGCGTTTGCACGTGGAAGAGATTGAGATTGGGATCGATGAGCGTGATTTCGTTGCGAATGCCGGCTACCGCATCCCCTGCAAGCGGCCCCGCATCGGACCGCACCATGATGGTGATGCCATCGGCGGGCGTGCGCACAAAATCACGCGGAGTCAGCGGCAGATAGGCTATGGCCTGACGAATACCGATTCCGTTCTGCAAATCATGGACGACGCCCACGACTTCGTAGGATTGTTGGTCGTCTCGAAGACGCTTTCCGAGGGCATTGCCATTCCCGAAAAATCCGCGAGCGGCAGTCTCATTCAAGACGACGGGCAGTACCGCGGGCAGAGCGGACGGGCTCGAGCCGGCGGTTTCGATGCGTTGATCGCGATCGAGAAATTCCCGGCCTGCGAGCATCGGCTCGCTTAGCTCGGCAAAATAACCCGAGCCCACCGTTTCTTCGATCGCGGGCAGCTGAACACGCGGAGAGTGCTCCGCATCTTCCGCAGTCATCTGCCTGGCATCATCATCATCTATGGCGGAAAAGGGAGGCTGAGCCGCTAAGGCGATGCTTCGTGAGACAGCGGCGGACTTGAGCAGAACGGGAAGCTTTTCAAAGAGAGCTTTCGCTTTTTCCGGTGAGTAGCCATCGCGCACCGGGTCAATGGACAAGAGAACCATTTCGTGGGGATCGAATTTGGTCTGGACGCTGCTTTCCCTTCCGATGCCAATGACTAGGAAGCCGGTGAGAAGGAGCAGCATGAGCGATGCAGCAACCTGGGCCACCATCAGCAAGTTGCGGAGACCGAAGCGCCGGTAACCCGGCAACTGAAGCGCCGAGCCTTCTTTGAGCGCCGGAGTCAGATCGGCTTTCGTGGCCTGGAGCGCGGGAGCCAAGCTGAATCCGATGCCGCACAGGAGCGCGAGGCCGAATGCGAAAAGGGCTGCGCGCCAATCCAGGGTGAGATCGGTTTCGAAAGGGACTCCCGCGGACTGGCTGAAATGGGCGTCCAGCACCATGAGCCCATAGGCGATAGCGAACCCCGCGAGGCTGCCGAGAAGAGAGAGCAAAATGCCTTCGGCCATCATTTGCCGGATGAGCCGAAAACGGCCCGCGCCGATCGCTAGACGAATCGCCAATTCTTTACGGCGATTGGCGCCGCGCGCGATGAGCATGTTTGCCAGGTTGGTGCACGCGAGCGTCATGACGAGGCCAGTTAGCAATAGAAAAAAGCCAAGCAAGACTGGCCGTAATTTTCGAGGAAGGGGAACACGTGTGCCTGCCAGAAGCACGGTGACACGCCGGCCTTTGTCGGTGCGCGGCGGCAAGGAAGTATCTTGCTCATCGAGGCTGCGAGTGATGGAGTCGAGAGCGACTTCGGCGGAATCGATCGTTACGCCTGGCGCGAGGCACATCATGGCAAGGAATTCTTTGGCGTTGCGTTGATGCAGGACGTCGTTGGCGAGCTCTGGGGCGAGCGCGGCTGGGGCCGTGGTCGGAACGAAAAGCTCAGCGGGATTTATGGAAAGGGCGCCATTGAATTCCTTGGGCGTGATTCCTACGATGGTCGCAATTTGGCCATTGAGACGAAGAATTTGACCCAGGGCATCGGGAGAAGAGTTGAGGTGATTGCGCCAGAAACGGTCCGTGATGACGACAACGGGCGCGTCGCCGGGCTTGTCCAGCGCGGGGCTGAAGACTCTACCGCGCTGAGGCTGAACGCCGAGGACGGAAAAATAATCTGGTGACACAAGCTGGCCGAAGATGCGCTGCGGTTTGGCGTTTTCCGCGCCCTGGAAAGTGACGTTGAAGGGAACGCCGATCTGAAATGCAGCTACGCCGGCGAAGAGGTTTTTTTGTTCGCGGAATTGCTCGATGTAGTAGTAGGAGACAGGCTTTTCGGGCATCACTAAGTTTGGGGCGTTCGCGGCAGCGGGCAGATCGCGAGAGAGCAGCGCCCATTTCGTGCTGTAGACGTTTGTGGTCAGGCCAATACTGAGCCCCATCGAAATAATGCCGACCAACGCAAAACCTGGCGACTTGAGCAGAGCTCGCATCGCGTAACGCATGTCACAGCGCAATTCGCTGAGGTATTCGAGAGGCACGCGAATCGCGATGTCTGCGATTAGGCGGATCAGTCCGGCGGTTCCATGTCTCTTGGCAATATCTTTTATGGAGTCTTCGCCGAGCTGCAGGACCTCTGTGCCATACGCCAGTTTGAATTCATGCGGAAACGCTTGCGCAAGACGCCGGTAGATCCGCCACGCGAAATTCATTCTGTCACCATGGCTTGGCCTTGCTTCACGCGAATGGTACGAACCAATTCCTGGAGGCGCTCGCATTCGGCGTCGAGGACACGTCTGCCTAGAGTGGTCAGCCGATAGTAGCGACGTCGAGCATCGTCCAGCTCAGGTGCAGGCCGTTCGTCGGACTCTTCGATCAGTCCCGCTTCGATGAGCCGCTTGATTGATCCATATAGCGTCGCCGGCCACAACCGGACTTTGCCTGTAGTGCGATTGAGGACTTCCTGCATGATCCCGTAACCGTGCTGTTCACCTCCAGCAAGCGACAGCATGATGTGAAACCATTGGGTCTTTAGGGGAACGAACTTGTTTGGGTCCATCTCGGTCATGTCAATATCTATATCATTTTATATCTATATGCGTCAATAGCGCTAATCCGCGCTCGCCGATTATGACTTGATGGGTCTCGATTCAAATCGAGGGGCGGATAGGAGCTGTGATACGAGTAAGAAACTGCGTTGAGAAAAAAGCAGAGATTAGTTGGAAAAGATGTCTCGGGATCGAGGCCACAAAAGAATGCGCCTGGCAATCTGGCGATCGAGCCCGAGACAGAGTAGCTGGTTGAAAAAGGTCGGCCAACACCCGCTATTGGGGAGTGGGACGCGTGCGAGCGTGGAACGGTTACATTAAAAATATTTGGACGTCACGACTCACATACCCATTACTTCAAGTGGCCGTCGAACCAGGCCAGGGTGCGTTCCACCACGTCGCGGCGATGTTTGGGGTTGGCAAACATGTGGCCTTCGTGTTCGTAGACTACGAATTGGGTTTCGACGCCTAGGGTTTTGAGAGCATGCCAGAATTCGTAGGATTGCGGGGCGGGGACTTCGCCGTCGCTGTCGCCGACCAGGATGAGCGTGGGCGTTTTTACTTTTTTTATGAAATTGATCGGTGAGCTTTTGGCGTAGACCTCGGGATCATCGTAGACGGATTTGCCGAAGAAGGGGATCATCCACTGGTCGATGAGATTTTCGCCGTAGTAGCTTTGCCAGTTGGAGAGGCCCGCGCCGGCCATGGCCGCTTTGAAGCGGTTGGTTTGCGTGACGGCCCACATGGTCATGTAGCCGCCGTAGCTCCAGCCGCAGATGCCGAGCCGATTAGGATCGATAGGCGCGGAGTCGATGGCGGCGTCGACGGCTGCCATGATGTCTTTGAAGTCGCCGTAGCCGAAATCTTTGACGTTGGCGCGCGTAAAGGCTTCGCCTTGGCCGAAGCTGCCGCGAGGATTTGGTTGCAGGACAAAATAGCCGGCGCCGGCCAGCGGCGAATAATAATCGGACGAGCTAGGCCATGCGGATTCGACGGCCGCGCCAGGTCCGCCGTGAACGCGGACGACCATTGGATATTTCTTGTTGGGATCGAAATCGCGCGGATACAGGAGCCAGGCTTGGACTTCGTTTTTCATGCGGAGGCTTTTGGCTTCGCCCCAGGCGGGCTTGATGTCTTTGTTGCGGCGGGTGATTTGAGTCCAGTTGGCGATGGGGCCGGTCCAAATTTCGGGAGGGGTGCTGAACGAACTGCGGATCACTGCC
>Ga0210391_10003181_pt1 | contig 13953 bp, 16 predicted proteins | sample IncBWC12OmetaG_FD_160573 | JGI IMG/M metagenome (GOLD analysis project Ga0210391, IMG submission 160573) | Forest soil microbial communities from Barre Woods Harvard Forest LTER site, Petersham, Massachusetts, United States - Inc-BW-C-12-O ... | reverse complement strand
GCGCCAGCCTTCGCGGCCGCGTCGATCAGCAATGCCTGGAGCGCCGGATGATAGATGCCGAGCGTTGGGGCGTTGTGCGCCGTGGTCGCGATACAATCGCGGCGGCCAACCAGCATCCCGCCGATATAATTGTCAATCGACGGAATCTCGTGTCCGGTCGCGCGAAGCATCTCGTAGATGCCAAGTTTGCGCGCTTCGGCAACTCCCCATTGCTCGATATATTCGCCGCGCACGCGATCGCGAAATTGCGTCTCGCGTTCGACCACCAGCACGCGCGCGCCCGCCTCCGCCATCACCTTCGCCAGCGCGCATCCGCCAAGTCCGCCGCCAACCGTAACGATGTCGTAGCTGTTTTCAGCCATAGAGATTGCCCCCACGCGAATCCACCGCGATTGTGGCACCGTCGCTCGTGATCTACCAATATGTTGAAGCGCGGACCAGTGAACGAGCGCGGGAGGAACTACCATGCGTCGAAGCGAAAATCGCATTCTCACTACGCACACCGGCAGCCTGCCGCGTCGCGAGGCTCTGACTACGATGCTCGTGAAGAGCAGTCGCGGGGAACAGGTGGATCCTGCCGCGATGCTGCGTGAGACCGAGGAGTCCACCCGGTACGTCGTACAGAAGCAGCTCGAAGCGGGAATCGACGTCGGCAACAACGGCGAGCAATCGCGCGAAAGCTTCTTCACCTACGTGCAGCATCGGATGACCGGCTTCGGCGGACGAAGCGATCGCGCCATAATGCGCGACATCGTTCGTTATCCGAGTTTCCTCAAGCTGAGAGCGCCGATGTTCCAGCGTTCTATGGTCGATTTACTCCACGCGCCCAAGGCGATTGGCGAGGTCGAATATCGAGGTGCCGCCGCCGTCGATCTTGAATGCGACGATGCGTTGCGCATTTTCGACGACCAGCCCGACAAATTCGCCGAGCCGTTCATGACCGCGCCGTCGCCGGGGATAATAGCGTCGGCGATGCTCAATGAGTATTACGAAAACTATGAGAAGTATGTAATCGCCGTCGCCAAAGCACTACACACTGAGTATCAGCACATAGTATCAAAGGGATTCGTACTCCAGGTTGACTGCCCCGACCTTGCTATGGAGCGGCATACGTCATACGCCGACCGGCCGCTTACCGAGTTCCTCGAATACGTGGAGCTCAACATCACTGCGATGAATCGGGCGCTGAACGGAATCGCTCCCGATCGCGTCCGCATGCACGTATGCTGGGGCAATTACGAAGCGCCGCATGATCTCGACGTTCCGCTGGCGCAGATCCTTCCGATCCTCTACGGCGCCAACGTCGGCGCGCTCGTGCTGGAAGCCGCCAATCCCCGCCATCAGCATGAATATCGATGTTTCAAGGAATTTCCGCTGCCTGATCATATGTTCCTGGTCACCGGTGTCATCGACACCAAGACCAACTACGTCGAGCATCACGAGGTGATTGCCGATCGCCTCGAGCGCGCCGCGAACGCTGTCGGCGATCCGAGGCGCGTGATGGCGGGGACTGACTGCGGCTTCGAGACTTCCGCCGGGCTCGGCGAAGTCGCGGAAGAAGTCGTATGGCTGAAGCTGCGTGCGATGCGTGCCGGCGCCGATCTCGCCTCGCATCGCCTCTTTCACTGAGGCCGCGAGCGACGTCGCTCAGCTACGCCACGGCTCGACCAGGATCTTCGCGTGCGTTTCCGGTGACGCGAGATCCTCGAACGCTCGCGCCACTCCTTCGACGCCAACTTTGCCGGTGATAAGCGGGTCTGCGTTGACGCTGCCGTCCGCGAGGTGGCTGAGCGTCGCCGCGAACTCGTCAGGCGCGTAGCCGAGCACGAACTGGATGTTCAGCTCCTTGCTGATTCCCGTTAGCGGCTCGATGTGATCGCGCTCCATGCATACGCCGACCACCACGATCCGCGCGTTGCCCGGCGCCGCCGACATAATCCCTTCGATCACCCCGGGCACTCCGACGCATTCGAAAATTACCGCCGGCCGCACCGCCGGGCCCGGCATCCACGGCGGCAGCATCGGCGCCTTAGACGGGTCGGCGTACACCGCCATCTCGCGCCAGGTCGTGTAGGGCGACTTCTCTTTTGGATCGACGACAACGTCCGCGCCCATCTGCAGCGCCAGTTCACGCCGTCGCGGCGAAAAATCCGCCGCCACGATCGGATGCGCGCCGCCGAGCTTGAGCGCCGCAACGACGGCCAGCCCCACCGGTCCACAGCCGATCACGAGAGGCGCATCATCTTTGTCGAGTCGCGCCTTCTTCACCGCGTGATAGCCGACCGCCATCGGTTCCGTCAGCGCTGCGCGCTCGGTGGAAAGCCCGTTGGGCACTTCCAGCAGCAGCATTTCCGTCAGCCGCATCAGTTCGCCGTAGCCGCCCGGATTTTCGTTCGAGTAGCCGACCGCCTCGACGCCGCGAGCGCTGATCAGCACCGGCATCGCGCACACGCGCGTCCCGACCTTCAGCCGCTTCTGCGTTTGCGGCCCGTAGTCGACCACCTCCGCGCAGAATTCATGTCCCATCACGATGTCGCGCTTGAGGTCCATCACGAACTGCGCCCCCGATTTCCGCGATGACTCGACCATTTTCTCCGCATACTTGAGCGCGTGCAGATCGGACCCGCAAATTCCGCACGCAAGCGTCTTGACCAGCGCCTCGCCTGCTCCTGGAGCCGGAGTGGCAATGTCATCGACGACCAACTTTTTGTCCCGCATTATTGCTGCACGCATAATTTGTCTCCTTCAGGTCTCACCACTTTAGCAGGGTTGCTCCAGCGCACGTAAAGTCCCGCGCTCGTTCTCGCTTAGCGCCTGGACATCATCCCTTGGTGGCAGCACGCAGCTGCGACAAATCGTAGTCGCGCAGCTGATCGATTCTGTCCACCGTGACGTCTGGCGTCATGTACTTTGCCACCTCCGCCGCGTCAGCCGCATAGTGTCCCTGCTTTGGAAACACGGTCGTGACGCGAGCGCCCCAGGTCTTTTTCACTGCGTCGAGAATTCGCACCTTGTCATCGATGAGCACGTAGTGGTCCGCCGGGTAGCGCGCCTTGACGTCGTCAAGTTCCTGCTCCTTGTGAATGTAAATCATTACTTTCTCATCGACCGCCTCGCGCAGTCCCGAGCGCTCGACCTTGAGCGGCTGAAAAATCATGTCGCCGTCCGACAGTATCGCCGTCTCGCCGTATTGCTTGTAATGCTCAATCACGTCGAGCGCGAGCGGGAACAGCCGGTTCGCGAAATGGTAGTTCATCAGGAAATACGACACCGCTATTATTCCGAAGTCGCGCGGATGATTGACGCGGTATCGTTGCAGCGCCCCGAGATAGTCCGCGTAACCGAGCTCGGTGCGCAGCTGCTCGAAATATTCCCAGTAGCGCGTCTGTTGCTCGTTGCCGATGTCGCGCTCGAGATTGCTCTTCATGTCGGCGACGATGTGGTCGTTGTCGATCAGTGTGTTATCCACGTCAAACAAAAACACAACATGCTCTGCGCTCATTGGTGAACAACCTCCGCGGACAATGATCGCGATTTTAATCGATTGAAGGAATCGGCGTGGCGCCTCGTGCGCTCGATTCGTAGCATGCTTCTACCAACGCCATCGTGCGAATTGCGTCTTCGACCCCGGAGACCAGCTTCGAATCCTCGCCCGCGACGAATCGCTGCAGGTTCGACATCGGCCCCTCGAACGCCTCGAGAAACCACGACCCGCGTAGCGCTATCCCGCTCCAGCCGTTCGAGTCTTCGCTTACGATTTCCAGCGTGTCGGGCTCGCCCGCGGGATAGTTGAGATTCACGCCCATCTTCGCAATCGCCGCGCCGCGCGTACCCTCGAGCTTTAGCTGCGACATCTCGTGTTGCCCGCCGAACGTATGGGCATGATTCATCGTCAGGCTGCCTCGAATCGTGTCGCCGTAGTCGAGCACGATGCTGGTGCGCGTGTCGGAATAATCGGGCATCGCCGGATGCCGCACTCCCTTGCAATAGACGCCGCGCGGCTCGCCGATCAGAGACCGAATCAAATCGAGATAGTGAATCGAATGCATCAGCACTTCGAGGCGCGGCACGCCCTTGAGGAACGCCCAGTAATTCCACGGCGTGTGCAGATTGATCCGCACCTCGACGTCGAGCACCTCGCCGAGGACGCCGCGCTCGAGCGCGTCCCGGACTGCCAGCATATTCGGCGCGAAGCGTAGTTGAAAATTCACCGCGGCCGAAAGGCGTCGCTCACGGCAAATCGCAACGATGCGGCGTGCGTCGTCAAGGTCGCGGCCCATAGGCTTTTGAATCAGTACGGCGGCGCCGGACGGCAACTGTTCCAGCACGCTCGCAATATTTTGCGGCGGGATCGCGACGTCGAACACCACGCCGCGCATCGATGCCGCCTCATCTATCGACTCGAACACGCGCGGAATCGCAAACGCCGCCGCCCGCTCGTGGCTGGCCTTCGAGTTCACGTCGAAAATCCCCGCGACCGCAAACCCAAGACGTTTGTAAACCGGCAGATGTGCGTCGCGAACGATGCTGCCGGCGCCGATCACGACGATCGGCCGCGGCGCCGACGGACGCGGCCATGACTGCCTGAGGTCGCGAATCGAAGCTGGCAATTGAGTCGTCATCGCTAAAGTTGGCCGCGCGATGCTACCATGCCGCGCTGAGGAAGCGATCATGGCGCGCACAATTTCCGGACTGACGGTCCGCGATATCCGAACCCCAACTTCGCGCACGCTTGCGGGCTCCGACGCCGTGCATACCGACCCCGACTATTCCGCCACCTACGTAGTCCTCTCCACCGACGCGCGCGACGGCATCGAGGGCCACGGCATGACGTTCACGATCGGCCGCGGCAACGAAGTTGTAGTGGCCGCGGTCCGCGCCTTGCAGCATCTGATCGTTGGCTCGAACTACGAAGATTTAGTCGCCGACCTCGGCGGCTTCTGGCAGCGTCTCACGTTCGAGAGCCAGCTCAGATGGATCGGTCCCGAGAAAGGCGCGATCCATCTGGCCACCGCCGCAATCGTAAATGCGGTCTGGGATCTCTACGCCAAAATCGAGCGCAAGCCGGTGTGGAAACTCGTCGCCGACATGACGCCCGAGCAGTTCGTCGCATGCATCGATTTCCGCTACCTGACCGACGCTCTCACTCGCGACGAGGCGCTCGAAATCCTGCGCGCAAGATTCGCGACACGGGCCGAGCGCGAAGCGCAGATGCGCAAAGACGGCTACCCGGCCTACATCACCTCCGCCGGATGGATGGGTTATCCCGACGACAAGGTTCGCCGCCTGTGCCGCGAGGCGCTCGCCTCCGGATGGAGCCGCTTCAAAATAAAAGTGGGGCGCGATTCCGACGCCAACGTTCATCGCGCCGCACTCGTGCGCGAAGAAATCGGACCGCGCGCCGTCATGATGATGGACGCGAACCAGGCGTGGGACGTCGGCGAGGCGATCGAGTTCATGCGCCCGCTCGCCCGCTTCAATCCGTTGTGGATCGAAGAGCCCACCAGCCCCGACGACGTTCTCGGCCACGCAACCATTCGCCGCGCAATCAAACCCATCGGCGTCGCCACCGGCGAGCACGCTGCCAATCGCGTGATGTTCAAGCAGCTCATGCAGGCGGGCGCTATCGACTTCTGCCAATTCGACAATTGCCGTCTCGGCGGACTGAGCGAGGCGCTCGCCGTTCTGCTGCTGGCGGCAAAGTTCGGCGTCCCGGTCTGCCCACATGCCGGCGGCCTCGGACTATGCGAATACGCGCAGCACGTTTCGCTGATCGACTACATCTGCGTGAGCGGCAGCCTCGAAAATCGAATGATCGAATTCGCCGATCACCTGCACGAGCACTTCAAGGATCCGGTAATAGTCCGCGGCGATCGCTACCTGGCGCCAACCGCTCCAGGCTTCAGCATCGAGATGCTGCCCGCGTCGCTCGCCGCGTTCGAATTTTCCGGCGGCTCAGAGTGGAGAACGAAATGAAGCACCGAATCAAATTGACGTTGTTCGTCACGCTTGCTTTGTCGATTATGACGATCTTGCCGATGCAGTCGGCGGCACAGGATGATGCCGGCGCGACGGACGCATTGAAAGAGGCGATTGCCGGACCGCAGCGTTCCGACGCGAACAAAGCCCGCGACAAGTATCGCCATCCGCTGGAAACGCTCAACTTCTTCGGCATCAAACCCGACATGACCGTGGTCGAGATCTCGCCCGGCGCCGGATGGTATACCGAAATCCTGGCGCCGTTTCTAAAGGACCACGGCAAGCTTTACGAAGCGGTCGGCGGCGGAGCGGGCGCGAAGACCTTCGAGGACAAGCTCAAGGCCGACCCATCGATCTACGGGCAGATCATCGTCACCACACTGAATCCGCCGGCCCAAACTGAAATCTGTCCCGCAGGCACGGCTGACATGGTCCTGACCTTCCGCAATGTTCACGACTGGCTGCCACGCGGCACCACGCCGGACTACTTCAAGGCATTTTACCGCGCGCTGAAACCCGGCGGCGTCCTCGGCATCGAAGAGCATCGCGCCGATCCATCGCAGCCACAGGATCCCAAGGCCACGAATGGATACATGCGCCAGGACTATATGATCCAACTGGCTGAGCAGGCCGGCTTCAAGCTGGCGGGAACTTCGGAGATCAATGCAAATCCCAAAGACCTGCGCGACCATCCGGTGTGGAGTCTGCCGCCAACCTTGCGCGAAGGAGAAAAGGATCGAGCCAAATATCTGGCAATCGGGGAGAGCGATAGGATGACGCTGAAATTTACCAAGCCAACGAATTAGGAACGGGCGAGCTGATCGCGCGCATCAAAGCGTGAATACCAGCTTCATCTCGGCCCACCATTCACCCGGCTGCGCGTTAGGGACCGGCTCCTGCATCGACGCCATCAGCTCCTGCCATTCGCGATTGCGCGGATTACTCGCCTCGTAGCGCGCGAAGTCGCGCTCCGGATCAAATTCGTCCGTGGTCTCCATGAACATGAAGAGCTGGCGGCCGAGCTTGTAGATGACCATCCGCTCGATGCCGATGGACTTGAGTCCGCGCTCGACCTCCGGCCAAATCGCGCGGTGATGCTCGAGGTAGCGATCGATGATCTTTGGATCGTCCTTGAGGTAGATCGTGCGGCCGTACTGTTTCATCAGAATGCGAGCACGCCGCCGTCGATCGGATACGCCTGCCCCGTGATGAACGAGGCCTCGTCGGAACACAAGTAGAGCGCGAGCGCCGCGACTTCCTCGGGCGTGCCCATTCTGCCGAGCGGCTGATACTCCGACAGTTGCTTGAACATCTCCGCCTCGCGCCCCGGATATGTCGTGCGTAAATATCCGTCGACGAACGGCGTGTGAACACGGGCCGGGCAAATGCAGTTGCAGCGGATGCCACGTTTGACGTAATCGACCGCGATCGATCGCGTCATTGTCAGCACGGCGCCTTTGCTCATCGAGTAGGCGAAGCGATCGGTGAGTCCGATCAGCGATGCAATCGACGCCAAGTTCAGGATTACACCGCCGCCACTCGCGAGCATCCGGCGGACCGCGGCGCGCGAACAGAGAAATATTCCCTTGACGTTGACTGAATATACGCGATCGAAATCCGCTTCCGAGGTGTTCTCGACGGTGCCGATATTGGCGATGCCGGCGTTGTTAATCAGAATGTCGATGCGATCTGAATTCTGGTCGGCGTCGATGCGCGCGAAAGCGGCCTCGACCGAGTCGGCGATTGCAACGTCGCAGTCCAGTGCCGACGCCGCACCGCCAGCCGCGCGAATACTCTCGACGGTGCCGCCGGCGGCTTTCAGGTCGCGATCGAGTGCATAAACGAGAGCGCCGTTGCTCGCGAAGGTCGATGCGATCGCCTGTCCTATCCCCGAGCCGGCTCCCGTGACAACCGCAGTCTTGCCATCGAGTCGAAACACGCGCCAACACTAAAACAGGCCAACGCTGCATGACAACCGCTTTCCGTCATCGCTCCGCCGATTCTCGCAAGACGCGGTTGATCCGAGCATCAGCTCGCCCGAGTTGAACGGCTTGGTAATGTAGTCGTCGGCGCCGAGCGAGAAGCCTTTGACCACCTCGGCTTCATCGTGATGCGCGCTGACGAGGATCACTGGCGTGCCCTTCGTCGCCAAATCGCCGCGGATGGCAGTCAGCGTTTCGAACCCATTCATCTGCGGCATCGACACGTCCAGCAGCATCAGGTCCGGCCTCTTCTTGCGCGCAATATCAAAAGCCTGCACGCCGTCGTGCGCGATGTCGCATTCGAAATTGAAGTGTTTCAGAATCGTCGAGATCATAACGACTGTGGTCGCGTCGTCGTCTGCCAGCACGACCCGCCGCCCGCCGTTGCGCACCGAGGCCGGAATCGCAACTGCTGCAACCTCAGCGAATCTCAGGATGCGATACGCCCTCACGAGTAATTCTTCGGGCTTGCACGGGCGCATGATGAAGTCGCGGTTGAGATCGGCGACGACAGCGAAGCGCGTCACCAGTTCATCGAGATCGCCGACGATTACTGCCGGTTTCTTGCTGAGCGCAATCATTTCGATTGGCGCCGGCTGCTCGCCAATGCTCTTGGCGGAAGCGTTAATGAAGCAGGCATCGAATGGTGAAAAGGAGTTGAGCCCTGGAATATTCGGCGCTCCGCCCACCACATGCCCGATTCCGCGGACCGTGCCGAGCGCCGCGAGGATCGAGTCCCCTTCCGACGCGTCGAATCCCAACAGGCCGAATCGCCGCCCGGCCAGAGATTGCTGAATGATTCGGTCCATCGTGCGAACGCGCTCCTTTATCGCAGCGGAAAATCCCACACCGGATGGATCTCTCCGATGAAATCTTTTTCCGACAACGATTGATCCTGCGCCTAATACGCAACGTCCGTGCCCGTTCCCGATGAACAACAAAGCCCTATGGCGCGCAGACCTATCGCCAACTTGCCGAGTAAAGCGCGCTTAGGAGCAGATGGTCCCAAGCCCTGATACGAACCACGGACTGGTGTGTCGTGCTTTGGCACATGAGTTGAACCGCCTTGACACTGCCTGCCCCGTTGCGCGAAACGGTTGGTTCATGAGCGAGCGGGACAGCGCTCTCAGCCCGGGCGCCGTATGGCGGCGGCTGGGATTGGCGCATCACAATTGGCCGGGCAGATTCACCGTCCTGCTCGCGTCGATTGTGGTCCTGCTCATCAGTCAGCCGCTGTTCGCCGGCCACGCTTACGCCCAAAATATTGCGACGATAACAATCTTACTGGTGCTCTTGGCCGCCATTTATGCCTTCCGCACATTGCGGATCTATTTCATCGTAGCGTTGGTGCTGATTGTACCTGCGATTGGATGCCGCCTATCTCTGTTAGCAGCCCCAGACTTCACAATAGAAATGCTTGGCGCGATTTCCACGTGCCTGTTCCTGACAGTAACTGTCGTCGCCCTGGTCTCCCGCTTGTTTGTCGTCACCAGCGTCACCCTGGACACTATCAGCGCCGCGATCTGCGCCTACCTGCTGACCGGAGTCGCGTTTGCTTACTCCTTCGCAGTAGTCGAACTGCGACATCCCGGCTCCTTCGGCACCGCACTTTTTCGGGGGCCAGCCACCGGAATGGAACCCCTGCTCGCGTCGTTTCATAGCCTGATCTACTACAGCTTCGTATGCCTCACGACGACCGGCTTCGGCGATATCGCTCCAGTGACGGAGAGCGCGCGCAGTCTCTCGGTGATGGAGTCAATTCTCGGCCAGTTCTATATGGCTATTCTGATCGCGCGGCTGGTGAGTCTCCAGGTCGCTCAATCAATGACGAAGGAGCGCGAATAAAATGTCCGGACTCTATTTCGAGGAATTCGAACCCGGCCAGGTGTTCAAGCACGCAATCACGCGCACGATCACGGAGACTGACAACCTGATCTTTTGCGCACTCACACACAACGCGCAGCCGCTCCATCTCGACGCGGAATTCGCCAAGGGCACCGAGTTCGGCCAGCGCATCGTCAACAGCATCTTCACGCTCGGCCTGATGATTGGAGTATCGGTGGGAGATACCACCCTCGGCACCACCATCGCCAACCTGGGCATGGCTGACACGCGCTTCGCGCATCCCGTATTTATCGGCGACACGCTTCGCGCCGAGACCACTGTCGCCGAGAAACGCGAAAGCCGCTCGCGGCCCGACTCGGGTATCGTCGTGTTCGACCATCGATGCTTCAACCAGCGTGCCGAAGAGGTCGCCTACTGCAAACGGTCGGCGCTGATGCGCAAACGGCCGGCGTCATGACACTCCGCTCGCTCCTCTTCGTGCCGGGTGACAGCGAACGCAAGCTCGCCAAGTCCGAATCCTCACGCGCCGACGCACTCGTGCTCGATCTCGAGGACGCGGTCGCTGCCGACCGCACCGAGATCGCGCGCGCGATGGTGCTCGAACATCTTCGCGCGCATCGCGATCGCACGAGGACTCAGCTGTGGGTACGGATTAATCCGCTCGCGACGCCCAAGGCGACTGCCGACCTCGCCGCGATCGTCGCCGGCGCGCCCGACGGAATCATGCTGCCGAAAGTTACCTCTGCCAACGACGTCGTCATGCTCGATCACTATCTGTCCGCTCTGGAAGCGCGCGACGCGGTCGAGCCCGGGTCGATCGCGATCATTCCAGTGGCGACCGAGACGCCGGCCGCGATGTTCGCGTTGGGCGGTTTCGCCGGATGCAGTCCGCGGCTCTCCGGGATGACCTGGGGCGCCGAAGATCTCGCGGCCGCCGTGGGCGCCAGTACCAATCGCGGCGCCGACGGCAATCTCGATTTCACCTACCAGCTTGCCCGCTCGCTATGCCTGCTGGCCGCCGTCGCGGCCGACGTCCAGCCGATAGACACCGTGTCGGTAAACTTCAAGGACGCCGCCGCGCTCAGGCACGAATCGGAAACGGCGCGTCGCGCAGGCTTCACCGGCAAGATTGCCATCCACCCCGATCAGGTGGACGTTATCAACGCCGCGTTCACGCCGTCGCCCGAAGATGTCGCCTACGCCAATCGCGTCGTCGACGCATTCGCATCGGGCGCCGGCACCGTCGCCCTCGACGGCAAAATGCTCGACGTGCCCCATCTGAAACAGGCGCGCCGAACACTCGCCCTCGCGGCATCGCTGCGCTCAGATTCCAGTGCGTCGTGAATGCCTCGGAGACATCCTTGGAAGGATCACGGTCGTGGCGACATTTCAGTTCGGTGATAATCGCAGTCGCGGTACTCAATCTTACGCCGCAACTCGCGCCGACTGCGCACGCTCAGTCGCAGACCCCCAAAACTTCGGCGGCTGGTGAAAATGAGATCCGCGCCGCTACCGTTCTTTTCTACGACGCGTTCAACACCGCCCTGAAGGGCAATCTCGATCCGATGAGCGCCGTGTGGTCCCATCGTCCGGACGTCTCAGACCTGGACGCCGACGGCGGCCGCGCGACGGGATGGAACGAGGTTCGCGCCGATTTTCAAAACATGGTGCGGCTCTACCCCGGCGGCCACATCGCTCCGCAGGACATGCTGATAGTCGCCGATGGCGACATGGGTTTCTCGGTCGTCACCGAGACCGGACAATTGCGTTCCGCCGACGGCCCGATGGTCAAGTTCAGCCAGCGCGCGACCAACATCTTCCGTCGCGAAGACGGCCAATGGAAACTGATCCACCATCACGCGGACAGCAACTCCACCGCTACGCAAGGCGTGACGCGCTAGTCGCCGTAGCTCTCGATGCGGCCGAGCGAGTTTGTCCAGTGCCAGGTCCGCGTCACTCCGTATCCTGCCGAGGACACGGGCTGGATCATCGCGAACTCAGGCGACGAGATCTGCATGTTCTCGTCGGACTTTCCCGACGTTGAAGGCGGGCAATCCGATCAAGGGCTTCATAGTCTGCTCCTAAGGGAGCTACTCGGAGACGAGCTCCGCGATTTAATCAGCGAGCATTCCTCCATCCACCGGGATGGACGCACCGGTCATGTACGAGGCGTCTGCGGAGCCGACAAAGACGATCACATGAGCGATCTCCTCTGGCGTCGCGAGACGTTTGATCGGCACGGTCGAGACTAGTTCTGCCTTATTTGCATCTGTGTTGGTGAAGCGTGTGAGCATAGCCGTATCCGTAGTGCCCGGAGCCACTACGTTTACCCGAACGCCCGTACCGGCGACTTCCAGTGCGGCGGACTTGGTCATTCCTTCCACCGCATGTTTACTCCCGACATAAACAGCTGCTGCTGGTGCGCCGACGCTTCCATAGGCCGATGAAACATTTACTATGCTCCCGCTGCCCTGCGGCAGCATCACGCGCAGCTCATGCTTCATACTCAACAAGACTCCCAGTACATTGGTCTCGAAAGTGGCCGCATAGCTCTCCGCGGTCTGCTCGGTTACGAGACCGCCCCGTCCCTCGGTCGCCGCGTTGTTGACAGCAATATCCAGGCGGCCGAAGCGTGTGACTGTCTTATCGACCAGGTCTCTCACATCGTCCTCATGGCGCACGTCGGCGCGCCAATACTCCGCCTCAACGCCGACCTCGCGAAGTTCAGCGACTAATTTCTGGCCGACTTCGTCGCGGCGTCCGGAGACTACGATGCGTGCGCCCTCGCGCGCGAAAGCAATTGCCGTGGCTCGTCCAATGCCCGTGAGGGCGCCAGTGATCAAAACAACGGGGGTGTTCATTAGGTACTCCTCAATTAGTGACTTTACGGTTTGTGTGCGTAGGCGAATTCGAACCTCAAGCCGTCGGGATCGGTGAAATAGACTGCGTAGTATCCGGGCGAGTATGGATACTCAGCAGGCGCGTCGAGGAGGCTTGCCTTCGGTTCCGGCGTTGTTGACCGCAACATCGAGACGACCAAAGCGCGAAACCGTCTTATCGACCAGGCTCCGCACGTCGTCTTCGTGGCGCACGTCGGTACGCCAATATTCGGCCTCCGCTCCCAAGGTGCGGAGTTCCGTAACCAATGTTTCGCCGGCTTCGTCACGTCGACCCGCGATAACGATGCAAGCACGGTCTTTCGCGAAGGCCAGGGCTGTGGCTCGCCCAATTCCTGTGAGAGCTCCAGTGATCAAAACGACTTGGCGGCTCATTGGACACTCCTTTGCTTTATTCTTTGTTGAGTCTTTCTCGTTCCCTGACGATCCACTCGCGTATGTAAGCTGAGCACTTCAGCAATTGGATGCCCTCGGACTCGCAACTGCCGAGGAACCGGACCGCGTCCGCATCCACGAGCGACACTTCTTCGAGTTCCAGCACGCTCGGCGCGCTCGCCGCAATTTGTCTTCTCAATTCAGCAAGGTGCTCCGCTCGAATTCGACCAATCAACTTAAGAGTCGTGCCGTGCTCGCCGACAAGTTTTTCAATCTTCAAGGTCATGGGTTCTTTCGTAAGTGCAAAGTGTGCGCCGTTCGAAAGTATTGGAATAACTCGCAGTTGCTGAAAAAACATGTTGCCGTATTCTCGGCAATTGCCGACTTCTCGGCGAGAAATCTGTGATTGTGCCTCGCGGTCGCAGTGCGCTGTTAGAAATTCCAGCACTCAGTTGTTGAGCGCAGGGCAGTTAGCGACGGAGAGATTTGAATGAGAGGAATGGTGCAGCGCGCTTTCGCGCAGCTTCACCGGGTCTTAAATCGCTGCCTGTCGATGCTCAGGCTGGCAATTCTTGCGTCAAGCGTCTGCCGCGGGATTCCCAGCTTTTTGGCTGCGCCGTTCGCGCCTGAGACTCGGCCTTGGGATTCCGCCAGTGCGGCTTCGATCATTTGTTTCTCACGCTCGACGAGCGTCGAGACCAGGGGAACGCTGGGGCCTGATACTGGAGATGATTCCTGTTTCAACCATGTCGCATCAACCGAGAATGTTTCCCCATCGCAGAGGATAACGGCTCGCTCAATGACATTCTGCAGCTCGCGGATGTTCCCCGGCCAGTGGTATCCCTGAAACAGTGCGAGCGTCTTGCTCGTTATGT